>Ga0209589_1013520_pt1 | contig 10622 bp, 7 predicted proteins | sample CowpeawhiteBW_FD_187525 | JGI IMG/M metagenome (GOLD analysis project Ga0209589, IMG submission 187525) | Root nodule microbial communities of legume samples collected from California USA - Cow pea white BW (SPAdes) (version 2) | ecosystem: Host-associated > Plants > Roots > Nodule | place: USA...
AAAAAAAAAAATTAAAAAAAAATTAAAAATTTTTTTAAAAAATTCAAAAAAATGTAGAGCTGACACGTGGCACATTTTTAACACCGTTAACTCTATACTAACGGAATGGGCCTAATTGTTACACATTTTCAAAAATATGGACTTAATTGAGACTAAAAAAAATCTTAGGACCTATTTGAGATTTTTCAACAAAAACATGAACCAAATGAGTATTTTAACCTAAATATGAATACTCGTTATTCGCAGATATGAATAATTTTGATAGCCGTATATTAATGGGACAGGAATATCTGTGTCCGCTAAACTTCAATTCACAAAAATACCTTTATATATATATATATATATATATATATATATATGTATGTATGTATGTGTGTATGTATGTATGTACACCCTTTGACACTCTAGGTAATCCTAATGAATGAATCTAAAATAGAGTTTGTCCCTTTGTGAAAATTTTAGAAATATATATATATATATATATATATATATATATATATATATATATATATATATATATATTACAATAACGTACAAAATCAACTTCATATACGTCAACGCAGGTTTTTTTAACGCAATAAAACATGTTAATATAGTGATAAAAGAAAAAGAACTCGAAAGGAAATTTGGTAGACTCATAACCTAAAGGATGCCATGTAATAATATTATTTACATTAAAAAAGAAAAAAATGTGATGCATTATATTGTGGTCGACATTTGTTGAGAGATTTTATTGCCAGCAAGCAACGATTTGAGATTAGTATCTTCTTTTTTCTTTTTAAAACAGTGGATTAGGATTAGAGGGGTTTGTTCATATAAAACATTATCTCTCATGTAACTAACGGCCATGTTTGAATTTGCTTCACAACTTTATTATAACATATATTATTATTGTTCTATATAATTATCGTCATCAATCTCTTAATCTTATTCAATCATGGGTTTACACAGCACATAACAAAATCAAATAATGTCACGGAACACATGAGAAAGGACCATAAAAATATGTAGTAAATGTTAAATACTTATGAAAAATAAATAAATAAAAAATCTATTTCTCACCGTGGGTGCCAAAATAATTTAATAAACATGTAGTGCGGTCTGGTTCGACTGAAACTAATTATGCAATCACCACAACCAAACTTTTACTATTTGGTTGTTCGGTTAATGTGGTTTAACAATTTTGCTATATTGAATAACCACTCAATTCAACTTATATAAAAACATTACTAACGAATAAAGTTAAAACAAAATATTATTATACACATGCTGTTCTCATATTCAAAGACAACTTAAAAAACAATAAATATAAAATTTAATTAAGTTTTGAATAATTAATAAATTTAGATACTTTTAATTTATTTTCTTTATAAATTTCTATTATATTGATTTTTTTTATCTAAAGTTTTTAGAATTTGAAAAACAAAATGACCTAATAACGGTTAATCTTACTTTTAGTTTTGAAGTAGTTGATTCACTTGTTTTTTAATATTTTTAATATTCTTTAATATATCCATTAATCTGTTTCTAAATGGATGAATTGATTAACGAGCTGAAATATGAAAACATGCAAATAAAACAATATTTGTTTGAATATTTAAACGAAGATTTAATTAGTAGGATAATACGCATTTTTGTTAAGACGTGTCAGTTTGGTAGTTAGTGTATGAAGATGTCAATTGAATCTCAACTTTTGAAAATATGTCTCGATTAAATCCCTTTAGAAAAACCATTAACGCGTTAAAATCATCAATAAAGTTAACGACCTTGATAATTTTGTTTTGGGAGGGACCTAATTGGTTAACGAGTTTAATAATTTTATTCTGGAAGGGACATAATTGAGGGATCTTTTCGAAAGTTGAGATCCAATTAACACGTTTTTGGAAGTGGGTACCATACTGACACATTCGAACGAAGGTGAGTATTATCCGGCTAATTAAATCTTAAACAAAAGAATTGCAAAATTTTGGATACCAAATAAAATGATTTTTTTTTTAACAAAAACTCAATAAATAATGTTCAAATGAATGAGTATTTACAATCAGTCCTTACAAATGATTTATAATTTTGAAAGAATAAAACTGATTTTTTATACACAAGGTCGAGTAAAGAAATATTGTATTTTGAAGAATAAAATATTTATCAGTGTATACAATGTTAATTTATTACATATTTTTCTATTTTGCTTTCTTCTGATTAATATAGTAATTGCACTCATTATCATCTCCTTAGATCAAATGTTGGCCAAAAATTAAGATTTAAAAACCATATAAAAACCTCAATCAACCAGAAAAAAAAAAAAAAAACATTTGCATTAGTTACAAATAACACTTCTAACCCAAACATCAAAATGTTAGATATTTAAGTCTCTTTTCCGTTTATATCTTTATTTATCTACGTATTTGATCTAAAATTCAATATACTATAGTTGTATTGAGGTATCTGGTGCTGCTATATCTTAACTTTTTTGTTGATAACATGAAAATATCTTTTCTCTCAGGACCAAAATATGTCATGAATATAACCTTAGTTAATAAAAGTGCATACAAACAACAATTGTAAGATTCCTTTGTTCCATGGAAGATAATGGTCGGCAAATAACCATTGTTCTTCCTTTCCACAAGTTTCAGACAGAATAAGATAATTAATTGTTCCTTAAGTTTAGGAAGAAACAAACAGCTGTAGAGCAAAGCATGCTTCAACTGTATATGAAAATACACCCTTTAGAGCCACGCCTACAATTTTATGTAGGTAATTTTATTCCTATAAGTCTTTGATAATTGAAACTAAGTTTATTGAGGGTTTTTTATATGTATTTTATTGAAGGTTTAGAAAGGGCACATAGAAAAGTCTTTATGTTTCTTCGTTCTCATTAATATTGCTGTTTAATATTATTTGACAAACTGAATAATTCTAGGTACTTAGAGGAGGCCAACCTTCAACCATGCGTGACAATTTTTTTATCCCCATTGAACTTTGTGAGTGCAGTTTTTCAATTTAATTTTTAATATTAATGAAAGTGTAATCTGGCAAAGGGACTTCAGTGGGTATATATATTAATTAAAGACAGAAATATAATATGGTTCTGAACAATAATTGTGATTCCTTAATGATCTCATAAAGTAATGAATTGATTGAATAATCTGAAATTCGCGAACGCTGTACCTTTGTCGTGTCCGAGTGGGATTCCTGTGTTCCTTCACAAACTAATTGGGGATAATTTTCTTAGTCAATGACTTGTTCTGGTTGGGTATATGGGTGATTGAAGGGACACTACCAACTCCAAGATATACATGGGGTATCTTCTGATTCCTTTTCAAATTCTAGTATCAAACATGATCATCGAATAAGTTAGGTTCACATGTGCATCTACCAACTGATTTCTTTCACCGGTTTCTAATTTTTATTCTCCAAAGTATTAAAAGAAAATAATGTTTGACTTAATGTTGAAAGTTTCACATCGAGTAGAGATAAAATGAATTCATAATATACAAGTGAGGTATAAATCTCACTTTACAAGTCAGTTTCGTAGAATTGAATTAAGTTTAAAGTATATTTCTAACATAATACATGAGAGTCAGGTTAGAACTTATCCTAACAAACTTTTTTAGATAAAAAAAATATATACCTGTGGGTTCATCCTCTTGTGATAAGGATGCAGATTTCTGGTGAAATTTTATCCATCTATTTCACCAATTTTACTTATTTTTATTTTTTTTATCCCGATTTGTCCACCATCAATCCAAAAACATATTCCATTCTCATCCAAATTTGTACGAACGTTCCTTCTGCAATAACATTACAAGTGTTAATGGTAAGGACAGTTTTCTCCTATTGCAACCTCTTCAGCACGCACACGCTTACCCGATTCACTGTTTCTGCCATTTATATTTCATCAACTGCATACATCAGCCACAGAATGAGGACAAAGACTCGTTTCTTAACTGCATAACTTTTAAATAAAAACTTTCCTATGAAGAAAAGTTAGCTGAGTTTTCATTATATTACTTCTTGCTAACCATATCGTACAATCCTTCAATTCAACAGTGGACACCAGTTAAAAGAACCACGTGCTGCCTCATTTGAAATAGAGTTATGCATTACCTGAAAAGGTAAATGCAAAACCCAGTTACGAAAACTATAAAAATTCGTAACCTAAAGCATATTTACAGAAAGGGTTTAAATTTACACATGAAATGCATACATTATTTGGATATGCATGGTAAAAAAAAATGATCAGTCTTGTAGAGTTTTGCACGTTTGTTGTGTTTTGGCGTTACAACTAGTTACATAGTTTGTTAATTGTTCTTGGACGGTAGAGAATTTGTCGGCACGAGAGGAATGTTGACTTGAATAAGCCTAAACTATTAGGTCTACTATACTAGTTCAATGAATATATAGTGTCCTCCAATTCATAGCTGTTCTTCTATTATTACCTTCACTCTACCTGGCTAAAGAACAAAATGAAGTTTCATCTGTTAAGATTAATTTATGTAAAAGGTAAAGACTGAACACTCTTTTCATATCTTCTACAAATCGAAGGCCTTCACGTGAAGACTTTCATATTTGTCATAGAAGTATTCAAAGTATGCAATAAAGAACTCCAAAAATACTGCACCTAAAAACAAATCATGTAACTTTTGGGGATTTTGGACATGTGGTCTATTAAAGTTGATAGCAAACAATGATACCACAAATTCCAACATTTTCCAAACTGGCACCCTTTGAGTCTGCAAGGGTGAATTTCAGCAAGGTGGAACAAGTTTTCAACCCTCTGGGGCAGGACAGAAATATTTTATTGAATAGAAATTTCTTGGTTTATCATTTTATTTTGTTATTTCAACGCTCGTTGTGAATAAGTAATGGAAAGAGAAATGCACAAGCACGACTATTTCATGGACTTTTATATATATAAGTCTGTTTGTGCACTGTTTCCCTATCAAATATTTCCCCTTCCTTCTCTTAGTCTGCAATGTCACCTCTGTGAGTTCTGTCATAGAAAATCCAATTCCAAGCCTATCATTGAAGTGAAATTGTGTGAGGCAAGGCAAAATGGGGTGCCAGCCATTGGAAAAGGGAAAACCAAAACATAAGAAGGGATTATGGTCACCAGAAGAAGACAATAAGCTCAGAAACTACATCCTTAAACATGGTCATGGCTGTTGGAGTTCTGTTCCCATTAACGCAGGTTGGTTTCTTTCTTCTTTCCTGGTTGTGACCTTTTGTGAATCATACCACAGTTTAGCATATTCCTTGTATTGTATGTACAACACAAAGGGCATTATTAAATGAAGACATCCTTGGTCTTCTTCAAGAAAGGTTTTTCTTCCTTTATTTGAAAGTATGTCTACCACTTATTTGAGAAAAGATTATGTTATCAAATCGAAATGTTGGTATCTTTCACTTCAGTAAATTTCAGATGTCTTGATAAGCTTTTCTTTGCCCTTTGTTTGGATTCATTCTAATAAATTTATCCAATCAATTCTGCGTATGAAAAGGATACATTGGTAAGGAAAAGTAATACTAGTGCAATGAAGTGTACTTTTTAGACTAAATTAAGCTAACACTTCTTCATATTTTCTCAAATTACACTAAAACTCCATTCTTTTAAAACTTTACACAAATTTTCTATTTTGAAAATATCACTAAGACTTCTTGACAAAAGAGACCATTGTTTGTAAAGATATAAAATAGTAAAATTTCATAATCCAGCTTGCTAAACTAATTGGATAATTCTGGCTTGCGTAATTTTAACATCTTATGGTAAGACTAAACTGGCATTTTGTGTAAAAGTATATTTGCTGACAAAGATCAAAAGTGTTATAGTCAAACCAACATGCATTTATATAATATTTTCAATGTTTACCTGACATTGATGGGGCAAATACATTTTATGTGAAGGCTTGCAAAGGAATGGAAAGAGTTGCAGACTAAGATGGATAAACTATCTGAGGCCAGGATTAAAGAGAGGGAAGTTCAGCAAACAAGAAGAAGAGACAATCCTCACCCTTCACCACATGCTAGGCAACAAGTAAGGCACAAGAGTAAATCTTCTTTCACTTTATCAGTTCAAAAGTTTCAGTTTTATGACCAAGTTAACACAGAATAAGTAAAATCTGTAATTTTCAGTCAAAAATATTGATAAATACATGTCAGGAGTAGGTGTTAAATCTAAATTATGCTTTAATTAGTATAAGAAGTTATGCAAAGTAAAGGAAAAGACAAATTCCCTTAGTTCAATATTTGAGGCTAAGCTAGGAAATGCAATTGGATTGGAAAGGAGTTTAATATTTAATTCTGTTTTAGAAAAGAAACTGGGGCGTTTAAAATGAAAAATAAAAGGAAGAATTGATAAGTAAGTCAAGTCATGGATTGGCTTAGATGCCATGCTTCATTTTTTAAAGAGGGATGAACATTGAAAACAATAAAAAAAGTCTTTTCAACTATTCCTCAGTTCTGTTGTATATTAAATTTAAATCTAGTCCAATACCATTTGGCTAGTGTTTCTGAGTGTCCCTTCTTATATTCCAACCAGTAAGACAAACTATTCACATAAAGAATGTATGTCTGTGAAATTTAGAACAGAAATTCAGAACTACTGTTTAAACTCTTTGTTATAATTTATCTCACATGTGGTGAAGATTGCTGAGAAAAACTTGAATTATATTATTGGGCAGGTGGTCACAGATATCACAGCATTTGCCAGGAAGAACAGATAATGAGATTAAAAACTACTGGCATTCATATTTGAAAAAGAAAATGGCCAAAGCTAAGGAAATGGATTCTCACAACCAAATGAAGTATGCTAGTTCAAGCTCAGATACCATGGACTCTTCAAATTCTCTGCAAAATCTTGCAACTCAAGGTACACAGAATTGTAACTTCACCAAAGAGGCTTGTCAAAGCTCCTTACCAAAACTGCTATTTGCTGAGTGGCTTTCATTGGATCAAGTAAACTCTGCAAATTCAGTTGATTCTTTTGGTTTGAGGAATGGATTTGATCAAAATTCAACTCTTCAGGAGGCTGCAATCCATGATATGACAGAGGTACCCTTTGGTGGAGGGTACCATAGATGCTTGGCTAACATTTCAGACCCTGAGATTTTCAATTCAGAGCTGAAGTATGCAAATCAGATGGTGGAAAATGGTTTCATCCATTGTGTGCCTGGAGTTGACTTGATGAGTATGAGCAATGATGCGATAATGTACATATGAGAAGTAAGTTTCGGGGTTGGTCAACAAGGAATAATATCATTTTCTAATTTTATACATACACAAAACAATCAAACTTCAGCAATATAAAATAAAAGTTGCTTTCGAAGTTGTATGTTCTATTCTTCTACCCACCTCCAATTATTTCAATACGATGCCTCACACATGATTAATTGTTATTCTTCTAGAATTTTCGTTGCATACAACTATGTAATTTTGTTTTAGTTTAAGAAGTCAAACTTCTGGTGGTCTTCAATGTTTTTACAGAAAATCACATTTTATTAAGTGCTATTTGGCTAATGTCTACGAAGTAATTACATTCTTACAAGTCAATTTTACTACTTCTATCAGATACGCCAATACACGTGAATACAAACTTACTTTTTCAAACATTTAAGTAGTTTACCAGAATAAGAAAAAACAGTTCACAAGTAAGTTGAATATTTGGAACCACAGTAGAAAGTTTGTAAAAAAAAAAAAAAAAATCTGTAAAATAATCTACTAGGGCTGTAACAATAATTATTATTTGCTCAATAATATGAAGTATGAATGTGATATTTTTTAATAATTAAGAAAGGCTCAAAATAGACCATGAAAATATAATGAGAGAAATTTGACGAAGCAATGAACTCTGTCAAGACAATTTACTCCTTTGATAGATATCAATTATTTTCTATATTTACACGCCATTTAATACATACATATAAATATCTATTGGCAACTCGTGTGAGTACACAAGTCAGAGTACTGGTTCATTTAAAAGGAAATATTTCACTTTCAAGGTAGAAAGTAGAAACTCTGACAAATCAGAAATTTTCTTCTTCAATTTGGATCTCTCTCCCTCTCTCTCTCTTTCTCTGTGTTTCCTGGATTACGTGGTGCCGAAGGGGCCACTCCATGTCCTTATATTTTCTGCAACATCAATGTTGCATCATATTTAATACTAGTGGACCATTTGTTTAAGTTCCTGCATGCAGTGTTGAAATTTGATGGTATTAAACCGTTATCTTTTGGTCTTGATATGAGGAATTGTCACCAGCTTGAAATAATAAAGTCATCTGTGAGGACTAAGCTAGCCCATAGAAGAGCCATAGAAGTAATTACAAGGACCATAATAGGTGTCCATTTCAAAGCAATCACCTGTGGTGAGTGGTCCAAACAATAAAATGAAAAATTAACATTTTTTTTCTTCATTTCTTGTCAAGAAAACAGGGAATGAAAATTTGGAGCTTTCAACTTCAGCATACCTACCTCAAGGCGTGGAGAACACCAAATTGTGGATTCAGGTTGAGGAGTAACTGGTAACCTTCTCATTGTTTCTGTCATTATAAGATGTTGTTCTTACTGCAGACAATCAAAGTAAGATATGAAAATGTTCTTGTCTGAGGAGGGGGAATACTCTTACCTGAATTTCTCTTCCTTTCTACAATGTTGTAAAAATCTTCACTAGCAACATCTAAATATTGTTTCCGGTTAGCATTGAGTTTTGATAGGTTGGCCTGAGTTCTTGTGTCAATGTACTGTCTACTAATGTTTGCAATTATACCATCTGACAGAGAAATTGTGATTTGTTTGGCAAAAACAAAAATTTCACAGAGAGGAAACATTGTTAGGGGGATGGGGGTTCAAAAAATGTGGACCTACACTTCCTTATTGAGCAAACATTATCCCCAAATGCTAGACAAAGATAACATTGTAGCAGGGTAATGGTTCAAGGGAATTACCAAATTTGACAAAGCTGTATGGCCTTGTGATTTTGCCAATGAGGGTTTTATCAAACTTCTCAAACTCCTTTTGAATATCTTGTAGGTAATGAAAAGCCAGTTTTCTTGGGTACGTAGACTCACATAATACAATAAAAACAACTCCATTCTCGACCAAGTAGCTTTATAAGAATATAACCACAATCAAATTTATTGCATTAGAATTGCAACTTCAGAAACAAAAGAGGAAAACAAAGCCTAAAGGAAAGCTCCATTAACTTAAACTCTATGGTTCAAATGGAATTAATGTTTATAGACTCAACATAAACTCTGTTTCCTGAAAGATTAGCCTGTGATAAAGGGTACACGTGAATGAAGAATATGATGCATGACAGAAAATTGCAACTTCATCGATATAAGAACCAAAACGAACTTCGAAACAAATTGAAAGAACTGAACAAAAATTGAGAGGGAAGGATACTTGAAGCAGAAATTGTTGACATGGATAGTCATCTTGGATGCTGTTAGTGCTCCCCTTGAAATTTCTTGGAGAATGAACTGTGCTTGTTGCTTGTAACATGAAAGATAAGCATATTCTTCATTCATATATCTCAGTCCTTGTGCTAGAGGCAATCCATCGCTCATCCTTCCAACTATGGTTATCTTAACCATTCCCTCTCTGAGGTAAATGGTCTCTGAAAATTTCTCTTTTACCTCAAATAATGGATTGGTTCTTCGTTCTTAATGACTTAGATGGATGGATTCATTTGTGAAGGGCTTTTATAGAATGTGTGAGGTGAAGGTACGAGTAATAGAACTTGGAAAAGAAGTTATTCCTAGTGTGTGCAAAAAAAGGAACCATCATCAAGGGTGGTCAAAGGCCCCCTTCAGAAGAATATGCATTTCCCCCATAAGCACTTTTTCCGTCTTTTCAAATGTCATGCTCCTCGTGGCAAATTCTTTCTTTAATTTTTCATTTTTTAGTCCAAGGTGAATATTTTGATCTGTGTAATCTACACCATCCGCGATCACAAGAGATAATAATACCATAAACATTTTGTATCAAATTAAGAAAATAATACCCCTTAACATAAACTCAGTTTAGAATAAACTTACCAACTTAGATTGATAGGTAATGTGCTTAAAAATGTTCAGGTCTCAACCTTCTCTCTAAGTAAATTTGAAAAGACAATGCAAGTCTATTCGGTAACTAGAAAGAAATTTAAAATAATTGTTTGCTCAAATACCTATATAGTTGTTTTAGGCAGTGTTCGTTTGCGCAGATTGTATAAATCCGCTGATTTGCGCGGATGAATTTATAAAATTTTCATGTTCGTTTCTGATGATTTAAAAGCATGTGCACGGATGGATTTGCGAGATTTCACAAAATTTTTATCCTTTCAAAATGTGAAGATTTGTAACAATATTAGACACTTTGACGATTTTAACCAGTTTCAAAACTTTTTCTTCTCACAATATTTTAAATATTTATATTATAAAAGATATTATTCTTAAATTATAATTTACATATATATTATTAATAATTATATATGATTATTTTTATTATACATATAAGATGTAACCGGTTATATAATAAAATAATAATAATAAATAATATATTTATTTGTGTAATATATTCTTCTCCCAGCATATATAAATTTTTTTTTTCATTGTGTTTTTTTTTTCAAAATTCTTTTTTTCTAAGCT
>Ga0209589_1013523_pt1 | contig 10621 bp, 6 predicted proteins | sample CowpeawhiteBW_FD_187525 | JGI IMG/M metagenome (GOLD analysis project Ga0209589, IMG submission 187525) | Root nodule microbial communities of legume samples collected from California USA - Cow pea white BW (SPAdes) (version 2) | ecosystem: Host-associated > Plants > Roots > Nodule | place: USA...
TAAAAAAAAAAAAATGGAAACCCCATGATATGTTTACCTCTTTCAAGTGAAAAGTGAGAAGTAGAAAATGTACCATCAAAAGAAGAGGAGAAAGGACCAATTATAACGACAGAGAAAGAGATGACAGAAACAAAGGGTATTTTTTACAAAGCCCAGGAAAGTTTACGAGAAGCAATGGGGTGCAGGAAGAATATCAAACACGGACCCTCTTTGGGTTTTTTGGAAAGTAAAGGTCAGCCCAATTATTCTATGTGTTTCAGGCGAGGGGGGCTAAGCCTGCTTTCGGTGTTGTGTCCGGTTGGGTGCGAATCGTTCTTGTGCTCGCTGTGTCTAATCGGAGCCGTCTCTTTGTCTTATCAGAGGTAATTTTCTTGGTCTCTCTGTTTAATTTCAACTGAACCAATGTCTTGATAAAATCCTGGGATCAGTTTCTCCTCTATATTGTTAACATGTTAGAAAATGAATAATTTTTTAAGGAATTATAGATGCATTTCATTTAAGAAGCTTTCTATAATGCAAGCAAAACTCTTTCCTGACAAAGAATCAAACCATTTATCGAAAAAGTATCAGGATTAAGGAGACCAAGATAGCAAGATTGGTGGACTTCTAAACTTCCATTCTTTCTTTTCAAAGACTCTTCCTTAGATCATATCACCAAACCTAGATATTTCATATGTAAATATTAGACCACTTTATCATTCATGCATTTAGTTATACAATTTTTTCAATGATACATCAACTCCACTCTGTATAGTCATTTACACCCGTGCCTACAGAATGCATGCTATGATTTCAATAATTGCTACTTGTCCTTCATCTTTTGTTTGCAATGGCATAATAATAAATGAGTATGATATGTATGCATCCCCTGTTTTTTATTTCCTGTTTTATTCAATTGTAAAAACCTTTAGTTTTTTATAGTGGACTTTTGTTAGTGGGTTCCAGAAATGGAAATGTTGAGGTGGGTAGTTTAAGCATTGCTTCCTCGAATTCATTTTGGGTATAATTTATGTCCAGGAAATGATTGAAGTTTTATAAGAATATCTAGTGATTTTGTGGGAGGAAATTAGTTATTTAATATTTTGCTGGGTATAGTTTTTGTCTTATAATTACCTATTCCCAGAAATAAGTTTTAAATTATACAAAATACAAGACATGGACAGAATATGTTTCCAAAAATATCATTCTGAAATATCTTGTTCCTGAGTACGTAACATTCTTCTTCAAAACAAATGCAACAATTTTCGTTCCCTGACAATTTTAGGCAACTTATTTGCTTTGGAATTGATGGAGGCCAAATATTTTCGTCTTTCATATCCAATTCACCGATCAACTTGCACTTCTCCTTCCTGATCTCTTACAATTAGTCGATCAACTTGCTCTTTTCATTCTTTATAGAGAGTTGATTAAAGAGTTGGAAGGAATTGAGGAGAGAATAAATATATTTGTGTTGTAGATATGAAAATAGAAGTACCGACTACATCATCTCGGAAAACAAAATCAAATTAAAGGGTACTTAGACAAAAATAAAAATACTTTTGCTCATTTTTAATAAGGACGGAATTGAAAAAAATATATACATTTATGAGATACATAAACACACTTGCCTAATTTTTATTATGAAAATTTATTCCATAAATTTAATCATGAAATTTTGTAAAATAAGTTAAAAAAATACAAAAATTCAGATTAGTCAAGTATTTTTCAACCAAACACTCAATTTATCAATAACAGAAATAAAAATAAAAGAAAAATAACGAAAGAAAACAGCACAGAACTAGTGAAATGAAAGAAAACTTTAAAGATACCATCCATTAAACGTTTTCTATAAAATCTATTGTATTCTTTATCCGCATCTTCAAATAGTATTATGTGCTCTTCATCTCAGAAGTGTTGTATGACTCTTTCTGAACATGCTTCTTGGTGCAAATTCTTGCTACAGAAACTAATAATGCAACTCCCTCAGTCAGAGTTCGGATTACACAAGACGATCAAGGTAAAAAATATGTACATGCATGATGCATTTACAAGTACACATTCTTTCAAGAAATAGCCTTCAACGAGAACCAAACTTACCTTCAATCCATCGCGCCCGTGAAACTTTCTTCCTGACAAGGCAGTGTACACAAACCGCTCCTCACTGCCAAACAGAGGGAATCATCTCTGTGGACTTCACAGTTGGGCGGAATGTTGTGTTTTTCAGTATTAATTTCCATTGACATGTTTCTCAACTTCAACTAACTCAAGAAGACTGTTAACATGATTTAATCCATCAGGAAGCACTTTCATGCGCGGACATATTCGGATCTCCAGTTGTCTCAGAGAGGAAAGTGATTTCTGCTCTATTTTCCATTCCTCTAATTGCTCCAACTTCTACTCAAGACACGAAGCTGAGAAAAGCTTTCAGACTTGCAAACAATGGTTCGTCCCTGGTAAGATTCTGCAAATAAAGACAATGAGCGAAGCTTCGGAGCATCTTTCAAAAATTTGCATGGGATCATCCTCTAGTTTCGAATTTGACAGGGTAAGCACAACAAGGGTTGGGGGAAGGAAGAGCCGATTCAATGGAGTGTTCAAGCATCCCAGCAAATACAAGTCAGCAAATACAAGTCAGTGAGATTAGTGTGATGTTGCAAAAACTTCAAGTGTATTTTCGAGGGTCGACCTTGTTTATCTCTTGATTTTAGCCTCAGTGATTGGAGGTATTGTAGTTTCACAATCCAGTCAGCCACTGCACTCACCTGTGATTGGCCTGTTATTCCTAATTTAGTGATATTGACCAATTTGTCCAAACCACTCTTGACAGGAGTCTCTTCGTCTACAAAAACTCCCCACAACGTTTGGTGGTCATGTAGAGAACGACCTATGTCGATACCTATTGGTTTGGATGGAAATCTGGTGCGGTTACTCTCACTCAAGAACAAGTGTCTCAGTTTCATTTTCCAGATTGAGCTTGGTAGAGTTTGTATGTAAGTGTGTTTCAGATCTAGAGTCTGGAGTTGCAGCAAGCTACTTATAGACGACGGAAGTGACTCTAGATAAGTCCATCTTAGGCCAAGATACCTCAATCCAGAAAGTTTTGCAATGTCTTTGGGCAACTTGGGCTTGTACACGCCTTCTAGATCAAGCACCTGCAACTGTAGAAGACAATTGTTCCAAATACACAGGTTCAGAAAGTTTCTTATGTCTTGCCCAGGCTTACTTCCTTGTCGGGTATCGAAGGACAAGAAGGAGAAAACATTCTGGTAGTAGGTTCTCAGGGAAAGTGCAGGTGTTACTGTTACCATGAATATGTGTGTGCCAGATATCTTTTACTTCAAGGTGATCTGCTACCCACGTATTCTGGAAATTTTTGGAACTGCCTCCAAATGTGTGCTAGTGCCAACTTCAGGAATTCTAGATTCAGTGGATTTGAAGATTTGACGCAAACCATCAGGGACACGACATGTTTTGATCTTGCCATTGGGTTTTCTTTTAGCAATTTGAACCATGTCGAGATCTATCAACTCAGTCAAGTACGTTTCTACTACCAGCTCTGGTGGCCATTCTTGGTCATCCCCAAGAGGCACGAGGCCCTCTGCCACCCACAGAGCAACCAATCTTCTTACAGGAATCTCAAAATCAGCCGGAAACAGTTCAAAATAAAATAAACATCTCCTTATATAGGAAGGTAAGTTGGTGTTGACTGCGTCAAGTGTTTCGAACCAAGGGTTTTTATATTCATTAAACTGCTCTAGTACCTTCCTCTACTCTGTAGTCACATCTTTACCCGAAAGTAGTTTGCCCATGTTTAGTATTTTCAGTGGTAGTCCCGCATTTGGCTGCAATTTTTCTCCCATCTCTTGTAGCTTTGGTTCTGAGTTCATTGTCACACTAAACAGAATCCAACTATTTTCATCATCTAATAAACGTAAACGGTGAACAAAGAACGACCTAGTACCTGCTCTTTGCTCTTCAATTGCGTTGCTGGTGGTAATAAGAAATCGACGTGTATGGCCTCCCTCAAGGTATCCCGGACATGGGGAGTTGAGTTTGGAGGTCGTCAACAACAATGAGATGCAGCCAAGGTTCTGAGTACGACTTGTGTTGTCCTCCCATAATTATTTTGGCAGCCTTGGCAATTTCGTTTTTAAGCAGTTCGGCTGTAGATATAACACAATCGAAATGAGATAGGACAGCTTTGTTTGTAGATATGAACTTGGCCAGTTCTGTCTTGGCCGTGCCTTTAGTTCCAACTATTGAACAAATGCACCGGTGTTTCTCATCCGACAGTAATTGGGCCATCAAAAAGTACATGCCTTCATAAAACCCGACCATTGTGATTCATAGGTAGTTGTGTCTTTTTACACGTTGAGTCAGGCCATATGCTTTACTACTTCTCCAGACATCTTTTATTTTTTTCTTATTTTCTTCATATTGTACATGATGTGAACACGCCGATTTCAAGACGTTGATTAGTATGTCATATGTTTTGATTCATTTTGTTTGAAATATAAGCTATAATTGTTTTACCTTCTTTTGGTTGGAGAATGTTGCCTTAAGGATTTGAGAGTGGATCTTATATATTAGTTCATCTCCCGTCTTCAAATACTTTTGTCACGTTTGAACAAATGACCTAACTTTCTGTCACAATTCAATCTAATAAATTTTTGTTTAAAAAATGACAAGTCATTCAAATGCCTAAAAATCAAGAAACTTCTAGTGTCACAGTTCAATCTAATCGACTTCTTTTATTTATTGTTTAAATAGGTGAGGATGTGATATTGAAATTTTATATTAATTTTTAATTGAAACTTAAATTGTAATAATAATTATATTAATGTTTAATTATATGAGATGTGGTGATAATACATGAAAGTTTCTATCCGTACCTAAAATTACTGCTAGTAATGGGTCGAACACGAAAACAAAACCCAAACTTGTTTTTTTCTTTTCTTCTTTTCCATTTTTTATATAATTAATTTTTTAATTATCTTTAAATAGAAACTTCTATCTCTTTAATTTAAATTAATTAGAAAAAGAAAATTAATTCATTTATTATTTTTTTTTGTTTTTTTTATATAAGACATGTTATGAACATATATACTCTTTATGTGGGCAATTCATTCCTTGACTCTCAATTTTGTTAGTTTTCTGAGTCTTGTTTCAAATTCTCTTGCGCAAGAGATTATTAGACTTCATTTGCTTGTGATGTTGTCAATCAATACATTGCTCTTGCTTTGTTTCTTGAATTCCTTTATTCATTTCTAATTTTTTTTAGCATATTCTGCTTCATTCTTTAGCTTTTAGTCCTGAGTCTTCCGGTTGTTTCAAATTCTGTCCTGAACAAGAAACCAAAATTCATTTGCTTTATGACGTTGAACTAGTGATTAATAAGTACAAGTTAGATTTTTATTTTCAAAGTTTGGTCTCTTGAATTTTTTTAACTTAGTATATTGTGCTTCATTCTCTAATATTTAGTTTCCATTAATAATATTCCACACGTCTTCATAACTAAAACCAGGGGAATAATATTTGAATTATTGTTCTTCGGTCTCTCAAAGAAGATAAATATAAATATAAAACCAAATTTTAATTTCGACATTTGTAAATTATAGATTTTTTCATATCACCATTAAACACTTTGACTATCTTTTCTCTTTATTCCATCCATTATCTCTCCATGGAACTCATGGATGGCTTATCGACAAAATCTACCATTTTAAACTCGTGCATTATAGAAAATGCAGCCTTCAAATATTAAAGAAAATTCTATATAATATTTTGTACGCAAAATTATCAGATTATCTAAATACTTCTTTAGTTGGATAATGGTGTGATATTACAGTTTTATATTAATTCTTAATCGAAAAATAAATTTTATTAATAATTGTATAAATTTTTAATTAAATAAAATGCGGTGACAATACATAACAATGAAAATTTCTAATTACTTTAACTTTTAGTTAGGTTTTGATTGAATTTATGTTGAATGCATTGAAAGAAACATAGATTTTGATTTTGTACACTATTTTACTGCACTTCTGTCGTATTACGATTATACTATATTTATGATTATACATGTAATATAAATTGTACATACCATGTAAAATTATAAAATTCGATGATTTTACTATTTAAATCTCGATTTTGACTAGATTCTAAAAGATATTTTCACAAACACTTTGTACATTTTCTGATTTTCTTTTATGACTTTTATCAAACAATGTCTTTTTGCATAGTTCAGTATCTTTTTACTAATTTTTTCAACTTTTTAGGGTTATTTTTTCATTTTTAGATTCTAGCATTAGTCCTGCTTATTGATCTTTGGTTCCTGTATCCTTTGTTTCACGTTCTCCTTCGGAGTCAGAGTAAGTTCAACGGCAAAGATACTGATGGAAGATTTAAGCATCACTCTTCAAGACTCCACAGTAATATATTGTGATAATAGCTCGTCATGTGAATCTCATATTTCATGTACCATGTACGTAAAAAGCACATCGAGATAGATCGTCACGTACGAAAGAAACTCTAAATTGTATGCAAGTACTACACAACTTGGATAATTAATTAAGAAAATCAATAAGAAAAAGAATCCGTTAATGAAATGTTAATCGGGATTGATTGAGAACTTGAGTAAAGAGTAAACCTTTTTTATTTTATTTTAGATTAGAATTTTTTTTATCGAATTTGATAGAATTTGAAAATGAAAGACCTTTGTTTTTTTTTTTATTTTGTATAAATACTTGAGTCGGATGAGAGGAAACCTTCATGTCCGATTTTGAAAGAGGGAGATATTATTGGATTGGATCCTATCTAAATTTTTCATTTGCTAGGCCAGTAGTTAAAAAACCTGTGCTTTGCGTTATGCCCAGGTTTTTACTCTTGCATGCAAGTCGGGAATTTCAGTATACAATGATTCTTTTGTGAAATTCTCTGTTTTAGACTTCAATTAAAATTATTTTAAACATGTTTGCATAATCATTCCATATGTCCATAGAAAATTACATGATACACATTTGATGTGAAGGCCGTTAAGTAGTATATAAGTAGTTTATGCTGCAAAACACCAGTTTCATGCGTGAATTTAGTAGTTTGGTGTAGTTTAGTGGTTCTGCATATGTTCCACGCATTCTTATACTCATTCAAACATTTTCCCACATGCATTGCATAATGCTTAGTTTTAGTTCTGAGAGACATTTTGACAAACATTTTGTACATTTTCTGACTTTCTCGTAAAACTTTCATCGAACAGTTTTTTTTTTCTTCATATTTCCGCATCTTTTTACTAAATTCTAGCAACTGGGTCATGTCCCATTAATTATTCCATGATTTCGTACACCTTCACCATTCATCTCGCATCATTCTAAAATCATTTGCACATAGATTTGAACATTCCATTCACATTTTACACTTAGATTCTAAAAAATTTTCTACATAATTTCTAGTATCATTTTCATATTTTTGCATGATTTTCTTTTGTTATTCTAGACTAGTTGTTGTTTACATATTCCCTCACTTGATATGGTTATTTTTTCATTTTCACATTCTAGCATTAGTTTTTCTGATTTTTAGTTTATGCATTTTTGTTTAGTTTTGATCATTATTCAATCTTAATTGGTATATTTGAATCATGGCCGTGGCATCAATTCAGTCTTGAATTCAGTTTTTCACCTTAGTCCAGATTTAGAAGTTAGGTCTTCTAGGTTTTACAATTGCAGGGATTTTCGTTCTACAATTATTCTTTTGTGAAATTTTCTGTTTTAAATCTCAATTGACATTGTTTTAAACCTATTTGCATAATCATTCCATCATTCAATCCATATATACATAGAACATCTCATGATATAAATTTTCTGCATAAGCGGTGAAAGATGTGAAGTAGTTTCTGCTGCATAATACTGGTTTTATGTGTGAATTTGATTGTTTAATGGTGTTTAGTGATTTTGCATATGCTTCATGCATTCTTGTAAACATATTCCCACCATCTACATTGCATAAATCTTAGTTTTAGTTCTCAAAAAGCATTTTGACAAACACTTTCTATATTTTCTAATTTTATCTTAGGACTTTCCTCAAACAGTTTATGTGTGGATTTGATAGTTTAAAGTAGTTTAGTGATTATGCATATATTTCATGCATTGTTTCACTCTCATCGAGTTGCGGAATGCTTTGGTTAAGCAATCATAGGAATTGGGGAGTGGATCTTATCTACCGGTTCATTTCACATTTTCAAACATCTTTAAGCCTAACACACTAAAGGTGTCTAAAGACCTTGTATCACAAAATTACAATTTTGTACGTAAAATTATAATTTTGTACGCAAAATTATAATATTATATACGCATCTCTTTAGTTAGGTGATGGTGTGGTATTGCACATTTGCTTTAATTTTTAATTGGAAAATAAATTTTAATAATAATTGTATTAGTTTTTAATTAGACGAGGTGACAACACATAACATGTTGAGGAATGCAAGAATGTTCTGGTTAAGCAATCATAAGAATTAGGGTTAGATCTTATCTACGTTTCATATAAGGTCTTCAAACACCTTTAAGCCTGACACACAATAACATGTAGTCTAACCTTGTGTCACAATTCAATTTAATTTAGTTATGTTTGAAAGATGATCAAGCATCCAAATGTCTCAATTATATGTTGTATCTTTTTGTTAAATATCCTTTATTGTTGTGAAATAGAAGACACATGTGCTGAGATGGATGTGCTTATTATATTCTAAACAAATGAACTTTGCAAAATGATAATTGAACTTGGTGAATGTGTTGAACTATCAACAATTAAAGGAGAAAGAAGCAAGTTTGTGGTGTTTGATGTCAATAGGCTAACTAACTCTCTGGTGTCTTTAGAAGCGAAAAATAAATGTCAAAAGAATGAAAATCGGAAATTATACTAAACGTTTGGGTGACGATGTTGTGCCATGCAGCAAGCCAATGTAGTGAATGTAGTGGGCTTAATCATGGTAAGCAACGTAGTTTAGGGGTGAGTTGCTAATCCGTGTCTGGCTTTTAATGACATAATTAGATATCACCGAACAATTTGAGATTTCACAGGTTCGTCAAGACTTATAGTCAGCTAAATTTGTTTTGGTCAATGTGCTTCAACTTCTTAATTACTCATTTTAACTTGGTCATTGTGGTTGGTTAGCAGCAAAAAGTTTGAAGAATCCTTTCGGCCTCCCCTAAACCTCAGACCAAATTATTCCTATTTCTCATACGACTTGGTTGAATAGCTAGATGAAGGGTATAAAGTTAGGTTGATGGTTGAATCTACTCCTGTGTCATCCTATCTCAAATGGTAATAGAAAATGAAAGGATACAAGATGTTTTCTTTGTACAACATGGATTCTATCTGTTTTCAATTTTCGTGATATGTTGTATATTCTCATTAAATGACCTTTTATGCTTGTCCAACGGAATATGACTAATTAGATTTTAAGACATGTGTGTTGAGATCGATGAGTTTTCGCAATCTCAAAGGGATGAACTTTGCAAAATGATAACTGGGTGAACGTGTTGAACCATCAGTTATTAAAGGAGAAAGAAGTATATGGTGTTTTATGCTAGTAGACTTGCTAACTCTATGGTGTCTTTAGAAATGGAAAAAGAAATGGTCCAAAGAACATGAAAATTGGAAATTATACTAAATTATACTATCGTGCAATTTTTTATGGACAAAACTGCAAAAGTTTCATGTGCAAATTTTTGTGGACAAAACTGTAAACCGTCATATCTAATTTTTTGTGGAGAAAATTGCAAACCCTTTCTACAATTTTTGTTTGCAAAAAATTGAAAAAATCTCTTATTATACACCATTATCAAAGTCCCCCATAAACCAAGGGACATATTAAATTATAATTGTCTATTTTATTGTCTTCTACTTCAATGATGATTTTCCTTTAATGGTTGGGCTTGAGCATGTTGATTTTTTTTTCGACACTATATATTTGCAATGTCATACATTTCCTTCTTGTATGATATATCAATAATTTCATTGAACTTGCAATTGATGTCTTTGGCAATATAATTGTACTAAAGAGAGAGAAGAATCTATTTATTTTCTTGCATAGGCATCAACAAAGGAGTGCCCCGAGATCATGAAGTGCAAAAGACAACAAAGCCTATAAAAGATTGTGCACGGGAGATGGAGTTCTTAATAGAAGGAATTGTCATTATTTATTGGAGCACTGAGGTAGAGTTTGACCAAAACCTTTTAATTTGGCATATTGCTACTGACCTTTGCCATTATATATATAGATGTGAACTGCTCATTTAAATATTAAAAAAAAATACTATATAATATTTTGTACGCAAAATTATAATATTGTACATAAAATTATATATTATCTTAGTACTTGTTTAAATGGGTGAGGATGTGATATTGAAGTTTTATATTAATTTTTAATTAAAAATTAAATTTTAATAATAATTATAATAATTTTTAATTATATGAAATGTCGTGACAATATATAATAATGAAAATTTCTACTCACACCTAAAACAACTAGTAAAAATAGTCGAACCACAAAAACAAAATCCAATCTCTTGTATTTTTTTTTTTCTTTTTTTCTTTTCCATTTTTTATAATTATTTTTTTAATTTTTTTCAAAAAGAAATTTTTATTT
>Ga0209589_1013526_pt1 | contig 10615 bp, 6 predicted proteins | sample CowpeawhiteBW_FD_187525 | JGI IMG/M metagenome (GOLD analysis project Ga0209589, IMG submission 187525) | Root nodule microbial communities of legume samples collected from California USA - Cow pea white BW (SPAdes) (version 2) | ecosystem: Host-associated > Plants > Roots > Nodule | place: USA...
CAACTTGGTTGATGGGAGCAGATGGGCGAGGCTCTCGTGGTCAACCAGGGAATGACGACTCCGCTACTTAGCCATCTGGGCTAGATCTCGAACGTCTTTCTTTCATGTTTCTTTAGGGCTATGGCCCCTGTATTCGTGGTTATTAGATTGTAAACTTTTAGTTAAACAGCTATCCTGCTTTTGTTGGCATCGTGGTGTGCCTAGCTAGTTTTGTAGGGGTGAGGTTGAGAACCTTAGGACTACGCTGCTATACTTTATCGCGTGACGTTTCCTTTAATTTCGTTTAATAATTAAATGGGACGTTACAGGTTGAGAACCCCAGGACTACGCTGCTATACTTTATCGCGTGACGTTTCCTTTAATTTCATTTAATAATTAAATGGGACGTTACATTTATAACTTTATAATTTTATATCTTTATAATTTTATAATTTTACGATTTTATGATTTTATAATTTTATAATTTTATAATTGTGTATTTTTATAATTTTATAATTTTATAATTTTATACTTTTTTAATTTTATAATTTTATAATTTTATAATTTTATAGTTTTAGACTTTTATAATTTTACAATTCTATAGTTTATAATTTTACAATTTTATAATTTTATAATTTCATAATTTTAAAATTGTGATGTAAAAATGCTATAAATATTTGGAAAGATGTCATCATCAATGTCTTATGTAACTAAATATTATATGACAAAATTTATGAAAACTAACAATGTAAAATAACTGTTACATCATAAAGTTAATAATCATGCTTAAACTCAATTGAAAAGTTTTATAATTCTAAAAGCTCAATACACCTTAGAAATTTACTACTGACTTAGTTGAAAATTTTCACTGGAACTCAAAACATAATTAAATATTACATAATCATAAAAGTTCATAAGATATTCTAACTGTCTCATAACTCATACCTTGGTCGATTAAAAATAATTGACTAAAATTTATGAATAGTTCATATATGGAAAATTGTATTTCATTTTATCCTATTTTGTATCTTCTGAATATTTGTAAAAATTGTAAGGCCCACTTTTCGTTCTGCCCCTTTTCTTTAAGGTTGCCCCTAACTATTGGGCCTTAGGGTTAGCCCAAAGGGAAAAACAGACCTAATCTGCCCCAAATACTAACTTGTGTTCACTTTTTGTAAAACAGAACCCTCACCTCCTTAGAGCTGCTGTCATATTCCTCCGCTAGGGTTCCACAGTATACTCAGCTTCACGTTCAGCTTGACCCCGTTTTGCTCACGTAAGTATTCCCAACCCATACTTTTCAATCTCTAGCCCTATTTCCATGGGCAGTGTTAGAGCTCCGGTATTAAACGCCCTCTGTTCTTTTTTTCCAGCTTCTTAATCTTCTCCTAGAGTTGTGGTGCTCCGTTGTTTGGTGTCAAGGCCTTAAAACTAGCTTATTCCAAGTAAGGGAAGCTAGAACGCTTCTGTTTGTTGGTATGATTGCAGTTGTTTGTATTTGTTTCGTGAATGGTTGAGTTGTGTGTTGCTGTGGATGTATAAGCTAGTTTGCATTTTTGTTTGGGTATGAGATATGACTGTGGTAGGGAGAAATAGTGGCGAGGTTCGACACACTCGCCCAAGCGAGCTTGTCTCGCCTAGGCGAGACTTGTAGGAACAAACCAGAGCTGCACTCGAGCTCTCGCTCAGGCGGAAGCTCTTGTTTTGAGCGAGGTACTATCTCGCTCAGGCGAGAGACGCTCGCCTAAGCGAGGACGCGTGAGAGCCTTGGGCTTGTTGCTCCTGTTTTAGCCCAGGCGAGGAACCTCACCTTTGTGCGAGGAGAGCTCGCCTAAGCGAGCCATGTGAAAGCCTCCAAATGCCCTTGTCGCGATCTCGCATAAGCGAGGGTCCACTGCTTAAGCGAGGGCACTCCTCTCGCCTAAGCGAAGATTCCTAGCTTGAGCGAGATCCGCTGCGAGTTGTGTTGTTTCCTTCACTTGGCTAAATGAAATGTTTGATTTATGATGTACCCTATATAATGTATGAGACCTGGGAAATGAAATACATGAGATATGCTGTGGTTATAAATTGGATTGATATGATTGCATGATCTCGACATGTGAAACAAATGAGATGGTTGGTGCTAAAGTGGCATGGTATTGGCATGAGATGAAATTCCACAACTATGGTTTGAGAGTAATGAATGGGTATGGAACCACTGGGAAAGAAATGAAAGAGGTGAATTATAAGGAGTTAGTATGTGACATATATGTATATGTGTGATAAACCCTTCTTGTTTGGTCCGTGTTAGTGCGTAATTCCTTGGAAATCTCTAGGTGGGATTTCAAGGTCGTGCTTCAGTGGTCGGGACGTAATTTCATGGCCCCCTATTAGTGAGTGTCCATAGTGGTGCCCCATCTATATAACTTGTTAAGGATTCAAGGTAAGGATTGCATCCTGACACTCTAAGGAGTCAGTTAGTCTCACTTAAAGCGGACTGACTCTTGTGGTGAGAGTAGCAGGAGGCTTGAAACCCATTAAAGGCTAACCTTGTGTGTGAGGGAATTGATTCATTATAACACTTGTAACACATAGCTCAGAGGTGAGTAGAAGTATCCTTTAATATTCTATCTTCTTTTGTTAGCCTTTGGTTCTTGTATCTAGTATGTTTTAGACATCGTGGTGTGCCTCGAATTTTGTAAAGAGTAAAGTTTAAACTCCTTGACCGCGTTTATACTTTATTTTGTGCGACGCTTCCTTTAATTATTTTATTAATTAAATGGAACATTACACAAATTTATTTCATTTTATGTTATCTTTCTGTACTTAAGATACTTATGAAGAAACTTGTCTGCGTAGATCTTAACTAAATTAAGGAACTTCTATAAATCAGAGCATCTGTGGACGGAAATTTGAGGACTTGTTTAAAAATAATTTACTAGCTACGCTAAGTCGAAACATTTCGAAAGGACCTGAAGAAGTCCTCCCAGAAACTGTACAGCAGAGAATTTAATCCTCTAAATATACAAATGTAGGGATCCCCGTTGTAATGTTGATTATACAACAACTTTATGCCAAATGAAATACAAAAAAAAAAATATAATAGAAGCGACGCGAAAAAACAATTGAAAACCATAGCGATATGCAAAAAAAAATGTATGGTGGCCTAAATCATTGCTAACCTCACTCTACAATGCCAAAATCAGAAGTAACTGATTATTTGCTCCTAAATAACAAATCCATAGAAAGTCCAACTGTTGATGGCTTGAATGGACGCATGAATTTCCATGATGACGCCATCTGGGACTCTTCTTTTTTGGCTTTCCTTCCTCTGTGATGTCCTGCACCAGCATGACTTCTAACAGGTCCAGAAGGTTTTGAATTAAATATCCCTGAGGAAAACGAGATGTCGGGGGCGCCAAGCGAAACTGGCCCTTTATTTGATGCATCCTCTAGATATCCAACAGCTCCATCTTGATGAGGAGGAGGAAATTTCTCACTCTTGCTTTTTGCATTTGCATGCGTTACAACTCTCCACCTCTGAAATTCAGTGAGAAACACATGTAATGGTGCTCAAGGGAGAGCATATAAGACACTAAGTGAAAAGCTCAATTTACCATGCTATCATCGAATCAAACAAAAGTTTCACAAAGCTCCATGTTCTCAAGGAATATAAAATATGATCACCAAAAACAGTTTAAATGACAGGGTAGACATGATCAGAATCCTAAGTAAGAAAATGCTAAAGAATCTACGACTCGATTCTTAAGTTCCAGACTGCATTACAGATTGTAAATCTAACCAACCGCGAAAATCAAGGTTTCATGAAAATATTATGTCAGCTTTAGTATGAAAAGGAAAAATAGAGGAAGCTCGGGCCTAAAAAAGTCATTGATCCAAAGAGTAGAGTACCTATGATATTTCAACTATTCACGGATTTGTACACACACAAGCACGAACTTGGTATAAAGGAATAAAAATTAAAACAAACACAGCAAAACCAGGTGAAGCCAAGAGGATATATCAAACACGACAACTACGTGTCTGACTTACATCTAAGTTTGTTTGGATCTCTGCATTTGCTTCGGGGGCAGGAACAGCCCGGCCACGCTCCCGTGCTCTGCCTCTTTTGACACCATCAACTGCACTAGTTTTTCCACTTAGAGCCTTTTGCCTGAGGAAGAAACGAAAATCATTAGTGAAAAACTAGAGAAAAACAGTTGAGAAGTTAATTATGAAACATGAGAAGAGCAGAAGGGAACCTTCTTGCTTCTTCATCTCTCAGCTTTACATCCAATTCTTTGCTGGGAGGATACTTTGGCAAACTCGATGGTTCACAAGCATAGGGCTCCGTGGTAAAAAACTGCAGATACAAAACATATCAAATTTATTATATCATGAATACAAGGTTAATAAATATACAGTGATCACTCACTTCACTATTCAGTGCTCCTGAGGCAGTTCCACGATCATCAGGATCTATTGCAAGAAGAGTTTCAATTAGAGGTAGAGAAGATGGACGAATGTCTTTGAATGTTTCTGAGATGCAACGTTTATATGGCTGCTGAGGCTTAAAGATTGTAGCATTTGGCAATTTATACTTCCTCCAATATTCCTCAGACGGAGAGCCACACAACTTAAATATTTTGTGCAGCTGTTCAACCTAGCCCCAAGCAACACAAAATTCAGTCATGTATCATCCTGAACATGCTCACTTCAAAAGCCATGAAAAAAAAGGATGTTGGGACACACAAAAAGATACAGACAGTGAAAGTGAAATAGGATGAATCAACTTCAAACATTAGTGCTATAATGTAAAGGGTACAATTTTCACACAGAAAGGGTATAAGCTAAATACGCTGTACTTTCAGATGATAAACTAAATTACTAAACGGTTCTCATTTCAGTTAGCTTCCCTTTCATTTAGCTTTTGTCTTTAAGATAGATTTTGCATTTTAGTTGATATTCTATATCTGCTCCATCAAGATGGTAGATTATTGCCATCACCAAACAAACTAAAAGTCGATGACACTGTCAAACACAAGCCCTCTATCTTTATCCAACTTGTGTGTCTAAGAGAACTTCCCAATAAATTTTTGCCAGTAAAGAAAGATTCCTGTACACGAAGCCTCAAAAGTGACTCTGGGTAAGGAGCAAGATGAATTACAAACTACTGACGGGTACTTAAATATTTATAAACAGATTAGAAGAATCGCAATGAGTATACAAAAATCTGAAGTTTAGAGAACAGAACCTGTAAACAAGTTGAAGAGCAATACCTCTGTTCGGCCAGGCATTATTGGCTTTCCAGCAAGCAGCTCTGCCAAGATGCAGCCAGCACTCCAAAGGTCAATACCCACACCATATAACGTAGCTCCAAGAAGAAGCTCGGGAGGACGATACCAAAGGGTCACCACTCTACTTGTCATTGCCTGTTTTATCTTGGTATCAAAAAAGGTTGCCAGTCCAAAATCTGCAATTCTAAGGATTCCTTCATTGTCTATAAGCAGGTTGGAACCCTTGATATCACGGTGCAACACGCCTCGACTGTGGCAATGCTCAAGACCAGAGAGTAATTGCTTCATAAAGCATTTAACCTGTCATAGAGAATATACTGAGAGACAAATCAGCCTTTCAGTAAGAGTTTTCCTTTTGCTTTTTAATATGAACGAATCTATCCTCCTCCTAGTTCGTCAATAATTAAAAAAGAATCATTGCTTCATACAACTCCACCAAGTACTGAATGCGACAAGACAATCACCACGAATCTAGAAATAACCCTTGAATGATTTAACATTCACATTGCAACAGTTTGCAACTTTAACTGTTAATTCACACGCCTTATAACCAAACCTTTGTTTTCCATTTAAACTAGGGGTAGACTTCAAATAAAAATTATAATGTCTCCATAATAGAAAAATAATCAACCAGACCCTTCTCAACATGTACAAATTTAACGGTAGACTTGCTTCCTCTTTAGATGGAAAGAAAAAATACTCCTAATTAAACAATACATTTACTTCATAGAGAGATATAATAAATGAATTCTCAAAAACACCGAAATCAAAGAAGGGTGAAATAAACAAGAAAGCAAACATACTTAAAATTGTACACGATGCCCATCATCGCCTACAAAGCTCTAGAAGAAAAAGCTATGTCTTGAACAAAGCCCAAATAAAAATCAACAGCACCCAAGGTCTCAAACCTAGTTACATCTCTCATGCCCAATTTTTATCACAACAAAAGAACACGCAAAAATGCATTTAACAAGTAGCACGGCTGCTTAAAATTGTGGTACCTGAGGTTCAGTGAACTTGACCCCTTGGCCAGCCGCAAGCCCTGCGAGATCATGCTCCATATACTCAAACACCAAATATAAACTGCACGACATTCTAGAAGTAACCAAACCCTCAAGCTTCACCACATTGGGGTGATCAAGCCTCCTCAAAACAAGTATCTCTCTCGCCATGAACTTCACACTCTCCGGCTCCAAATTATCAAATCTCACTTTCTTCAATGCCACAATCTTCCCCGTAACCAGGTCCCTGGCCTTGTACACGTTACTATAGGTCCCTTGTCCAATCTGAACAACACGATCATAGAAAACAACATTTACTAAAATAGATCCATTTTTCATTTTTTTATTAACTAATAAAACAAAAAGAAAATTACTTAACAAAAAGTGCAAAATTTAAAATTAAGAGTTTCGAAACCTTAGCAAGCTTCTCGAAAGTGTTGGCTCGACGAGGAGTCCAATCGCCGATTGCTTCGCCGGCGACGGCCATCAACCAAGACGGCCATCCCTGCTGCGTGACAGCGCACGGGTCCAGTCTTGGTTTCCGGCGCTCCAGCGCCGGAAGAGTCCCCGGAAAATCGCCGGTATTCCGGTTCCTTTCCTTATCTCGAACCCTAACGGCATTATTACCTTCTCCGGTAGCAACTTCCCGATGCTCTCTCCGTCGACGGCGCTGATCTCCGGCACGCGCCGGCGTCCCGAGCACGCAACCCATCCCTCACGTGAGGCGGCTTACGGCGGCGGCAGAGCACAGAAAACGCATGGATTCAAGGACAAAAAGCAAACAAAAAACTAAGCAGCCGCAATCCTCGTGATGATTGACGGCGATTTCTGTGAAGAGAGAAGAGGGAAACGGAGAAGAAGGTTTAAGCTGGGTTGAAGAATGTTGCGTTGACGTATGTGTTGTTGTGAGTGTGATGAAGGAGAAGTGAATAGGGTGCAGGGGAAGGGGATTGATTGTGTGGAACGCATGTTGAATAAACGACACAGCGCGTGGGAAATAACGGAAATGCCACTGCGTCTGAAAGTCTGAGCTGGTATTGTCAGTTAAATGGTGGCTATGGAAGGAAGAGGCAGAAAGTCCAAAACGACACATCGTTGTGACGTCACTTATTTGAGACCGTAAAGGTCAAGGAACTGCCATAAAAGTAAAAGGGGAAGAAATTTTTGCCTTTCTCTTCCGTGGAAAACAAGTTCCGCTGTTATTATCTTTTTCATTTCACTATTTTTGTTTTTTGCAATTCTCATTATTTGACTTTCTGGTTGGGACCAGTTATTGCCAGGTTTGAATTGATCTAAATTCCCAATTCAGATTTTAGGTGCAATGATTTAATGGCTTTCAACCAATGGATGATGAAGTTATTGGTTTCAATTCAGTTCTCAAATTGAAATTTTTTGTCAAATCTTCTGACAAATGAAGTTTACTTCTACCCACCCTGCCCAACGTAATAAATTGTGCCCTTGCATTCATTACACCTAACAGAGAAACCATATCTAGAGAGAGAGAGTGAGGGGACCTGGTTCAAAGCCTTTACATTTTAATATTTGGTCACCAGGTCAAGTGAAAGTTAAAATAAAATTATGAATTAGTCAATAAATGAAATAATAATAATAGTAATGACTGTTAGAACCATGTTTTGAAAGGTTTCCATTGTTTTTGACATTTTCAGTTCACATTGACGCTTCTAGAAGGACTATTTTAATTTGCTGAACAAGACTCCACGAACACATGTCATTGCCTTTAATTTTAGGGGAACTAATCCCCATGCACTTTCTCTTTATTTTTGTTACTTCTGTACAATATTATCGCAAGAAAAAAAATCTTAAGGTGAAATGTATGATGTTAATAAATGTATTTAAGAATTTTATTAAAAGATAATTGATATGTCTAATTACATATTATCATTTGTTGGAAGGAATACCATTCTAGAACTATTTTATACTTTTCCTCGTTAATATCAATATTTTTATTAGCAACCTCTTTAAATTTTTTCTCACTGGCTTAAAAAAAGTGATGAGTGTATAAAAAAAAGTTAGTAATGTTTTATTTTGTGTGTGAGAGCAATAAAAGGGATTTTAACATATTCTTTTTGGTTCTTAGGATTTTTTCTCACTGATTTTTTATTTATTTTCTTATTTTATTCTTATTTGTGCTCTTAGGATTTCTTTTTACACTAGTTTTTTATTCATTTTCTTATTTTATCTTTATTTCATTTTACTCATTCTTCAAGTCAATTTTGGAAAATATAGTGGCACGATTATCTCATCAAGTAAATCATTTAACTAAGGGATGAAATACATATATTTAATAGTGATGTTATTGATGGTCCTACAATCTATGCACATCCTCCAACTCCAATTCTTTTTAGGGACAAGAATCATAGGTGTTGCGCAATGAATCATGCTAAGCTGCACTCACCCCTTGTCCATATTAGTTTTCCCACTTACTTTTGTATTTCTCTAGATTCCTTGGGGTTAGTTCTTTAGGTTGGTGATAAGTGTCAAGAATGAGTAAATTTTCCATTTAAAATTAACACTTATCATGTATCAAATTGTTTTATTTATGTATGAAACTAACCTGCTTAACTTAAGATATAGAATGAGGTATTTAGAATTGGAGTTTTATGAATTATAATGATTTTTTGTTGTTTTGCAGTGAATATAAAAGAAAATATCAAATATGCAACTGAGTCACAATTGTGTAAGACCCACCTTATTTTCTACCTTTTATTTTAAAAGCTGCCCCAAACTTTTGGGCCTAAGGGCTGGCCCAAAGGGAAAACAGACCCTAAGTCTGCCCTAATCCATCCATTCCTCTCACTTTACAGAAAACTCAGTCGTCAAGCTCTCCCCTTTTCGCAACAGGAAGCTCTGCTAGGGTTTAGTCCCAACTCTTGGTCAAGCAAGCTCAAGCACGTTTCACTCCGCGTAAGTTGTTGCTATCCATACACTTCGTTTGCCAGTTGAAGTTGTGTTTTTCCACTAGGGATAACCATAGTAATTTGTCCTTGCTCCACTGTTTCCATCTTCAGCTCACTGAACTGCCTTAGGAACTGTGGTGCACCTCTGTTCGTGTCCAAAATCTTCCTTAGTAGCTCTTTCCAAGTAAGGGAAGCTAGGGTTTATGTTTTTAAAGTTATTTTGCCGATTTTTGGTCTGTCATATGGTTGTGATGCGTGAATGAGGTTTTTGGTCGAATAAAAATGTATGGTGTGCAAGTATGTTTAATTGATGTGGCGCTACTCTTTTTCTGCACCGTACACTTTTCGTAAAATGAAGATTTCTACTACGTTAACCGTTGGATCGAGTAGAAAGTTTAACAGCTGATCCTTAACACATAATTCTTGACTTTCACCGGTCGGATCTTTAATCGGAGCTCTATAGTTAGAGCAATTTTTATCGCAAGGTCACTGAATTTGTGTTGTTGACAACACTGCACACTTTTCGTAAAATGAAAGTTACTACTTCGTTAATCGTTGGATCGAACTGATATTTTAACAGCTGATCCTTAACACATAGCTTTTGACTTTGATCGGTCCGATCTTGAATCAGAGCTCTGTAGTGAGAGCAATTTTTGTCGCAAGATCGCTGTAATTTGGTTGTTTCTCTGATCTTGAATGGGTTTTACTGGCTTGAATCTAATTGTTATATTAAAAGCGTGTGATAAATGATTATGCATGAATGATGTGATTCATGGATTGTGGATGATGAGTTTGGTATGAATTGGCATGTGATTTAAATGAGATGGTTGGTATCAAGGAGACATGGTATTGATATGAAATACAAATATATATTCACTGCTTGGGAAAGATGAGTTGGTATGGATTCAACATTTGGCTATGAATGAGAATGGGTTGTAAAGGTTGGCATGAGATATTGTGTATGGTAAACATTACTTGATTGATTGAATATGATTGGTCTGTGGTCAGTGCGTAATTCCTTGAAATCTCTAGGTGGGATTTCAGGGTCGTGCTTCAGTGGTCTGGACGTAATTCCATGGCCCCTATAAGTGGCTGAATCCGACCAGGTTATATGTATCCGGATGAGTCGAGTTGAGTCTTAGTGTATTGTTTTGCCCTGACCACTACTCTGATTATTCAGGCGCCCGATTGGAAAGCCCCATTCGAGTTGATGTGCGATGCATCCAATTATGCATTGGGGGTTGTTCTAGCTCAAAGGATTGACAAGCAGCCGAGGGTAATCTACTACGCCTCTAGGACATTGGATGCTACTGATGAGTTCAAATTTTTGCCCTCATTTAATATTTAAATTTGGGGATTTAATTGAATTTTCTGTGCTAAAAGATTGATTTAATTAGGATTTGTGATTATTGGATTTATTGAGTAAGTTTGGTAAAAG
>Ga0209589_1013527_pt1 | contig 10614 bp, 4 predicted proteins | sample CowpeawhiteBW_FD_187525 | JGI IMG/M metagenome (GOLD analysis project Ga0209589, IMG submission 187525) | Root nodule microbial communities of legume samples collected from California USA - Cow pea white BW (SPAdes) (version 2) | ecosystem: Host-associated > Plants > Roots > Nodule | place: USA...
TTGTGTGTGTGTGTGTGTCTCTCTCTCTCTCTCTCTCTCTCTCTCTCTCTCTCTATATATATATATATATATATATATATATATATATGCATGAAATGTCATGAAACATGTAATGGCTTGTTAGTTGTGCAAATGCTTGGGAATCGGGTGCATCTCCAATTTATTCAATTATTTTTAGGGCTGAAAAAAAATGTGAAAGGAAGGAGTTAGTGAGGGAAAAGTGGAGGGTTTTCGTACAACTGTTAAGGTGAGTTGTGAGAGAGCCAAAAACCTAACCTAAGAAGAGTATAGAGGGCTAGTAAGAGTTTTTGTTGGTAAAGGCAATGGTAGATCAAGTTTTGTGCAAGGAGGAACTCTGAGAGTTCATTTGGAGCATGTATTCCAAGTAAGGGGAGCTGTATTACATGCTTTACTTTCAAATTATCTATTTTCTATGTGTGCCTGAGCTTGGGGTGCCCCTTTCCATTCAAATTCTAGGTTGGATTCATGTTTCTGGGTATTTGCCTAAAAGTCGTCCGATAGTGTTCATAGCCCGCTAGGCAATGCAAAGCAGAAATGCTTATTTTCTGGGTTTTACACAAAAACCGCTAGGCGGTGTTCATGGGCCGCCAAGCGGCATGCAGGATGCTGGATGTTTTCTGCTCTTTGTTGGGTATTGTGGCAACGTTGATCTTTTGAATATGTTTTCTTTCGCCCTTGTTGAGTGATCTTGGATATAAATGTTGAAAGGCTACTATGTGGTGATATTTTGTGTGAATCATTGCATGAACGAGTATGAGGGTTATCATTGAGCTTGAGGGTGAGTTGAAAACATGATGTCCAAATTAAAATTATTGGGATGATGTGTTTGTTTGAGTTTAATTGAACTTGTATGAAACTGGAAGCATGTTTGATTTTTTTTTTCGTGCATTGGATGAATGGGTTATACTTTTGGGTGGTTTCAGAATTTTCTTACAGGTGAAGGAATCTGGATTCTGCCATGAATCCTAATGCACCGCCTAACAACAAGTATGCACTGCCAAGCAACAGCCAGTGCGTAGCAACACTTTGTGTTTTGGCCATGGTGGTTGCGAGATGGGTTCTGCTTGAGGTTACTTATTTTGATGCATGTGGCATTGATGTATAATGGACAATTTGGTATTGTTATGAGTCTAATGTATGAAGGTATGATCATGTGACAATGCTAAATTTGATTTGGTATAAGGTATAGGAATAAATGAAATGTTGTAGGTGTTGTTTGAGGTAAGTTCGATGTGGCATGAGTAGGAGACATGGTTTGGGTTTGTTTTGAGTTCTCCATGAACATGAGTGCTTCTTTGTTAAATTCAAGTGTTGACACAATCTTAATTGGTGAATGCATATATATATATGATTGTATATATATATATATATATATATATATATGTATATGTATATATATATATATATATATATATATGTATATGTATATATATATATATATATATATATTTATTTATTTATTTATACGTGATTTAAGCTTTCGGGGGGTTTTGCATTTATTTATTGTGAATCGTTTTGGGTGTAAGTAACTATGACATTTTTATTTAATTGAATAATATATTGGTTCATTAGTAGTTTATCTTTTATAAAATTACTCTCGGCTGCTGTTTAATAATTCCTATAAGCATGGCTTATCTCTGGTCCAATTTAAATGTTGGATGGTTTCCATTTGGAAAGGTATGTGTACTTATATGTGGTTCATGAATATGAGATGTGAGGATGCAATTTTTTAGGCCTATTAAATTGACAAAATATTTAATTTGGTATTTTGAATATGTGCTTATGATAATTGGTGTGAAAAATGGGTTCTGCGTTGCCTAAACTAGTAAAATTCACTTTACTGGTGTAGTGCCTAGCGATGTGGATTGAACTGTCCAGTGATAGCTACAAAAAAGAAGTCATAAACCAGAGGGTCTTGGAACGTGTGGCACCTGGTGGTGAGTTTGGACCACCAGACGATCTACATCACATTTTCACCTGGCGGCGCTTAGGCAGCGCCAAGTGATAGCGTAGGGAAAATGTGTTGTTTTGTTGCATGTTCCATGTTTGAAATGTCGAACCTAGGTCAAGTTATGCTTGAAAGTATCACGAGCGGGAAGGTTTGTCATTGGTGATGAAATGTGTGATTAATATGAACAGGGAGGTTCATATTAATGATACTCTCGTGTGAGAATACGAGTGTGGAGGTTCGTATGTTTCGTGCTCACACTTGAGAGTTGCTACAAGCGGGGAGGTTCGTAGCTAGATGGATCATGCGTGTTGGACTACGGGCGGGGAGATCTTAGGGTTGGATTACAAGCGGGGAGGTTCGTAGAGTTGGACCACGAGCGGGCAGGTTCGTGGAAGCATATGGAATCCCTAAGACCCAGGTTAAGTGTGTACTGATCTTGTATAGGTCAAGTTAATGAGATTGAGAGTTTTTACACAACTTGTGGTGATTGACTTTGAGTATGAAACTTATTGAGGTCGTTCATGAGTTATGGCTTAGAATGGATGGTAAACATGTGGCGATCCTGGTTAGTGGCCTGGTGATAATGGAAATCTGGTGTGAGCATACGAGTTGTGGCTCATATTGGTTGACTCCACTTGATTGTCAATCACGGGTAGTGGCATTTGATGTTGGGAATCTTGTGTTGAGAATACGAAATGTGGATCGTATTGGGGAGGTCCACTTGGCGTTACGGATGGTAGTTCGTAACATGATATTTCCGCACATGTGATCTACGAGTGGTGGCTTGTAGAGGTGGAACCACTAGTGGTGGCTTGTGACAACAAGTGTTATCTTAAGGTCATTGTCAAAGTGTGTAGAAGTTGGATGAACATGGTGGAAGGCCATTATATCTAGTGCATAATGAAAGGTTCTCAGAAGAGGGTTTGAGATAAATTATTATGCATTGGGTGAGGGTTTTATATTGTTTATGCATGTTTAGTTATTTTGAGCTCACCCTTTCTGTGTGTGCTTGGTGATGATCGTGTAACTTGTTACACGGGAGCATATGATGTTTCAGGTGGAGCTGGAGATGCATAGAGCCAGAGTGAGGGCTAACGTGGGGATTATTTTAATTAAGCATGGTTTTCTTGTATTTCCTTTACAAAGGATGTTTACACTTAGGAACTTGTAATATTTTAGTTTTAAATTTAGAATTTTGGAGCTACGCAATTTAATAAAGTTTTAAATTTTCAACGTTTTTGGGAAAGAGATTTTATTAATTGTCGATTTATTATTATTTATTACTCTATTTTATTTAAACTAGTAATATCTGGCTAGGATGTTACATTAAGTATTCAATAAATCTTAATATTCTTCAGATATATCTTCAATTAGATCATCAATCATAATATCTTTACTTTACGTTGAGCCTTTGAATACTTGCTCCGCAATCTTCATAATTTGATATTCTCTTGATTGATTTGATCTTTAATTTCAACGTTCATACTTATTTGATCAAATTAGACTTGATCTTTGAATCACGTGGTGTAAGACTTGGGAAAATTAAATAAAAGAATAAATATTTAATTATCAATAATTGTGGATTGGGGGTACATCTAAAAGAATTGGTTTGTTAAGTCATAATAAGGAGCAATGGTAACTTATATGGTTGAGTGTGTTTGGTGGTGTGGAGAGGTCTTGGGTTAGAATTTTGTGTATGTCATTAGTGTGATATTTTAATTATTGTATGTGTGTGTGTGTGTCTCTCTCTCTCTCTCTCTCTCTCTCTCTCTCTCTCTATATATATATATATATATATATATATATATATATGTTTGTATATATATATATATATATATATATATATGTATATGTATATGTATATATATATATATGTATATGTATATGTATCTATATATATATATATGTATATATAAATATACATATACATATATATATATATATATATATATATATATATATATATATATATATATATATATATAATTGATGTATGTGATGTGTGGTGGTGCAATTGAGTGATATTGAGTTATATGAATGTGTACTGAGGTATTCTAGATGTATGCGTTGTATGTTTTGGTGCTTGGACACTGGTGTAACACTTGGCGATGTTGTTGGACCACCAGGCAATAGGTGAAACAGGGAGGCCTTGGGAGGTGTGGCACTAGGTGGCGTTATTGAACCACTTAGCAATCTGTAACGCGACATCGACCAAAGACACTTAGGCTTCACTAGGTGATGGTCCACGGGCAGGTTACAAGTTTTGTATATTTCGCATGCGTAGATGTGATGGCCTAATGATCTATTCTCGATGAGAACTTGGGTCTAGGATATGCTTGAATGTATTACGAGCGGGGAGGTTTGTAATTGAGTTTGGACGTGTGATTAATATAGACGAGGAGGTTCGTATTGGTGGTACTCTTATGTGAGAAATACAAGTAGGGAGGTTCATAGGTTTTGTGCTCACACTTGATGGTTTTACAAGCGGGAAGGCTTGTAATTTATGTGTTCACGTGTGTTGGACTACGAGCGGACAAGTTTGTAGAAGAGTATGATATCCTTAAGGCCACGGTTGAATAAGATCACATCATGTTTGGATGTGCTAGTCGCATATAGGTTATGAGACTATGGTTGCATATTTACCTTGTGATAAGGTCTCTAAGTATGTGAGTCTTGCCAAGTGAAGTTATTTCTTTTGGGTGAGGTGTTCATGTTATTTATTATGTTTTATTTTGTTTAAGCTTACCATTTCTGTTTGTGTTTCCGCGATGATTGTGTGACCTGTCATACGAGAGCAAATGTGGTTTCAGGTGATGAGGGTGAGGCATAGAGACAGAGTTTGGGCTAGCTTAGGATTTTACTAAAGAACCATGTTTTGGAATATTTTATTATTTTACTTTAAGTTGGTTTTGGATTTCAAACTTGTATTAAGGTATTTGAGATTTATTGGTTTTTTACTTTAAACGAATCGATAAAGTTTTGAATTTTCTCGCATTTGGGAATGGTATCAAATGAATGTTTTTTAATTATGTTTATTGTACCAAGTAATATCCACCTAGGTTACACTTGATGATTTGTTAACTCTTTTTTGCAAACTAATGATCTAATCATGACTCATGTAATTGTCATAAAAGTCATGTAATGATTATTTTGACTTTACTTGTCTAATCGAAGTACTCGTCTACTATTGTAAGTGCATATTTTTTTTAAGTAATTTATGTCATGCTATAAATAAGGGTGTCAAAACGGGCTAGCTCCACCTATTTTGGCATGCCAAAAACTGGTCAGGTCGAACTAGACCACCACAACAAAATGGGTTGAATTCTATAACACGTCTCGTCTTAGGGCAGGCTAGTGAGCCAAGTTGGCTCGTCACTTTTTTAAATTTTTTTTAATTTTCTTTTAACTTTTTTAAATTTTTTGTTTATAATTATATATATATATATATTTGTTTATATAATATAAAAAAATATTTATTTTAAATTATTTTTAATCTTTAAATATAAACAAATTAAAAAAAAATAAAGATAGGTTTGCGGGGCAAGGGGGACCAGCCCGCCACTTTGGCGGGTTAGGCGGGGTAAGCCACGACAAGTTGGTGGATTAGAAATTTTAACCCAGACTGCCTTTTGTCATTTTGTAGTTCCAACTCTGAATTTTATACTGTCATGCATTGTATTTAGTCATACCGCATTGTCCATTCATCCTTTGCAATGTATATTTGTTCATATCTATACATCTTAATGTGAATTTTTGTTCTCAGGTGGATTGTGCATAACAGTTTTCAAAAATTTGCACTTTAAATTTGGTAAGAACAACCCATGCATTGCCTCATTCTACTTGGATTAGTTAACTGCCCTTTTAACCTTTTTCATTAGTAGTTGCATTGTTTTAGACATTTACATTGCATGTATGTAATATTCTACCATATTTTAGTTTAGGTTCCTAATCATACTTTTTTGTTTCGTCTTCATTTTCCATGATTCTTAGTCTATTCATACTAGGCATTTTAGAATTATATAAGCATTCATTTAGATAATTAAACACTTTCATGTTCATTTCATATGCATTTCTCCCATTGCATTTGTTTAATTTTCTTTAACAAGGATTAAGCATACAATTTAAAACTTAACATGTATCGTTTCCCTAGATTGATCGCGAGACAATTCCCTACTATATTAGGGGGTAAAAACTTGGATTTTGTTGGCCTTAATGCGACTAAAAAGGCTGTCAACAATGGACACTCATTTTCACATGAATGGCGATCCCATAGAATGAAGTTCAATGGGTAATATCGAAATAATTGTAGACTAAAATACACCAACTGACTTAAATAAAGATTATGTATCATTCCTTTGTCGAGATGTACTACAAAAGTGGCAATAATTAGGTTGAGGTATATGCATTATTATGTTTATTTTTGAAGTATTTCTTAATAAACTCAATGACAATTATTGTAGGGGTGTTAGTCATAAACCACCCTTTGATGGTTTGCTAGTGAGTGTGATGGTGAGGCTGCCATTGTGAGACATGGGTAAGTCTCTGAGTGACACTCATGAAACAAGATACATGCACAAGACCATTACGTGCCACCGCTGATTAAAACCTAAAATAAGCATCGATATTGTATGTGTTATTTACTAAAATGCGTTTAGAAAGGTTGTAGCATTCTTTGCATTTTCTTAATTGGAAGTTTATAAGCACTAGGTGTAAGACTTAAACCGAGAAGGTTCCTTATGTTGAAATATAATATTTTGTTTTAAAAGATAATATATTTTTTTATTTTATTCTTTAAATTATGTAGGGGATTGTTGGAAATGTTTAATTTAAAAAATAAATAAATAAATTCTCCTATTTTTACTCATATTTTTATGGACTATTAATTTTATAGGTAAATATTATTTTTGGGTGAACAATTTTTAATGGAGTTAAATATGTTTTTGGTATCTTAACTTTCAGTGAAAATTGGAATTAATTCCTCTTTGAAACTTTGGATCAATTTAGTCACCATCTTTGGAAATGCATGAATTTAGTCATTTTAACCAAATTTTGTTAAGTTTATTTGATGTTTCAAATGTGTTTCTCAGCTAATATTTAAGTGAAAATGTGTCAAATGGTATAAACAATTCAAATGCTATCATGAAACACATTTGAAACATGAAATCGACTTAACAAAATTTGATTAAAAGAACTAAATTCATACCTTTCTAAAGTTAAGGGAATAAATTGGGGCAAACTTTGAAAGATGGACTAATTCAATTTTTCATTAAAAGTTAAAGGACTAAAAACATATTTAACCCATTTTAATTTCTTTGCATAGTCATGTGATATGAAAGTGTGTTGAACTAGATGTTATATTTTATACAATTTTATTATATAAAATTATTATTCTCTATTTTATTTTTATTGTGGATTAACATTAATCAATAAATTATATTTTTTGTTAGTATCAATTATATTGTACAATTGCTATTAGTTTATGAATAATACATTAATCAATAAATTATATTTATTTTTGATTAACATTAATCAATAAATTATATTTTTTGTTAGTATCAATTATATTGCACAATTGTTATTAGTTTATGGATAATACATATTGAATTTTCTGATGTACGATCCATGATGAGTTAGATTGTTTAATGAACAGTTTGTGATAGACTTGAATATTCAATTACTTGTTGAGAGGTCTCTCATCTCTACCGATAAGGATAAAATTGATACCCATTAGTTAATTTTAATAGATTATGTATAAAACATATTTGGGAAATACGTTCTTTATTTTGAGCATTCAAACATTTGGCATACCTTACAAAAAAGAGAGTCATATGGTCTTACACACACTTTCTTTTAAAAAGATTGATCCTTCATTGATTTAAAGGTGTTCTCCATGTATCAATCTTTCATCTACTTTTCCAATAACCAGATATGCTTCCATATCCTATTATTTTAAATACTAAAAACTATTCTTAATATTAGTGAGAATAATTTATTGAATGATAAAATTTAATCTGTTCTCTCTAAACGGTCTGTTTCAATTATAATCGAACACTAGAATCATACAATACATCTAAAAGTCCATCTTTTATGATGCACTTACCTTGGTGACATTCCAATTACATCGGGTTTTGGCCCGAACCAATAATTCATGGTGAGATGCCCCACCTTGCCATAGTGTTGACAAGGCATAAAGGGTCCTTTGCAATAAAACATTTAATGCAATTTTGTTGGGTCTCACATTGCTAGGTCCCGCAAAATATTTATTAACTATTTTCTTTTTTACATTTACTATAAACGAAAGAAATATTATATTATCCAGAATTTAATGTCAAGATAATATTTTTTTATAATTGTATAAATTTTAAAATAGAATATTAAATAAAATAAGTGTGTTTTAATGATTTAAAATGGAAACAAGTATGAAAATGAAGATAAGATAAATTATGTACAAAGTTATTATCATTTTTGTACCCAAGTTAAAAGGTTAAATTTTGTTGTATTTATACCCCTGTTTGATAAATCTGAATATTTCTCTTTAATATTGGGACTGGATTCAAATAATACATATAAGATAAGTTTATTTATCATCTCCAATTTTATCACTAATTGATAAAATTTACAAATAATATTTATAGATATAAATAATAGCAAATCAAATCAAAACAATTATAAAATAATTGATTATAAATAAGTAACTGAATTTATATTCATCTAATAATAATCCTTCAATTCTCTTTATAGTTTTATTGCTAGAGAATTTATTTTTTCCATAATCTTCCACTGATTGACCCAACTCATCCCCACATAATCTTATCCAAATATCCGAATGCATACAATAGTCATCATTTTTCAAATTATCAAATGATATTAAAATAACAATTATCATTTAATAACCATCAATTATTAATTTAATTTTTTTTTTAGGATTTAATTGGCAACTTCCAACACTGATATGTCTAGTCAGACAAATGTGTTCAATTCTACAACACGTCTTCATATATGTATTCCCTTATTAATGACCAAATCTACCTCCAACTTACCTATTCAAAAATACAACATTAGTTAACTTACAATATAAGAACAACTTAAAACTCAATTTAAAAGCTAAAAACTGCATAAAAGAACAAATCTTATGAACTAAAATGTGAAGAATAGAACTTTTACGTATGCATTACATTGGATACATATTTAGATTCTATTTAAGTTTAACTTAGAAAATTGATTATTTAAGTTTAACTTAGAAAGTTGATTTGTAAGGTGATAACTGTTTTACTTAAATATTAATTTAGTTTTATTTTCATCAATGGATTTTTAACTGTAAGCCCCATTTTCAGCTTATAAGTGTTGGGCCTGGCATTTTCGTAGGCCTAAGGCCAACCCATTAGGGGACCCCTAATACTCTGTCCAATCCCTCACACTCTCACTTTACTCTTTTTCAGAATCAGACCCCTCTCTCTCTCACTCTTTGCTGGAACTTGAGAGCTCTGCTAGCGCATAGTGAACCTCCCACTTCGAGCTAGCTAAGTTCGTTCTGCTTCCAAGTAAGTTAAACCTAAGGGTTTCCTAATCTTTTCCTCTCTTACACTATTTGTGTACGTGGGTGTGATTAGGGTTTAACCTTATACCCTCGTTTTGTCCTTGGTATTCCTGTTTTAGCTCACCACTTTAGTTCTTGGAGCTATGGTGCCCTTTAGTTGCGGACCTATTGCATTTGCTAGCGTCTAAAACGGTAAGGAAAGCTAGGGTTTTGAGTTTTAAATTATTTTTGGCCTGTTTTCGAATCTACTTGGTGTTTGTATGGGTTGAGTGTTGTTGTGAATGCTTGAGAATCGTTGGAATGTTGTTTGATCTCGCTGGTTTGGTTGTTGCATGTGTGAACAATGGTGAGAACTGTCATTCTCGCCCAAGCGAGCTCGTCTCGCCTAGGCGAGAGTAGCAGAAGCTCGCCCTGGTTCTGCTTGAGCATCTCGCTCAAGCGGAGGGTACTTGTTTTGAGTGATGCATCATCTCGCTCAGGCGAGAGCGACTCGCCCAAGCGAGTCCTTGAGGAAACCTAGTGTTCTTTGCTCGCGTCCTCGTCCAGGAGAGGGACTTTAGTTTTGGGCGAAGAGCGGTCTCACCCAAACGAGAAGGGCTCGCTTATGCGAGAACTCGTAGAGTGCTCACTGTGCCATTGTTTCAAGTCTCGCTCAAGAGAAAATGCATAGCTTAGGCGAGACAGTTGTTGTTGCCTAGGCAAAGGTTTTTAGCCTAAGCGAGAACAATGCGAATTGCATTTTGATTTCCCTTTTTTGTTATGGCTGGGTATTGTTATGAACATGCATGTGTTATTTGATTTGTATGAACTGAAAGTGGCATGCTTGGATTAAATTTATGGCATGGAATTGTTGGATGGTGGTATTGTGACATGAGAAATGGATGTATGAGATAAAAGTGGTGGTTATAGTATGAGAAGCATGAATTTGGTGTGAGATAGGCGTAATTTCATGAGTCTTGTGGGGAGATCTCATGGTGGTGTGTAATGTATATAACTAGTCCTTCTACCCGTGCAACGCACGGGTTTTTTTTATATGTAATAATTGTGGTCATAGCAATGGGTTTTTGGAGATTTAATAATCTATATGATGATAATCTAATGTTTT
>Ga0209589_1013528_pt1 | contig 10614 bp, 7 predicted proteins | sample CowpeawhiteBW_FD_187525 | JGI IMG/M metagenome (GOLD analysis project Ga0209589, IMG submission 187525) | Root nodule microbial communities of legume samples collected from California USA - Cow pea white BW (SPAdes) (version 2) | ecosystem: Host-associated > Plants > Roots > Nodule | place: USA...
CTATAAATACACGTGGACCCCATCATTTAAAGGTACGCATTCATTAATCACTGATTTGACTCTCTGAGAGCTTTGACTTACTTGAGCTTCGGAGATTCTTCTGCAGGTAACCCCTCCTGGGTCCAAGCTGACATGTATCGACCGGGAAGAGGCCAACTGAAGAGATAGCGGGATACATGGTAAGGTGACGCTTGTGTCTAACCTCTTGTTTGTTCTTTGCAGGAACAATTTTTAAGTACATAGGATATTTGTAAGGAGTGACTTGATACTCCGCAAATGGGCGCTCTATGTTATCTTGTGTAATATTCCATTTGATTATGTTAATATTTAAATGGGGTGTTACATTATGTAAGTGTGGTTGTTAATGTTTTAAAAAGTTTTTAGCTGTAAACGTAAGATATTAATAATGAAAAAAAAATACTTAAGGTATTAATGAGTAAGATTATTTTAAAATCTAAAAAATATAATCAAAGACTCATGTCATCGATGTTAGTATTTGAGTGAATTTTTGCGTAAGTGTTCAAGGGGTATTCCATTGCATTTTTAAAAACTTCTAAAAATCATGTAAAATTTTAAAGACTTTATAAGACTATAATGAATTTTATAAAAACTTTTATATTTTAGACTTGAAAAGAAATTTGTAAAATGTGAAACATGAGATTTAAAAGGATCTTGTTACTTTATAAAGTGCATTTTAAAATATTTTATTATAATATTTTAGGACCATTCACTTAAATGTATATTTACCAATTATGTTTACCTATTATTCTATCATGCAAAACCATTTCAACTAAAGTGCATTTTAAAATTGAAGTATTATTAAAAATTAGAGGCCAAGGATACCTTGGCTTACAATAAAGACAACTCAACCTACTCAAAACGCCACAGATACACTATATGAAATCTATAAATTACCGATGGATTATTATCGACAGATTATAAGTCGTGGAATTTATCAACGAATTTAGTGATGAACTTTAAGCGGGAAACTTACCGACAAATATTTCCGTTAGTAATGACATAAGAGATTTATGTCGACAAAATTATTTGTCGGTAATGTGACCAGGAAATTGCCAACGGAGTGCTAACGGATTAATCCATAAGTAAATGCAAGAAATTAAACCTAAAAAATTTTAAATTAAACACAATCCCCCAAATGTTTATCGAGCTCGTGACCTCTTCTCCCTCAAATACCATCATGCATCTCATTGTTGCCACTGTCAGCCACTGCCAACCATTGTCGTTGTCGTGGCACTGCCAATCGCTGCCATGATTGCCTCTTTCTGGTAATGCTGGCTGTAACATCCCGACCGGATATTACGGGTTTACAAAATTATAAAATAAGAAAATAAAATCACATTTATTATAAATCCATTTCCCAAAAACGCAAGAAATTTCAAATAATTTATTTCATAATAAAGATAACTCTAAGTTCAAATTTTCTCAAAATTCAATAAAATACCAAAACAGTCTCATAATAGATTACATCTTTATTCCAAAACCATAAATGATAAAACTCTATAAAACTGTTCCCATGAGTTTTCCCCGCTCTGCTGCTAAGCCTCACCAAATCCACCTGCAACATCATTTGCTCCTGTGTACCGCATACACGATCATCACCAAACACAAGCAGATAGGGTGAGCTAACAAAATAAACATATATATATATATATATATATATATATATGGCATAAATATACCAATCACACAATCACACAAAAGGAATTCCATCCTTTGATATCACATCACATGGCCACCACCATGTTATTTGTGTTCTATATCTTCTGGTGAGTATCTCAAGGTGTCTTGTTGCCACACTTATCGGCCACAATCGATAGAACACGTGCGGGAAACCATGCTACGGATCATACATCGTAACGCCAGGTGGAGTTCCCATATACGAACATAATTCATAACATCCCAAGACTACCAAACTCGTCAGTCAACTACTGAGGAAGGCAATCTATCTAGACCCATCTGTACTGGCCACAACCAGCACACTCACACCGGCAACACTCGCCAACCTGAGCTCAACTCAAGGGTTCCTCGTGTTCATCCGCCATCCCGAGCTTAACTCGAGGGATGCCATTTCGAGCTCAACTCGAGGAATGCCACGTGCTTAACCCCTATCCCGAGCTCAACTCGAGGGATACGTTCCGAGCTCAACTCAAGCCGACCTTTAAGATATCTTAGAAGGCTTGTAGATCACACACATCATAGCAAACATAACACCAATCTGCTACAGCAAAATTGCCTGGCGGGGGACACGTACCGCCAGGCGTTGCTGCTTCCAGATCGCCTGGCGGGGGACTTGTACCGCCAGGCGCTAAGCGCCTTAGTCTTCATTGCCACTACAACTATCGCTTGGCGGGACTTCCTTTGCTGCCATGCGCCATGTGCCTTAGTATTTACTGAACTGCAGACTCCGCCTGGCGCACCCCTCCTTACCGCCAAGTGCCACCATGATCCAGAACCCCTTGTTTCTACGTTGTCACTTGGCGAGTCGATCACCACCGCCAGGCGCTACACCAGTACTTGAGCAATACTGGTTTTAGTTCATGTTCAAACACACTTCACACCGGTTGCTCCCATTTGCTCTCATTCTATAGTACCCCTAATGAAAAGCATTGCCATCTATAGTTCCAAGCATTATAGCACCTCACATGTGCATTCATCTCCTAGTCATATAGACCATCCGTAGCATGCTCAAACAAAATATAAGCAGCAACACTCTAACAATTTTAAGCACATGATCTTATGCACCAATGCAATTTAATATTGACACCCATGCCTTCACCAACCCAATTCTCCATATGTGACTAAAAAATTGATAGAGACTTACCACATAACCCAATCATGCTTCATTAGAAGGTACTAGGAATTATCAAGAGGTTATTCATGCATTTTAAAGACTCCAAAATCAGCAATATTGAGTAACGTATATCTCTAGCTATTGAACTGCAAATTAAATCTCCACGGTTCAAAGTGAAGAACCACATGTTATGGACCACCTTTCAAAAGTTCACCTAAATCAGACGGTTAATGAACCGGGAAATGCAGTTTTAAGAAAACTGCACAAACTAGAAAAATGGTGGCGCCTAGAAGTGAAGAAGGTGGTGCCTGGCTAGACTAAACTACCGCCCGACAATTCCTATTGCGTGAAAGTACGAAAAATGTTGTTTTTCGTGAATTAGAACACCATGCAACTCTGGTATGGCACCTGGCAACCAATTGGGTGATGCCAGGCGGTTCCTGCACTTGTGAACCTTATCCCCTTCGCTACAACTCTGATTTCCATCATTTTATGACTCCATAGGATATGATCCTAGTTATTAGGATTACGGTTCATCCCTAACACTTCCAATTCATGAATTCATTCACATTTTCCCCTTAGATTGTTGCCACTATAAAAATTCCCAAATCATCAACCCTAAGATAATATTCTTATTGTTTCATCCAATTTAGCCATCAATTAAATGAATTTCAATTATGTTTGACATCCAATCACCCCTTAACCATTAAAATTGGCTTTCCCTCCGGTTGGAGTCATCCCACAACACTCAGAACACCAAATTCGAACCAAAATTTGGTTCGCGTTGCCTGACGGTTCAACACCTTCGTCAGGCCCTTCATTAGAGAACCCAGAAATGGGTTACAGGTTTGCGTCGCCTGGCGGTACAGGCTTCACCGCCAGGCGGTTCCTCAAAGGAACCCAGAAATACACCAGTGCTATGAGCCGCTTAGCGGCTATGGATAGCCCGCCAGGTGGTTTCTGGAAATTTTACAGAAATTCGAATTTTAACAAACAACAGAGTGAAAGAAGAAACACAAGAAAAGGGAATTAGAAAATGCTAAACCAAATGGAATTATAGTGACAAGACATAATTGAAATGACAAGAATGGACAAGCAAAAAATTAAAGGCACACAAGGAGGGAAGCACAACAAAGAGAATCCTAGAAGGGAACTAGAATGGATCTACAAAAACAAAACAGAAACTGCAGTGCTTGTAAGAAGGCCTATAGTCCGTTATTCATTGATGCGAATCATTGATGCGAATGGGAGGGTGTACACCACTCCAAATTGAAGGCATTTGATAGCAATAAAGGAGACACACTTAGGCCAATACATTGATGGACAAAAAGCACTGAAATTAGAGCTGAAAACACACCAAAACGCACAAACAGAGAAAGTTGGAAAAAATACTGCACCAGTAAAAACACTGACAGTTGCCTCAACTTTGAGGATTTATCATATTTTTTGTATTGCACATTTTTTGTCACAATTTTTTTAAAAATTTTCATCCAGATGTTTTTTAAATCAGAAAAATTAGCAAGTGAATTGGTGTAGTGGATCATTCCAGTTAAATCAAACAAAAATAGTGTGCGTCTGGAGAATAAAGTGAAAAAAAAGGCACAACAAGCTTGAAAACGCTGATTGTTGGCCAGACTTTGATGAATTATTGTGAATGCATATCTCAATGGTTTTGAGTGATTCCTATTGCAAATATTTCGTTTATGTCTTATCTTTTAGGCACAATGAACAACTAAAATTAACAGGCACTGTATCACTCAAGAGAATTAACAAACAGAAGGTGTGCACTCTGAAAAACAGAGTAATTGGAGCAGATTATGAACTAAAATCATTCATGAATAAAAGATGAACATCTCAAGACCCTAAGGTACCACAACCAACGGTGAAAATAGTTTAATCTTCACAAGAAAATTGACCAACCATCCATACACATAGTGTAAGCATCATTTGCGTAGTTGTGAAATGGTGGAACTATTTCAAGCTTAGTAAAACAGCAAAATGAAAGAAATAAACGGTGGAAATGAAGCAAAAGTGAAGAAGAAGACCATAGACAAAACTTCAACGGTAGAAAAATGAAAAACAAGCAAGATTCACCGATTAAAATGTAAGAAACTCAATAGAATGAAGTAAATGGTGTTGAACTTTAAAGGAAAGCTAGTAAATGATGTGAACCATAGCAAGCATGGAAATCTACAAATAGAGTGTAGAACACTGTTGTAGTCTGATAGTTGCATCGACTCAATGGAGAAACACAATAGAAACACATAAACACAACAAATGAACCGTGAAAGATGAAGAACAATGAAAGAAGAAGAAGAGAAGAGATGAAACAACAAGGAAACAAGGAAAACTAAACAACCTATGGATATAACCCTTACCAAACCAAGACAAGTGACTACTCCACGGTTTGGATGGCTCTAGATACCACTATGATAGAGCTTGGTGGAGAAATGAAGCTCCAAGTGCAGCGGAAATGATGGAGGAAGCATGGAAGAATGGAAGGCAAGTTTGTAGGCTCTTGCTTGCAATGGATAGGTGAAAGGATGAGTGATTTAGAGGGAGCTCTAGCTTAGGAAGGGGACTAAAGGGAAAGAGAGTAAGCTCTCTAAAGATGATTCTCAAGTGGCAATAGTGAGGAGTGTTCTCATCTCAAAGTGTTTATTGCAAAAAAATTCAAGAGTGAGTACAATGCTGAAAAATTAAGGCTTTTATGAGGAATCTTGACCCTTGGATGAGAAGGAGAAAGCATCTTGGCCTTTGATGCTAGCTTGGAGAAGAAGGCTTGATCTTGGCCATTGGATGATGCCTTGGAAAAGGAGGAAGCATTCCTAACCCTTGGATGCTTTGGATCCATGAGATGTAGGAAGAAGTGTTGACTTCCACTTAGTCCACCTTGGCTCTTTTGATAGCTCATGGCCAAATCTCCTATTAGGCTTAGTCAAGCCCAATTTTATCAATTTAACTACTCATTGTTTGACTTATTATTCTAGAAAGCAAATCCTAAACAATGGGCCAATATTATTGCTATTCTATTACTCTTTGAGACACCTCTTCAAATCTTCACATCTTCTTTGGCCCATGTGAAGAGTATGAGACATCCATGTGGGTTTGGGCCATCTTGAATGAAGCCCAAATTGATATGTTTTAGCATGCCCCTTGTTATTGGGCTTCTTGATGGGCTTGGGCTTGAAGGTGCATGATGGCCATGGATTGGGCCTTGAGCATGATTTGGGCCTAGGCGTTGCCCAAGCTATAAGCCTTGTTGGGATCACATCAAAGTTTGATGGTACTATCGACCCTGATAACCATGTACATGCCTACCTCACTCGTGTTAACTTGTAACCAATGACTTAGTTTCATGCAAAGTGTTCCCCACTTCCTCAAAGGAGCAACCCTTACTTGGTTCATCACGCTTCCTTGTTCTCAATAGATTACTTTGACATTGTGGTCGCTCACTTTGGGACCTAGTTTGCCACAACCTTAGCTAACATATGCCAAGAAAAAGGGTGAGTCATTGCGAGTATTCATGGAATGATTCGATAAGGTATCTCTTAGCATTTGAAACCTAAGTGCAAAAATTGCTCTCCACCACACGGTGACAACCTTACGGCTAGGACCTTTTAATGGACAATCTATGTAAAAGACCAACAGTAGGTATGGATGAGCTATGATAAAGAGCAACCAAATTCATGCAATACAAGGTGTTCAATGATTTCAAAAGCAAAGTTAGAACTCAAACCAACATGCTTAAGAGAAAACCAAACAAAGACAACACCCACAAAGTGATACCTCAACCTTCTCTAGCTAAAGCACCAAGATTCATTACGTACACCCTGTTAAACACCTCGAAGTCTCCAGTATTGGAGGAAACCTTCCGTGTCGAGCTTCTCAACGCCCCGAGGAAGGCAAACTCGCCTCCTAACACAGACACTACTCGGCAATGCCAATACCACAGGAACTTTGGTCATAATACTAATGAGTGTGCCGTACTCAGGGATAAGATATAAGAACTTATCCAAGCTAGGAACTTTTATATCTCATGAAGGAAGGGCAAGTCAAAGGGAGCCCAAGTGGTATGAAGAAACTGGAAAAGATTACTGAAGACGCAAGAATGATTGTAGTGATCATAAGTGCCATGATCAACCAACTGAAAAGAGAGATTAGTTGTTTAACCCCAAACCATCTTTGAGTGGGACTATCAACATCGTTATAAAAGAGTTCGTTGGAGGAGGGTACTCTGAATGACCCGGGGGCAAAACGTAGCTTATCCAAGTGAAGTTAGAAAGTGACTAATGTTTTAATGAGAAAATATTTTTTTGTGGTTCTTCAAGGGTGCAAAGTTTCTAGTAAGAGGTCTTGTTAGTGTAGTGATCACATATTCCTATATTAATAGACGTATGAACCTAACCTGTTCTTTTCTTTTACTGACCTATGTGCTAAGGGTTAATGCTTGTATTTCTTGACTTATGTGTCTTTAGTGGATATTTTTTGGGTTTTCGTTATACTGTAATGTTGGTTCTGAGAATATATTGAATCGTATGCATGGTGCAATGTCTCAAGATCTTAAGTGAAAGAAAGGGTCATGGATCATAAATACGTTCCTTGGTGGATTGCATGGTGCAATCTTCTTTAATTCCACTAACATAATATATTGCATGGTGTGAGGTAGTGGAAAGAGATGGTTCTGAATAGCCTACTCTCTCGCTTATGCGAGGCAGTAGAGAAAGGAAACATGTTTCGCCCTTAGTTTCGGCTCGTTGCTGAGTATAGTGTCCAGTGTAAAATTCACTAAAGTTGTTACTCGTAAGTCCTTACGAAGCAGGGGCGACAAGTTCGTGCTACGAGGGTAGGACGACTAAAACTATAAGGTTCTATGGAACCAGATCATGTGGTACGCAATAGGTGGTAGGTGAATTGTAGAGTGTGGTTGTGATTATCATGCTTGAGCATATTCCTAGTCTGATGTGATGTTTAATATTACTTGTGATGTCTTGTTTAGTTCAACTGTTATATATATTATTGGTTGTGGTAAGCTCACACCCATGTTCGTTTGTTGTGAATGCGATGATCATATGACTTGTGTGTTATGCTGGAGTAGGTGAAAATACATATGGTTCAGGCATGAAGTAGATTGACGAGAGGACGAGGGAGAACACGAGGTTTTATTTTCTTTCAAATAAATATTAAAGGTAATATAATTTAATTTTTGTTATTATTTGGAATTTCATCGACTTATATTTGTGTTGATTTGCACATTTTAAAATATAAGTAAAAATTAATTTTATGTTTTCTACAATGGCATCAAAGGATTCGTTTTTCATTACACAAGTACAATTTATAACTTTTTGTGACAACCTGAATTGGGGTGTTACATCCTCCACAACCGCTCATAAGAAACATCTAAGGGTGGTGCAATCCGTCAATGTAGTGATAGTATGAGAATGTGTAACACCCCAATTCAGGTTGAGACCTCCTATGCAAGGATTGACCATTCAATCTTCAAATCCTTGTTGAAAACCTCTTCAGCCAAGGTTGACTATCTAATTAATAAGTTCTTTGTTGCGAGCTCATTGGCCAAGATTGACCATGCAACCTTATGATACTTATTGAGAACCTCATCGGCCAAGGTTGACCATCTAATTACTAAGGTCTCTGCTAAGACCTCCTCCATAAAGATTGACCATCAAATCTTATAGTCCTTCCTAAGAACCTCCTCGACCAAGGTTGACTATCTAATTATTATGGACTCTGCCTCCTCGACCAAGATTGGCCATCCAATTTTAAGGTCCCTGTTCAGAACCTTCTTGACCAAGATTAACCATGCAATCTCCTTTGTGAGAACCTCCTTAGGAAGGATTCATATCCAGTTATTAAGGTCTATATCGAGACCGCCTCGACTAAGATAGACCAATAAAATCTTAAGGCTACCCTATGCATTCCACTCAAAAATCACAGAAAATTATGTTAGTCACACCAACTATTCCTAAAGGACCTCCAAAGCTAGACCAAAACTAGACTAACTCTATTTCTATGCTTTTGCACTTAGACTATAACCAAACTGAAATGTTATTACCTAATTATGCATCAATCCTAGTTATGCATAAATAGACCTTAATATCTATTTATTCAAATCATTGGTTCATACAAGGTGCACTTCTCCTCATAGCCTAAAAGTGTCCTCCTAAGCCTAGTATACCTCTAAATTGCCCCATGCATAGCACGACACAATATTCACCATCTCCATCCTTTTTCAAAAGAATAAGCTTTGAAGTCCTTTATGACACTTCAAAGGTGTCTCATATGTCTCCAAAAGTGGCCAAAGTGTGCTATAAACAAAGGAGACCAAAGGTACATAGGTGCACTTGTTTTATGCCTTTTATTTTATGCTTTATGCCTTTGCTTTACTCTCTCCTCTATATCATTTATGCTCCCCAATCACCATGCGCCATCTAGCATTGCTTTTTGACTCCTAATTAATCTACAAAGCAAATAAACATGGATTAGCATGTTGGCTTAAGTCAAGTCAACTATAGTCAACAAGTCAAACCTAGTCAAAGGTCAACAAGTCAACTAAAGTTGATTCAACTAAGTCAACTTAAGGAATCAAAAATAACAAACACAAATGAAAGGGATGAAGGATTAGTGAACTTCTTTTCTAAACATGCTTAGTCTTCTTAAGCATGTGCCTCCATCCTTGGTTGGGGTTAATCCTTCATCATCCTCCTTTCCTTGGAGAGAATTTGACCACAAATTCTTTAAGCCTTTGTAGATGGAGCTTCACTTGATTTTGGGGAGGATTTGTGCCTCCCTTTTATGAGCTTTTGTTCCATCCTTTCTAAGGGTATTACCCCTAGCTTTAGTTAGTTCATCTATATTTTCTAGACTACTCTTCCTCTCTTGCTTGTGCTTTGGGCCTTCCTTTTTTGCTTGGGAAGAGGAGGAAGGGTGATGCACATCTTTTTCTTTTTCTTGCCCCTTTTCTTTTTGTTCTTTATCTTTTTCTTATTATATTTATATCCTTATTAACTTCTTGAGGTGATAGAGGTAGTAAAGTGGTATTTTTCCCATTTATGAAGAAAATGTATTGGTTGGTATGGCCATCATGTAAAGTTTGTTTATCAAACTGCCATGGCCTACGTAGTAAGATATGTGTGACTTCCATGGGAACAACATCACATAACATCATTCCTAGAGGAAGAAGATTCTTTTGAAAGAGAAAGGGGAGATGAGTGTTCACTTTCAACATCATTACTCTTCTTTAAGGTCATGGTCCTCTTGGTTAGGCCATTTAAAGCAATGTGATTATAACCCAAACATTTAAAACATTTAATGTAACTTGATCTTGAAGAAGTGGAATGGTGAATGTGATCACTTGGTGACTTACTTTTACTTGGTGGTTCTTGATAAGAGTAAGAAGGGAACTTATCATGTTTCTTTTCATCCTTTCCCTTCCATGAGTGACTAAATTTGATGAAGGATTATCTTGTTCCTTTTTAAGATTATTGAATATGGTGTGACTTGATTAAGAAAGCTAAGTGAAATCCCCACTGGACATCAAGATAGCAAGCTATCTAGATGTGAAGGTTCCTTTCACAAAGCTCAAGAGAAGAAGATGATGGATTGATTCAAAACAAAAAGGAAATGGAAAGCACATAAACCATAGAAAACCAAGAACAATTAAAGGAAGAAGAAAACATAAAATGAAAAGGAAAGGAATGGTAAAAATGTGAGAAGCACGCCACTACAAGGCTAGGCTAGAAGCCATGGCAACCTTGAAGATGAGTGGATGTGTGCCGCCACTT
>Ga0209589_1013538_pt1 | contig 10601 bp, 3 predicted proteins | sample CowpeawhiteBW_FD_187525 | JGI IMG/M metagenome (GOLD analysis project Ga0209589, IMG submission 187525) | Root nodule microbial communities of legume samples collected from California USA - Cow pea white BW (SPAdes) (version 2) | ecosystem: Host-associated > Plants > Roots > Nodule | place: USA...
AATGCGTACCTTTAAATGATGGGGTCCACGTGTATTTATAGAACATTAATGACGTTTGACCATTTCATGGGCTGGGTCTTGACCTGGGCTCTAGTTTGGGCCATGAGTGGGCCTGGGCCCCAACCCAAGCCCTTGAGACCTATTGAATGCGGGGGCTTTGATTTTCGCTTAAGTTTATTGGAGTAGTCGGCCTGGGCTTTAACCTTACCAGATGTGCTCGAGTAGTCGGTCTCGACCGACTACTTGCCTAGATGGCTTATGTGTGTGATGTGAAGTGCTAACTCGGCGGTCTCGATATGCACACTATTTACTTGGTCGAGTTTGGCTAGGTACGGTACAGTGATCAATTTATAAACTAAATTTTTTGGTAATTAAAATAGTTTCAAAAAATTATAATTTATCTTTAAATTGGTAACTAAAACAATTTCTATTATTAATTAGTCTAAATTTGTCTCTAACCTTAGCTACCAAGGTTATGACTACCAAAAGAATTGATCTCTAAAACTGAAATTCACTACTAAAAAAGAGCATTTTAGCGACAACCTATTTCAGTGCTAAAAGGCTTAAAATCGGTCGCAAATCATTTAGCGACCAAAATTATGTAGTTGCAAAAACTCTGGTGGCAAACTCATTAGCGACCGAATTAAGTGTTGGTCGCTAAATAGCCACCAAAATTTTGGTCGCTAATCTGTCACTAGAATGATCGGTCACTTCCTATTGTAGAGACCAATTTAGCCACTAAAATTTCAGTGACTAATTTGATTGCTAAAGTGACAAAAATTATTAACTTTAGCAAGTTCCCGATCGTTAATTTGGTCACAAATGTGAAAATATAGCGACCTTTATTTCTCAGTTGCTAATTAAGTAATTTTTTATCTTAATAAAAATATCTTTTGGTGACTAAATCAGTGGCAAAAGTAAAAATATTTAGCAACCAATATATTTTGGTGGCAACTACTTATATACAATATTTTTACCTACTTGTGAACAATATTCTAACCTACTTACAATTACTACAAATTTAATAATGCTAAATAACTATTAACTCAAATATGTAATGTAATAAAGAGAAGTATAAAAATAAAAGTACACATTACATTGATCCAACATAAAAAAATTTGAAAATAGTTATAAATAAACATGCAAGTTTAGAAGTCATCATATAATTAAAATTACACTTAATGATCTTGTGATCTACTATTATTAGATTGGTCTACTACATCATTTTTACTACCATCATTACATTGCGCGGCTTGAACAACAAGGCCAACAACTTTTGCAGTTCCACATCTTATTGACAACAACTAGATCTTGTTATTTTCCATTGAATTCTTAGGACTCATGTTATGATTCTTCTCCCTCTGTTGCTTTATCACTCCTTTCCCAATAGAGCATAACCTAAATTGATCATGCATGAATAGATTTGCCATGATAAATTGTCACTACAAGTCAAGAACCACATCAAAATTCAGATAATATGTGGCTGCAAAGAAGTTAAATCATGGTAGAAAAATCAGTGTGAAACAGAGATAACAATACCAACACGTTCCAACAACGACAAATTATGGATGTGAATGAATGGATTAGTCTAATTGCTCTAAAATGAAGTGCATGGGTACCATGGATGCTATCTAAATTTAGATGATAGTGTGCAAGAATGAATGCAGCGTGCGTGAGTGCCTCTTGCAGTAGTACAACAATTCAATTGTGGATAGAACCAAATTGCAACATTAAACCCATTTGTGGCAGCAGTGAAACATATGAATGCAGAATATGGTGGCCTAATGGAATGCAAATGTGAATTAAAATATCCATGCAAGTGCAAAGTTATCAAGAAAAAAGTGGTTGTTGTCTTTTACCATGAAAGTGTAAATCAATTCCAACTGAACATCATTCCAGCTAAAACATGACCTAAATCTGACCATGAAAGTATAAATCTAATTCACAGCAACAACGCACTCTATTTAGTCCCATTTCATATGCAATGCACAAACCAAAGATAAAATTTGAAGCATAGCCTTTAAATATGAAAGTGAGAATTAACCCACCATATAACAACAACTAATCAACACATGGCAGCAGAGAATTCAATCAGCAAAATTCTGGATTGTAAAAGCAATCAATTCACATATGGCAACAACAAACTAAATTGCAATAACAGTAGAATTTCTCAGCAAAAGTAATATGCATTAATGGAAATCTGTGACAGCAAAATCAATATGTAGTGATGCCAAACTGTGAAGATGAATACTACTTGTATGTTCAAATCAGATTTATATGCATTATAACCTCTGGACAAAATTGATGTTTAAAATACAGCATACCAAATCAACTCATAGTCCCACCAAGAATTTTAACTCAGCCACACACTCAAATCAATTCAACTTTAAAAGCAATGCAAAGATGCACTAAAGTATTCTCAAATGAAGATGAATGCATGAGAGGCAATGGTGAACATAGATTATAGAAGAGAACCAGAATGGCAACCATTGAATGGATGTCGTCTCACACTATTTAAGTGTAAATTAAGCCAACTATGCATGTGCAAATTCAGTTACTGCAAGGTATTGATGCAAACTATTCCAAACATGATGAATGCAATGTAAAAGATAATGCTAATGAGAGCTAGAAAATAAAGACATTTACAAACTACCACTAGAACTCATGAACAAAAGCTAACAACTGTAGTGGAGTAAAATTAAAGCAAGGATATAATGAAAAGCAAGTTGAAGATCAATCTCCAAATCAACATTTATTTCCTAATGATCACTTAAATGATGCTATGCTCAAGAAGACATCTTGATAAATAAGGCCCACTTTAGGGTACTTGGATTCCTACAACAGAATCACTAAAATGCATAACTTCATCCAATTCAATCATTTAGCAAAAACATTGATTTCAAGACAGCCACTAGAATACACACAAGCTATCCAAAAATCCCCTACAACCTCAAAAAGCCCCTAAGGACAATACATCTAAAATATTAACATCCTAGAGAAACACTGTTAACATGCATTATATGTTTATGACAATTACCAAAACAAGGTCATACACTATTTGTGCAGGTTAAAAAACTTGGAGAAGTTGTTAAAGACACTAAAGGAATTTCATTAAAACACTAGAATAGAGTCCATGAAAGTAAATAATACTCAACATTCTAGCCCCTAAATTATCACAATAGCAAATTGATACCATAGTGAGAGGTCAAACACAAGTATCAAGATTAAAATCCCTCGTTCATTGTCAATTGTAGGAATTGGACAAGAAATACTAGTTCTACATAGACATTAGGGAGATGCAAGGAATCCCCTTCCAAGACAATAACAAATACAGTTAATTCAAAGTTCAAAAACATTGAAGACTCATAATCATAACTGATCTAAATTTTATAATTTGTAATGTATCCATCCCAATTTTACAAAAACAAATGTTTGATCATACCATCATATCTTACCGGAAGAGTTAACTTTCTTCATAACACTAGTATCAAAGCCACCAGAAAATCTCCCACCTTTGCCTGATTTAAGAAGAAAACAAGATAAAATAATCACACATAAAAAATTCCTCACTTGAATAATGAATTGCTTAAACGAATGCCAACATTAGAAATTAAAGAAAAGACATTATTAAAAATTTAATAGAGATTACGAGGCACCCACGAAAAGAGTTGAAATATATACCACAATCAATCATTTGTCTTGAAAAAATATATTTTGTTAACTTTTTTTTCCAGCAAACACGAAAACTCTAAATCAAAGAAAGGAATATAAAAACTTACTATTGATAACCCTAAAACAAAGAAGAAGAAGGAAAAGGAACTCTATGATTTGTGATCGAAGATTTAGGTTTTGTAATTGAGAGTGGAATGGTGGAGTGAAATGAAATCAGAGCGGGATACGAGTAAATACATTTGGTACATTCGTTCGTGAATGTGTTTGTAGGAACAGAGGAATGAACGTGGGTTTGGGAGAACAAAAGAAGCAATTTGTGTTTGGATACAAAGGAAGGAGAGTGAATGGAGGGAGCCTATGTACGAGCTTGGGGTGAAGGATCCTTTTTGTAATAGCGAGCAACAGAGTTGGGAGAGGAGTTTATGGCACATGCTTCAATGGAATGAAGTGGAGAACGGGATATGAGAGGTGACTTTGGGAATAGAAGGGAATTGGGGATTAGGGTTCAAAGGATTTGGTGGCAAAGAAGGATAATAGTTAAAAAAAAATGAGAGGGATTTGATAAAAGAAAGGGGGGACTTAGAAAATTAGAAAGCGGGAAAAAAGATAAGGGGAAATTAGAATGCTACATAAGATGAAAAATATGACAAAAAAAATTGGTATCTAAATTGTTCACTGTAGTGATTAACAACTTTTGGGCACTAAAATTGGTTACTACTATTGTATTTTCTTGTAGTGTTTGACCTATAAATGTCAGATGTAAAAACCTCTTTTTACATTTGACACTCACAGTTCAAACATAAATATTGACCATTTCATATATCCTACATTAATATGCCTCTCTAACCTTACCATCCAAATGCTTTATCTTCTAATTCCCCTTTTTCCATTTGCTTCAAATCACAAAATTTGTAAACATTCAATAGAATTATGATTCCAATCCGAAAATGTCATGTTTAGCATTTTATGCTTCATCCACAACCAAGCATTAAATTTTGTCATACTAAAAGTTTCCTCAGCATCCACCTTGCCTTGTTTAATATTGTGTTATTTCTATGCCTTCAAACCTCTAAATTACTACTACCCATAATACCTTTCAGAATTTATTTTGTTTTTTATTTAGACTAACTAGAATATGTGTTGAAAGTGTACACAAGACATATTATGATGCACAAAACTAACACCTACCCACTTGTCATAGAGACCTCAAACGGACCTAGATATGCAGCAAGTACAAAACAGATTATTAGCATTCTCTTCCACTTGCTTACATAAATCACATTAGTATCTACTCACCCCAACCCCTCTATGGGCTAAATTTACCTTTGTTGGGATTTTATTGATCAACACTTTTCAAACCAAATATTGTGTTGCTTGTGAGGCCTTCACATCCCAAAAAGTATTGAACAAATTGGTATTGTTCGCTAACATAGTATTTTGCAATATATTGTATGCAAAACTTACTGTGAATTTTCCTTCATCTTCTTCCTTCCAAACCCAAGTATCCTCTCTATCTTTTACCTCCTGGTCTATTTCCCATACTCTTCTAACTTTTCTAACTCTTCTCCAGTTCAATTTCTAGACCCAATTACTCCATTCTCCCAACTGTCCAATAATTTTTCTTTACTTTGATATGACGTATAGTCTAGAAAATTTGTCGCAAAGTGATATTTCATTTATTTATTTATCCTCCTAAAATGTGTCTTGTTTCCTATACCTACTTAATACTATGTTATCGAAGTAGTTTTCATACTCCTAATCGATGTTATAATTCCTCCATCTCCATATCTAAAATAAATTTATTGAATTTTCCTCTTTGTCTTATATAATACAACTATTCCCTTCTCCACAGTTATTAATAATTACCAGATTCTTTTTTCCTACCTTTTTGAACTCTTCCCATATGCTAGTCTTTACGCAGGACAAATACATATTTATGACGTCATTTAAAAGTCAAAGTCAATTTGAATTAAAGATAAAGATAAGATTTAAAGATAAAACGTAATGGAATTTAAACAATAACTTAAATGAACATAAAATTAAAACAACACCATTTTAAAAAACTTAGGATAAAACCATGTCATTATAAAAACACGTCAACACTTTATTACATGTTTGGTAATAAAATATATACAAATTAGAAAAAATCATTGTAAGATATGAGGGAAAAAATTGATGATAAATTTTTAAATTAAAGATAATTAATTGATAGATTATACAATTCAGTTAATATAAAATTAAAAAGTGTTTAAGACTTTATATCGACCTATAAAAGAGACTTATAATTTTCTTAAACTTATTTAATATGAATATAATGATAGAAAGTTATAACTTATATTAATAATAATTTACGTTTGGTTTTTTAGGATAACCATTTATACTTACTCCAAAATCTCACAACAGTTCCCCTTCATCAAGCATGAGAACATTGGAAACTTCACTAACATGTACCTAAAACCCTAGAAAGTGGGTCCTCCTTCATATGTTGCGTAACATTTTTCTTATCTTAGTTTATCTTCTAAAATATAAGAAAAGGTTACGTCTCTTTCTCACTAGGGTTATGGTCAACTAATATTGTTGTTTCCTCTACCCCAAACTACTCACTTAACCTTCATCTTCTTGACGTGATTGATGCATTTGACTTATTCAATTGTTGTATTGCATAAAGTTGGTTGTTCACTAATCCAAGTGCGTTGATAGAACCATAACCGTACTGGTTTTAAGGCAATAGTTTGAAAAATAAAACTTAAGACGTGTTTTGTTTATATATATATATATATATATATATATATATATATATATATATATATATATATATATATATATATATATATCACTATATGAAAATCCTCTATTAATATTCAATTTTAGTGACAAAAAATTGTTAGTACTATAGTGACCAATTTACAAAATAAAAAATTATAATTAATCTCTAAAATTTTAGTTACCAAGATTTTGGCTACCAAAAAATTAGGGAGAAACAGTTAAAGGAGAAAGAAAATCACCTCAACAAAGGAGAGAACGTGGAAAAGATAAAAAAAGAGTGTTCATAGAGGAAACTTCTTCTTGCTCTCTATTTCGTCAGTGGCTTTGCCTATCGTTTGGAGTTTTTTTTCTTTTCATTATGTAGAACTAATTTCCTTTTGTTGGAGGATTGATGTAAGACTTTGGATTATAGGTTCTACTCTTTACATTTGATGTTCTGTTAATGTTCTTCATCTCAGTGCTCTGTTTATGGTTTTATCGTTTATTTATGAGCAATTTAACAATTTGAAAATTGGGGATTGTTTGCGATTATAAACAAGACAGGTTATATTATGTCACAATTGGGAAATTGGGCATATCTAATTAGTTTGCAATAGAGATGATTATTGATTTTTCATGATTTTATTGAATTTTTGTAAATTGACCTAAGAAATTTGTTAGAATCTTGTGTCTTTTAGTTGTTTATGCGAGGTACAATTGTAGAAAAAATCTTGCTTTTTGACCCAGTAATTGAACGTACTACTAGACGTAGTAGGAGTATCGCAAGAAAGAAGAAGCAAGAAAGAAAAGAAGGGTCATCAATTGTAAGAAAGAGCACACATCAACAATGGCTGAGGAACAACCTGCGAGGAGGACTCTACTTGACTATTCGATGCCAAATACTAATAATTACCAAGGGAGCATCGTGAGACCTCCTATTCAAGCCAACAATTCTGAAATCAAGCATGCACTCTTACAAGTCATCCAGCAGAATCAATTTGGAGATGCAGTTTCAGAGGATCCTAATTCTCATATGGAGAATTTTCTAGCCATTTGTGACACTTTGAAGATTAATGGAGTTTCAAATGATGCAATCCGCTTGAGGCTTTTTCCTTTCTCATTACGGGATAAAGCTAAAAGTTGGCTTCAAACACAACCTTAAGGCAGTATTTCTACATGGGAAGATATGGTTACAAAATTTGTAACCAAATACTTTACTCCATCCAAGTCAGCGAGAATGAGGAATGAAATCACTACTTTTGTACAGCAAGAAACCAAATCTCTTTACAAGGCTTGGGAAAGGTATAAGGAGCTACTAAGGAAATGTCCACATCATTCTTTACCAGATTGGTTGCAAGTCCAAATATTCTATAATGGTCTTGCACCATCTTTTAAAGCAAATCTGGATGCGGCAAGTGGAGGATCGTTTAATTTGAAAACACATGAGGAAGCTTTGGAGACTCTTGAGTTAATGGCAAGTAATATCACTACAAGAAAAATGACTTTAGGCAACGGACCAAAAACCATGGCCTAAAGTAAAAAAACCGTGGCCTGAAGATTAGACAACGAATTGGCAATGGATTTGCAGTTGTTGCGTAGGTGGTCGTGGCCTATACTAGAGGCAACGATTTTTTTCCATTTAGGCCAGGAAATTCGAAAACCGTTGCTTATTATGCAATAATTAAAAAACGTTGCCTAAAATGTTCCAATAGACAACAGTTTTTCGGCCAACATAATGCAACAATTTTTTTCATGTTGCTTATTTCTATAGGCCACGTTTATGAAAGTGTGGAACAAAATAGATTTGTTTAAACAAGGCTTATAAAAATTGAATGATATAAAGTAATTTAAAATATAATTTTAATTTTATCTATACATTTTGACAATACTATTTTAAATGAAATATTAATAACTTTATTTGAACAATATTAATTAAAATATATTTATTCTATTAAAATAGTAGAAAAAAAATAAAATAGATTAAATAAGACACTTCTAACATATAATATGGAATTGAAAATTTTCATATATTGCAAAATTATATTGTAATATTGTGTACAATTCCATATGTAAAAATGATTACAACTAATTAAAAAGTATTATGTTCTCCAAAAAAGAAAAGGTACAATTTATCTTGCACTTTCATTCCTCTTCATTTTCATATACCATTTGGATTTTTTATCATTCTTCATCCTCTTGATCTTCACCAACATCCTGAAACCAAAAAAAAAAGTTCAATTTAGTGCCACTGCTTGCCCAAATGACACAAAAGCTGACGTGATACACATCCCAAAAAACTTCAAGTTTGACACTTAGTGCTTATTAATTTCTGAAGGGTTGACCTCTTTATTAATTTCTGAAGGGTTGACCTCTTTCATCCCACCATTCAATCTGTCTATAATTTTTCTGTGCATCTCCTGCAAAATTTTCAATATGTAACCACAAAACAGTTTTATTCAAACAAATAACAGAAAGTATACTATAAAACTAAACTTACAGACTTCAGAACAAAGACAACCTTAACAACAAGCAAAACTGCATCATTAGCAGTCTTCATGGAGTCATCTAGTGTCAACAAGTCTGATGAAGGATTATCTTGTTCCTTTCTAAGATTATTGAATATGGTGTGAGTTGATTAAGAAAACTTAGTGAAATCTCCACTGGACATTAAGATAGCAAGCTATCTAGATGTGAAGGTTCCTTTCACAAAGCTCAAGAGAAGAAGATGATGGATTGATTCAAAATGAAAAGGAAATGGAAAGCACATAAACCACAGAAAACCAAGAACAATTAAAGGAAGAAGAAAACATAAAATGGAAAGGAAAGAAATGGTAAAAATGTGAGAAGCACGCCACTACAAGGTTAGGCTAGAAGCCATGGCAACCTTGAAGATGAGTGGATGTGTGCCGCCACTTGCTATGCAAGATAAGGCTTAAAAGTATTCACTCCCAAGGGAGGAAACTCTCACAAATGGTTGAGACACAAGAGTGTTTTTACTTCAAAATGTTCAACCCTTTTACAAGTGGTAGAGCACCCCTTAAATAGAAAAGTTTAGGGGCCTCTAAGAAAATAAAAGATACTTAAGGATGTCTCTACAAAAACCTAACCCTAGCTTCTAGAAACTAGGTCAAATAAGGTTACAAAATGAGAGACAAAAGAGCTAACTATGGTGTGTGCAAGGCTAATTTCGTTCTAGCACTAAAGGAGACCAAGAAGGTGTCTCATATGTCTCCAAAAGTGGTCAAAGTGTGCTAAAAACAAAGGAGACCAAAGGTACATAGGTACACTTGTTTTATGCCTTTTACTTTATGCTTTATGTCTTTGTTTTACTCTCTCCTCCACATCATTTATGTTCCCCAATCACCATGCGCCACCTAGCATTTCTTTCTTACTCCTAATTAACCTACAAAGAAAATAAGCATAGATTAACATGTTGGCTTAAGTCAAGTCAACTATAGTCAACAAGTCAAACCTAGTCAAAGGTCAACAAGTCAACTAAAGTTGATTCAACTAAGTCAACTTAGGGAATAAAAAATAACAAACACAAATGAAAGGGATGAAGGATTAGTGAACTTCCTTTCTAAACATGCTTAGTCTTCTTAAGCATGTGTCTTCATCCTTGGTTGGGGTCAATCCTTCATCATCCTCCCCCCCTTGGAGAGAATTTGACAACAAATTCTTTAAGCCTTTGTAGATGGAGCTTGACTTGATTTGGGGGAGGATTTGCACCTCCTTTTTATGAGCTCTTGTTCCATCCTTTCTAAAGGTATTACCCCTAGCTTTGGTTAGGCCATCTTTATTTTCTAGGCTCCTTTTCCTTTCTTGTTTGTGCTTTGGGTCTTCCTTTTTGGCTTGAGAAGAGAAGGAAGGGTGATGCACATCTTGCTTTGGAAGAAGTTTTTTGTAGGCAAGTAACACCTTGGTGAAAGCTTGCCCCTTTTGTTTTTCTTCTTTATCTTTTCTTATTATATTTCTATCCTTATTAACTTCTTGAGGTGATAGAGGTTGTAAAGTGGTCTTTTTCCCATTTATGAAGAAAATGTATTGGTTGGTATGACCATCATGTAAAGTTTGTTTATCAAATTGCCATGGCCTACCTAGTAAGATATGTGTGACTTCCATGGGAACAACATCACATAGCACCTCATCTTTGTAGCTTCCTATAGAGAAGTTAATTAGGACTT
>Ga0209589_1013543_pt1 | contig 10599 bp, 6 predicted proteins | sample CowpeawhiteBW_FD_187525 | JGI IMG/M metagenome (GOLD analysis project Ga0209589, IMG submission 187525) | Root nodule microbial communities of legume samples collected from California USA - Cow pea white BW (SPAdes) (version 2) | ecosystem: Host-associated > Plants > Roots > Nodule | place: USA...
TTATGATTAAAAAAAATGTGAAGTGAAAGTAAATATTATTTTATTCAGTGAGCTTGAATATAAGAAAATTACATGTACATTTTATTTTATTTTATGTTCTTTGTGTATAGTTTATACAATGACATGATTTGATAGTCATCACATTTTATGACCTTTGAAAATATTCAAGAGTATGTTAGTTGAGTAAGAGTTAAGTCTGGTTTCAATAAGTTGAGATTAAACTAGTGTCAAAGTGTTTGTATTTGGGAAGTCACAGTTTGGTATACTGCGGGATGAAAGGCAGGGACCATGGTGGGGTCTAAGGAAGTTTTACCAAGTAGGTGAATATCTGGATAGTTCAGAATAGCGCCAAGGTTAGGTAGTGAGTATATATCTCTTTCGTGAGCCGATGAATGGCTAATATTCTCGAGAAAGAAATAATTATGATTGTACCAATATTTTATGAGAAATACTCAACTACCTAATCACTTCCCAAAGTAACTTTTGATGTTCAGATTGGATCATCAGAAGTGAAATATGGATCCATATGTCTGGTAAAACAAGATCAAGTTTTGTGGTTGTAGGTCCAAATCTAGGCCCCCGGTGTCTGCATTGTTTGTTGAGTTTATTAAGATTGATATTTAAGGCTTATAAAGACCTCACTCCTTTCATATTTTTCTTTCATATGTACCTGTTGCATGAACAGAAGATGAACCTACTCAGTGAGAGTTATTCGGGATATTGTTGGTGGATCTTCTGAAGATTAACTCATGGATAATTTCTATTAATATCTTTAGGAGATATTAAAAATATAGATAAATCTTCTTTTCTAATGTAGAACTCTTAATATTTTACAAATATATATTTTTGTAATATTTCATGAACAATTACAGAGATGCAAACTATATATATGAATATGAAGTTATGTTATCATTAATGTTCTCTGAAGGATAATCGTATGGAAAAAAAATTAATTCCATATCTTTTTATCCAATAATAATTATTTAGTATAGTAGTCGGGGTGTCACAGTATCCATTGTACTCTTGTGTGAGGATACGAGCGGGGATGTTCGTATGTTTCGTGCTCACACTTAAGGCTACTATGAGCGGGGAGGTTCATAGTAGGTGTTCACGCATGTTGGACTACGGGCGGACAGGTTCGTAGAGTTGGACTACCGGCGAGAAGGTCCGTAGAGTTGGACCACGAGTGGGTAGGTTCGTGGGAGCATGATAATCCCTAAAGACCAAGGTGGCCAATGGATCTTTTTCATATGGGTTATGAGATTGGGGTAGAATGTGGGAAGTAATTGATGAATTAAAAATGAATGAGAGGGATTGGGTGAGGGTTAAATCTATTATTTATTTATTGTGTTATTTTCTTTCTCAGCTTACCCCTTCTGTTTGTGTTTGACGATGATCGCGTGACTTGTCACGTGGGAGCAAATGTGAACTCAGGTGAGCATGCTGATGCATAGAGACAAAGCATGGCAGGCTATGGAGGATTTTTCACAATGTTTTAATTAAGGCATTTTGTAATAAACTTTATGATGTTTTCTCTACTATGAACTTATTATAAAGATGGAGTAGTGTAATTGAACTGCAGCGAGAGAAGTATTAAATTTTCCCGTGCTTGGAAACTTTATATATTATTTTAAATTCCAAAAAAAACTATATGATACATGCTTTATATAATAATATCCACCTAGGACGTTACATTCTCAAACTCCTTGTTGGAAGTCCAGCTGCAATTCTATTTTTTCTAACAATGAAAAATCAAAGTAAATAATTTATTAATGTTGTTGTCGTAGTAGATAATTTCCATGGTTAAATAAAGTAAGCAGATGTTGTTATGAAATATACACCACCATAATTTTCATAGTTAAATAAAGTAAATAAAAGTTGTTAAGAAATATGCACCAACTTTGTTAGTGATAAAAAGATTTGCCCTTAACGTTTACTTGAAGCAAAATAAACAAGTTCTCTATTTTTATTTGTGAATGAATTTTCCTGATGCTAAAATAATGTTGGATACATGTGCTTAAGTGTTAAAATAATTTGAATCCAATAGATCACCCCCAGTTAACCACTCAAAATGTGTGCAAAAATATTGGGGGATTCAAATTTTCAATCCATACTATCGAACCTTGTAAAACCTGACATCAGACAGGTTGGGTTGACCTACTGGGTTGGTATTTTTTTTTCGTTTCAGATGCTACAAAAATTTAATAAAAATACTTTTTTTTTTCAGTTTGTTAGTATTTTGTATTCATTTTATCTGATGGGTCAACTTTGCGTAACTGTTTTTGAAAAGACTGTAACATGTATTCAATAATTTGTAAAGATGCCTTCAATCCACCATTTGAATGCTTACATTGTTGGTGCTAATATCAGTGTACCTAAGAAGAATCTCTCTCTCTCTCTCTCTCTCTCTCTCTCTCTCTCTCTCTCTCTCTCTCTCTCTATATATATATATATATATATATATGCATCTAAGAATCTGTGATTAAGGAATTGCAGTGGTTAAAATGTGTGTATAATTGCAACAAATTTGATCTAAAGTTCAGTCTTTCCATTGATAGGGACAAGTTCCAAATTCTCTTCATCTAGCTCATGAGTTGTGTTATTTTCTGAAACAACAGAAGGAAGCAGTTGGTCATATTGACCTGTTCTAGGGACAAGAAAAACCAAAGCAAGTATTGAAAACCTGAGAATGTCCCTTATGAGAACAGCCAACCAGAGGTTTGTGAAGTCAGTTCTGGTAACGTGGAGAAGACGAAGCAGCAACCCTCCACCCCACCTGGATAAGAGAGCACCCATGCTATCAATGCACATTAACAGAGCAAAAAATGTGCCCTCAATGCCTAAAGGGCACAACTGGGTACTCAGCACCATCATGGGCATCCATCTGATTTTCCCAGTAATTCTTGTAGCACTTTCTTCAATCACAACAAAGAAGTAGTCTGGGATTCCGATGATCAAGTTCCAACGGAGGATGAAGATCAGATCCAGCACACCAGATACCCCATATAGGAGTTGTGCATAGAATACCAGGTCTCTGAATGCGTAGTCTTTGAGACGTTTGTGGTAAATTAAAACCCCTACCAATGATGCCACTGCACCGATTGCATAGATCACCCCTACAAACTCCTGCAATGAATGCAACACAGGGGGGACAGAATTAAGTTATGGTATAAGTTATTTATTACAAGTATGATTTTTTAAGTAGTAATTGGTATAAGTACGTTAAAATACAAATTTATTAACATGAGGGGTACCTGAGAGAACGCAGGGCCAAGTTTTGGATCCGTATACCAATAAAAATGGCCTTCGTGGGTGGTTACATTCAAAGCCAGGGAAAGGAACATGAACAGAGAAGGCTTCCACACTTGAGGATACCTAATTGTCTTCAACATGCTTCTGATAGTGCTTCCTACACTCTCCATCACTGCCTGTGAAATCTTATGTGTCTTGTTAGATAATGTAGGTGACAAACATACAAACGTAGATATTCCAAAATAGGAAAATTAGTAGTTTTTGGTCTATCGTTTCTAAAACAGTGTATCTTGAAATACATAGCAGACTAAGATGGGACGTGTGAAAGAGAAGATAAAGCAATCAAAGTAAGAAAAGGGGCATGAAAGATGAATAAGGAACACAGAATGACAATTTTAAGAGTTAAGGATCAAGATATATTGAAGTAGTGTAAGTTCCTTCTAAGAAAAAGCAGTGTAAGGCAAAAAGTAATGAAACCTGTTTCTTTTCAATATGCGAAGTTCTGTGTTCATAAATCACAAAACCCAGCACAATCGTCAAAGCAGGAGAAAGCGCCAAGAGACCAAGCGACTCCTACAAAATCCAATTAACAGTGTCAATCAATCATCAATGAGTCAACTTTTATAATAATTATTTTTAAAATATATTAATAATAATAATTTTTAATTGGTTTAATATGAAAAAAAGTTATATTTATACTAAATTAATTATGTTATGTTTCTATTCTAGTTCATACAGGGTTAAAACAAATCCACTTTTAATCTTTTAAATTGCTAAAAAAAGTGTCTCGAATTGCACTAAATACGTAAACATTACATTTGAAACAATAAAGTTTTCAAATTGTTTTTAATTGTTGAACAGTACATTTGAAAAACTGAAATTGCATATTTTTTAAAATTTTCAAAAACTATAATAATTGAATCTAAAAGGCCAAAGTCAGAACACTTCAAATTTCAGAAATTAAAAGAAAAAAATACAACATTTCAAATACAAAAAGAATTTAAAAGTTATTTTACTACATATTATTTTGTTAAATATAAGTATAATTTGTAAGTAATTGTTAACCTATTAAGTTCAAACGAAAAACCATGGCACCGTTGAAATCTGGGGAACTGTTCACAGAGTTCATGAAATCTCGAGGTTCTGTGTTCGTACCTGTGGTCCGAGGCGGTGCACGAAGAACCCGCTCGCGAGGTATCCGACGAGGGCGCCGGTGCCGGAGCAGAACCCGCAGAGGCTCTGCAAGTCCGGCGCCAGCTCCCTGACCTCGATGCTGTTCCTCGCAATACACGCATCAATTGTGACATCCGCGATCGCGAGCGACGCCGACACGCCGAGGAAGCACATGAGCGCGGCGGTGGCGGCGAGGTTCCCGGTGAACGCGACAGTGGCGGCGGAGATGGTGCCGATGACACCGGAGATGATGAAGTAGGGTCGGCGGCGGTATCCTCTGATGGGGAAGGCGTCGGTGAGGATTCCCCAAAGAGGTTTGAGAACCCAGGGGATGAAGTAAACACCTACGAAGAGTTGAACGGTGGAGGGTTGAAGCTTCTGCACGTCTTTCCAGTAGTAGTCTGCCACTACCTTGAAGAGTGAGCCCGAGAGCCCTTGCCCTACACCGTAGATGAGGAAGACGCCGATCACGAAGGTAGGGTTTAGCTTTGAGGAGAGCATTTGCAGCCATTGGATTGGTTCTGTTAGAAGAGAGAGAAGGGTTTTGGTTTTGGCTTTGGTGGTGACGGTAACGTCAGTGTTCTCACCCATTGCGTGGTTGTTGGGTGGGTTCAAATGCGTTGGGTTTGTGTTTCATGGATTGATGAGATGCGAGATTTGGATTTGGTTTGACTTCAACACTGCAACAACGTCAACAAGAAGAAGAAGCAGAAGAAGAAGAGGATCTGTGATGTGATTCAGTGTGGAACGGAGCGTTAAATTAAATGACGTGAAGGTTGGGTCAAATTATGCAGCATATTCTCATTTTAATAATAATTTGGTGAAATATATGATTGGAAAAACTAATAAAGATTAGGACATATTTCAATATTCAATACACTGGACGAGATCATTTTTAAAAAAAATTAAACTAAAATAACAATTTAATTGAATTTTGTTTATACAATTAATGTGATGTGTTCAGACTCTTTTCGACAACATGCCATTGACCAAGAAAGATTGAGATGGGTGTTTACTATTAAAATACTGCAAGTTGAATGTCTATGTTACCTTCACAAACACCATGGCCTTTTAAGTTTATTAGAAGGTAATTTCCAGGTTATCTTATGCAATGATAATAAATAAATCTTAAGGTCAATTCCTAGCATGAGTAGGATTACATTTTCCAACCCTAATTTTCAGCTACGAGTAGCTATATGTCGTGGTTTCTAGAGTTTAAAGTAAAGGTAGATTAAAGATTCTAATTCATGACAGTAAAAAGAAACCTTTGACTTCTACAATCAACGCGTGATGTTCAAAGAAGTTTTCCTCTGTAACAAGTATGCAAATAGATCTGATAATCTGTACCGACCAATGTTATGTATTTTTCAATTCCAGCAAACTATATCAAACATATCTTACTTCTATTAATCTACTTCTATTACTATGTTGAATGGGTTAACATTCAGTTACAGATCAACTTTGAAAATTAACATAATATATAGTTAACAGCACCACCAACAAATTCCACCATTCACTTTATTATATAGTTAAACTGGCATAGAGACATAAAACTTTCAAAACAGAAACGAACCTCTTTCTGTTGGATTTACCATCCAGTAGTAACTTCTCCTCGTGCATCCTCCACAACCTTCCTCTTCCAGCATCCATAACTATCAGTCAATGGTATTTTGATACTCTGCAATAAATTTTAATTACCTGCAACCTAAAATATAAATATATGGACTTTTCTGTATGCACCCCAGCTATTACTGTTACCACCCCTAATATATCAAACAAAACTTCATATTCCAACCATTACTAACCATGTTAACTGTCTAATTATTTCTGAAATGTATTAAAGGTAATATGTCAAACTGTATATATTTATTACACTATTATTAACTACATTTATTAGCCTACATTTATTATATTAATTCAATTTCTATATATATATATATATATATATATATATATATATATATATGTATAAGTTCTATACTCTGAATATGAAAATTTCAATAAATATATCCATTTCATTATATATATTATTATATTTTATTGAATTTACTTATATTCAAAATTCAACATATTAACATTACTCAGATCTTATCTGTATTTTGATATTATAAATTCCTTTTAATATTTTATTCAAATTTTAATCAAAATATTACTATATAAAAAAAATATTTCAAACCAATATAATAATTATTACATTCAATATTATAATAATAAAAAATATGAAAACAAACGCAACGACCCGTCTCAAACTAGTTTACTATTAAAATACTGCAAGTTGAAACAGCTGTTCTTGACTGAGAAAGATCAAAATATAGAAGAAAAAAAAAAGAAAATTCGTATGCATTCCGTTACTATACTATAGGGAAACGTAAGAATGGTAGAATAATGGAAAGATCTGTGAACTAATTCATTGCAATGATTCCAAAATATTTGGTGTATGGATTAGTCCTATTTATGTGATCATTTTTATATAGGAACTTCTTCATTGTTAATTTTTAACTTGTTCATTCATCCATATATTTTTTCTGTCCCACTTTATGGTGTGGTTTTCTTTTTCATGGTATATGCCCCTTTCAGTTTATTCTTCTTTTATTCATCAGAAATTCGAGTGTGTGAAAAGGGAATGGTGTATACAATATTTGTATTGTATACCAGATTAACAAAACCAATCCCCAGATATCAGGGAAAAGAATCTGCCAAAATTATCGGAAATTGGGAAAATTTATTGCAAATAATACAACATCTGTAACACCTGAATACTTTCATTCTATTTGGAGTATGCCAATTTTACAAGATTCTAACTTATTGCATATTTAAGATATTTAAAGACCTTATAATAGAGAAGATATCGACATGTTGATCCTTGCAATAGAGAAAACTTTGTTGGCCCTGAAGAGAATTTTTATCTAAAGCAGTCACAATCAACTTCTAAATGTTTTGTCCTCTCATGAAGCTACTGTCAAATGTTTCAACCGCAAAAACCTCACATGTGATGTGAACCATTTAACAACTTAGTAATTGACTTTGAACTTGACCTGGGAACAATAATTTGCATTTTTCTCTCCGATGACACCAGATGACAATGTATCACCTGCATCCCCCTGTCGCTCTTCAATAATTTTTTTAACGAAAAGAAATAGAGTTGACAAATAATTTATATTTAACCTTCTTTCAAGTTATAATGACAGCATATTACTCGGATAATATAAATGGCCAGAGAATTTTCCCACAAAAAACAGAACGAACAGATACTGATATGAATCATTTTGGGCAAACGAAGTATAATTTCTCTTCACTAAACTGGTAATTTCTTTAGTATGGACACCAAAGTAATAAACATGGCTATATTTATAGCTCATCATCAGTCTTAAGTATTAACTCCTTGTGCAAGATCGCTCGCTTTATGCTCCTACATACAGTTCTTGTTTGTGTTCCGAAATGCAAACCTCATGCAGCAAGTAACCTCTGAATATCCTTCTGAAAAAGTAAATCAGGAAAAAGTTTAATGATACAATCTTTTATATAGCTTCAGTATCCATTCTCAAACATACAAGTGCAACTTCTTATATATACACGTAAAAACAAATATATAGTTTTCTTTTAACTGTAATTCATAATATCTTCAACGGATGCAGCCCATTGTTTAGCAATTAGAAGAAGCTATAAGAAAATCTAATACTAAAACTAACAGTTATAGCCACCAAGTAAAAAACTCTTTTCTGCTGCTCTTGAAAGCCTTGTAGCATTTTTAGTGATACAGAATCATGCCGATTCAAGATGTATAACACAACTCAAAGCCATATGTGATTCATCACATCAAATGAATCATTGGCCTAACAAATCTCATCAAATTGAGCAATTCTAACAACAATGAATAGAAGCTTCACTGCTATAGTAACAATTAGAACCTAGACAGTTCCTTTTAGGTGGAAGCTTAACATACCTCAATTTGGAAAGGTGACGTTGTTGGTGGGTATCTTTCAATAACTTTACCATTTTTATCAACCAAGAATTTCTCAAAATTCCACTTTATAAGATCCCCCAGAAAGCCTCCAGCACTAGATTTCAGAAACTGATACACTGGAGCCGTAAATGGTCCATTGACATCCACCTGTTTTATAGAACTTAATTACTTTGTTTACTTGTACTCTAAACTGTTATGAACTCCTGACTGAAGAAAAATTATCAAACCTTGTCAAAAATCGGAAATTCTGCTTTGTATCGAGTGCAAGCAAACTGCTTAATTTCTTCATTCGATCCAGGTTCCTGCATACCAAATTGATTGCAGGGGAAAGCCAGAACCTCCAAACCTGAAAAGGAGCAGCTTAAGGACACTATAGATGTATGTAGCTGAGAAAAATATTAATTTAAAATTGAAAAGCTTAGAATCATATTCATAAAAACAATAAAATATAAAATTGAATAAAAATCACTTTTTGAATCTACCCATTGGAAGTATTTTAATTTTCCAAAAACAAATCAGCAAAGTTCTTCCAAGTATGAAGAGACCAGAAATTACAAGGCCAACGCTGACTGATGTTCCACCATAGATCAACATTGTCATTCTACCCATTTTAGTAAGAAACTTAAGGTGTGCTTAGTAGACAGAGATAAAAGAATGACAGATCGAAACAAAAATGGAGCAGCTACATTAGGCATTCTAGCATTTTGTAATTTTTTTTCCACATCAACTTGGAATGAAATACAACATACAGTCCAAACAAAACAAAGAAAAGAGAAAAAAAAAGTCACTTTCACCCCCATACCTAATCATTCACCCCAATTTAGAATGAAATGCAATATATAGTCCAAACAAAACATAGGAAAATGAGAACTTATTCATTTTCAATTCCCTACCCAACTCTTCAAATTTCCATCTTTCCTGACATGCACACAAGGTACCCTTAATTTAGCTACAAAGAATGGAGTCTTTATTTCTGGATTCTACCCTTCTACTGCAAGAGATACTTTGATCTTCATCATATGAAGAAGAAGAAAAATAATGCTTAAAATTCTACATAATGTTTGTCATTACTTTCAAAACATATTGTCGAATAAGTAATTCATTAAAACAAGTATCTTTTTCTTTGTCAGCCATAGATGGTTCTCATACTTCATTAAATCCAAAATAACAATCAAAGTGGAACAAACTGCGGCACGAGTTAACAGGTTCTGCAGTATTTTCTATCATAAACAATCCATTAAACAGGGAAAAACAGCAAGATAGTTTGTCAGCAGACTTTGCATAATGTATCACACAGGGAAGTCAATATGCATTGTAAAACCATAATCAAATTTTAATGACCATATCAATAGAACTGCGTAGGAGAATAGAGTTAACATGTGATAAACAGACCCTAGCTAGTAAACTTCATTTACATCAGTATTCAAATTAAAGGTACCAAAAAATTGTGCCCGAAGTCACAAAGGAGGGACACACTTCTCTCCTAGTTTTATACAGTACCCAACAAAAATAGAATGATTTGCACAAGTAGATAGATTCATACCCAAGAAGATACATTAGCAAACACCAAGTAAAACATGACCAACTGTCATTCTCAGAAATATAACAAATAACAATCATCTTGTCGAAACATACCTTGATCCTTATACTTTTCATACAAACGAGACAGCTCCGAGTAATTCGATGACGTCAAACCACTGCCATAGGAAGGGAATTTATTAAACGATATCATAAGAGACAACAAAGTTTGACACAACTGTGGCTATAACCAATTTGGTTATAGGAAATTGTAAGAAAAACTAATGAGGAAAACTAAGGCTTCATCAGACATATTGAGCAACATATCTTCCTTGAAGAATGCATAACTCATACCATCGTGAAGCAACATTGACAATCAATAGAACCTTCCCCTTAAATTTGTTGAGAGGGACATCCTTTCTGTCAATATCCTGCATCATAAAATATAGTATAAATATAATATATATACCCTGAGCACATAACAAGTAAAAATAATAAAATATAAAACCTCTCTTATCTAAATCTCAGAAAGGTATCCCCATCCAGTAAAACTATCCATAAAAATTAAAAAAAAAAAAAAAAATTATGAGCACCCCACTTCTCAAATTCAATTTCCAAGTTCGACCCAATTCTTTTCAAGAAAAAGGGTTGCGGAAATTGAAATTAAACACGGTACCTTGACAGTAAAATCA
>Ga0209589_1013544_pt1 | contig 10598 bp, 9 predicted proteins | sample CowpeawhiteBW_FD_187525 | JGI IMG/M metagenome (GOLD analysis project Ga0209589, IMG submission 187525) | Root nodule microbial communities of legume samples collected from California USA - Cow pea white BW (SPAdes) (version 2) | ecosystem: Host-associated > Plants > Roots > Nodule | place: USA...
GATGTTCAAGACAAGTAAGGATTGCTTGACAAAGTAAGAGGAAGGGAGGTTGCTCATTATGAAGAGTGTGCAAAAGAGTTTTATGAGTTAAAAGAACTTCATGAGCAACATCCTTAGAAGAAGAAATTTCCTCTACCTTTGTCTTGTCCGTATAATCTTTAGAAGTATTAGAGTTCTTGGAACTCTCTTCCTCTCTCCTTGCTTGCATTTGAACTTGATCACTAGCAACTTGGCTAGAAGTGAGGGGATGCAACATAAAAGTTTTTCAATGATGTTAGATGGTGATCTCATTGGTGTGGCCATTGTGTAAGGTTCTATGATCAAATTGCCAAGGCCTTCCCAAGAGAATATGGAAAGCTTCCACAAAAAGGAACCTAGAAATGCGTTATAATAGATGAAAAAAATTGAAAACAGAGAAGAAAAAGTGCTCAGAAACAACCACTGTACTCATTGCAATTTTGTGCCAAATTGAGGGAATAAATTCCACTTCTATTGAAGGCAAACTCAATCCAATATAGCGTACACAATCAAGGAATCAATTAGAATAACAAAGAGTACTTAAAAGCACCACAAAACGCACAAAACAGTAGTAAAACAGAGAATTTCCGAGACCACTGCGCCAGAAAACATGAAAATTTGCCTTAACTTTGCCAATTTTTCATTTTGTTTGTACTCAACATTTTTGAATGATTCTTTTTTTTGTATTTTTTGTCTGGATGTTAGCTAAATGAGGAAAAATTCAGATTAAAATTTGGACCAGGCAATGAGTCATGAAAAATCTCAAACAGTAGGTATGCATGCAATGAAAACTAGAAAAATAGACTGGAGCAAAATTGCTCACAGAAATTGTAAGATGTTCTATGAAAATTCAAGATGAATGAACTTGATTATGATCTAAAATCAAGTATGTATAATAGAAGAACATCTTAAACACTCAAAAGCATAATCCAATCGGTGAAATGGACGAAAAACAGTGAGACCATTGCCTTACACATCCACAAGCATTACTTGAAGTTCATAGCTCATTTTGTGTGATGTAGGACTTGGTTCTCATTAAGCAAGTGCAGAATTCAGCCATATGAACGAAAATTAAGATGAATTAAAGTGCTAAAACATGACTTAAGACAAAACACAACATAAGGAATTGAAAATTAAAAGATGCACCGATTAAAATGAAGAAAAATAGCAAGGAAGAAAAGAACAAGTGCTGGAAAACGAAAATGGAACCTAAAACAAATTTGCACCAATGAAACAAGGAGTACTACAAGATGAATCAATGGAGATTTGTGTAGCCTCAATGTCAAACGATGGAGAGCAGCAAGAACATGAAAAAGCAGCAGAAAAATTGAAGAAAACAGTGGAAAAGAAGAGACAAAACAAAAATTGAAATAAGACACAAGTATGGACCAAGAACCTTACCCAAACCAAGAGGATGGATGCACCAAAGGCTTGGATGGCTCTAGATACCAATTGATGGACGTCCTTGGTGTAAGAGAGGAAGGAGATCCATGGAAGACACCAAGAAGTAGATGAAATGCAGCAGAAATGAAGATAAGAGCAAGAAGAGCTCTCGGCAATGGAGGTTTTTGGTGAAGATGAAGAGTAGAAGTGGAGCTATGGTATGGAAGGTGGCTAGAGGAGATGAAGGAGAAGGCTAGCCATGTATGCTCTCAAACTAATAGAAGAGTGGAGTGATCTCAACACAAACATTCTATTAGAAATTTCAAGAGTTAAAAATGTGCAAATGGTCTACTTTTGGCTTTTATATGTGAGCCTAAAAGCTAGACTAATTCTTGGCCCTTAGATCAAGCTTGGAGGAGAAACTTTAATCATCACCCTTGGATGGTGGCTTGGAGAAGGAGGCATCTTCCTAGCCTTTGGATGAAGACTTGGAAAATAAGACACTCTCTTAGCCCTTGGATGAAGGATGCGCACGGGTGGAGTGTGGACTTGGCTCCATGGGATGCATGATCCATGAGGAAGTCAGGACCTAAGGGAGACTCTTAGTGGGCCAAGCCCATTTGTACATGTAGCACCTATTTTTATGTGTTACACCATTATTGAAAGCAAAGTCCAAACATTGGCCCAATTTAAATCTAGACTACTTCCTTTATGCATCATCTCATATTTTAGAGGTTTCTTTAGCCCATGTGAATAATGTAAAAAGTTCATGATTGACTTGATCATCTTGTGACCGTTACTGTTTAAAATCTGTTAACTATTTTAATAGTGTTAATAGAAATGATCAAATTGAATAAAATTAACAAATATTAAGATCAAATTGAAAAAATAAAATAAAAAGTAGAACTAAATTGAGACAAAAACTAAGACCAAATAATTATTTAAGCCTAAAAATTAATATATTAAGGTTGACAAACTTTTTAGACCATATTATAATATACGTTTTTTTCATTTATATGAATGTTTAAATGTATTAGAATAATGTAGTACTATTAACTTAATCTTGTTAACCCTTTTTCTTTTGCATCCTTAAATCGGTGTGCCATCTAAGTCATCATTAGTCATTGTACGCACAATAAATACTGTAATTTATCTAAATATAGTACAATCCCACTTGCATTGGTACAAAATTTTAATAAATAATTTAAACTTGAAAGATAATTCGTGAAGACTACAAATACAAGTTACCCTTTTTGTATGTACAAGTATGGTGCTTCAAGTTACTAACATTTACATAATTGGTAAAAAGTGAAGACAAACCTAAACAATGATTCTCGGAAAAAGAATTAGGGGAACCAACAAGGGTGGACAAAAAATCCAATTTTTATGATCCAATCCATTTTTTCTATGATTCAATCAATTTAATATCCATTCTATTAAAAATCCAATCAATTTAAAATCCATTTTATTGGATCTGGATATCAATCTAATCTACATTTTATATATTTTATGGATTGGATATCCATTCTCGAAATCTAGATTTTCAAAATGGATAATCCAAAATATCCAATCCAAATTTTCACTTTATATTTTTTGTTAGGTTAGGTTAAAGGTTGAGACGAACTAGCCCAAATTTAGTCGTATTTGATTGAGTTGGCGTGACCCTGTACAAAATTTGGCCGAATTAGGCCAAATTCTGTCAAGTCGGTCTTGATCGAGATTTGACCCAGTTGGTCCTGGACAAAATTTGGAAGTATTTGACCAAATCTGTCATATTCTTTGGTGTGAGCCCTATGGACACAAATTCGGATCCACATCCATTATTTGGATCCAAAATGGATATGGATTAGATTTTCGATAAGGTTGACACCATAGAATTTGACAGATTTTTTGTCGAGGCCAACGAGGCCAAATATCAGCATGGGATGAACTTGGATGACTTTCAAACGAATTTCGGTCGGGGACGACGTGACCAAATTTGGGCTAAGGTCGACTCAAAAAAATTTCAGTTGAGATCGACTTGACTAGATTCGACTGAATTTTGGCCACGACCGATTTTCCTAATACGACCAAATTTTGGCCAGGGCTGACTTGGCCAAATATGACCACATTTGGGTCAAGTCCTGATCAGTCAAATTTCGGTCAGGGTTAACTCCACTAAATTCTTCGGCCGAGACCGACTTGACTGAATATGGCCAATTTTCGATCAGAGCCGACTAAGTTGATTATAGTCAAATTTCGTTTGTGACTTAGTTGACCGAATACGACTAAATTTGGGCAAGTACCGAGTTGACCAAATTTTGGTCATGACCAACTCGACTGAATTTGGCCAAATTTAGGTTAGGACCGACTCACCTAAATATGACCAAATTTCGGTCGCGATCGACTCTGCTGAATACGACCAAATTCAGGCCAGGACCAACTCGGTCAAATTTTGGTCGCGGCCAACATGACCAAATTTTGATCGGAGCCGACTCGACTGAATTCGGCCGAATTTCGGTCATGGCTAACTCAGTTGAATACGGCCAAATTTCAATCGTGACCGACTCATTTAAATACAGCTAAATTTCATCCTAGGTCGTCTCAGCCAAATACGACCAAATTTGGGTCAGGACCGACTCAGCCAAATCTCAATCGGGGCCAACTCGATTGAATTCGACCAAATTTTGACTGGAGCCAACTAGGATGAATACAGTCAAATTTTGGTCGCAGTTGTCTCGGCCGAATACGGTCAAATTTTGTCTAGGTCGACTCAGGCCAATGCAGTCAAATTTGGTCAGGGTGAACTCAACCGAATACTTCCAAATTTTGTCTAGGAGCAGCTGGGCCAAATTTCGATCAAGACCGACTTGACAGAATTCCACCAAATTTTGTATAGGGTCACGCCAACTCAATCAAATACGACTAAATTTGGACTAGTCGGTCTCAACCTTTAGCCTAATCTAACCAAAAATATAAACTGAAAATTTGGATTGGATATTTTGGATTATCCATTTTGAAATCTAGATTTAGAGAATGGATATCCAATTCATAAAATATATAAAATATATATTAGATTGATATCCATATCCAATAAAATGGATTTTAAATGGATTGAATTTTTAATAAAATAGATATTAAATGGATTAGATCATAGAAAATATAGATTGGATTATAAAAATGGATTTTTTGCCCACCCTTGATTAGAATTTTGTGACACATCTCTTCGCATATTGAATGTCAGAACAGAAAACCAATAAAAAAATATTGCCAGCCAACATCTAAATACTTTCCTAAAATCATCGATGTAATGATAGCAGATATCTGCAAAAGCTTCAAATTATTGTTGTTGCATAAGGTTAGCTTTCCTATTTCTGGTAAAATAATGTTCTTTCTCTTCTTTCGATCAATAAGAAACTTGAAGAATGATAAGCAACAAAGAAGAACCTTAGCTATACTGCAACCAGTAAACCAAAGCACCATTATTTTATGACCGAATAAAGTATTTCAGTGTAATAATGTGAGACGTGCGACGTGAGACGTGAGACGTGCTATGTGGGACGAGGAAGGTAACATGTGAGCGTGAAACGTGGGACGTGCGACATGAGACGTGAGACGTGAGACGTAGGATGTGTGATGTGAGACGTGAAACGTAGGACGTTGGACGTAAGACAAGAGACAACGTGAGACGTGAGAAGTGAGACGACGTGTGACGTGAGACATGAAACTTGAGACGTGGGACGTGGGACGTGCGACGTGAGATGTGAGAGGTGAGACATGGCACGTGGAATGTAGTACGTGAGACATGTGACATGGGATGTGAGACGTAAGACGTGTGACGTAAGACGTGGACATGGGACGTGAGACATGAGACGTAAGACGTGAGATATGAGATGTGAGACACGAGACGTGGGACATGAGATGTGGGACATGAGACGTGGGACATGAGATATGGGATGTGAGACATGGGACGTGAGACATGGGATGTCGAATGTGCGACGTGAGGCATGAGACGAGAGACTTGAGACGTGAGACGTGAGACGTAGGACGTGGAACGTGGGACGTGGAATGTGAGACGTGGGACCTGGGTTGTGAGACGTAGGACGTGAAACGTGAGACGTGAGACATGGGACATCGGACGTGGGACTTGAAACGTCGAACATGGGACGCGAGACATAGGACATGAAATGTGGGACGTGGGACGTGAGACGCGACACGTGAGAGATTTGGGACATGGGACGTGAGACGTGGGACGTGGGACTTGAGACGTGAGAAACGTGAGACATGAGAGACGTGCGACGTGAAACGTGAGACGTGAGACGTGAAATGTGAGACGTGAAACGTGAGACATGCAACGTGCGACGTGAAACGTGAGACGTGAGACGTGAGACGTGAGACGTGAGACGTGCGACGTGAGACGTGCGACGTGCGACGTGAGACGTGCGACGTACGACGTGAGACGTCCGTAAACACTAAACCTTAACATTTATATTCATAACCTTTAAAACTTACAATTTAATGGAAAATTTTAGAAGTTTAATAAAAGAATTTTTAATGTATCCATAAATTTGTACTAACAAATTTAAATTATACTCTTGTAAAAAAATGTATTGATAAAAAGAGATTAAATACATATAAAATTGAAAGAATAAAAATATGAGGGTAAAAGTAATAATTAATGTTTATTTAACACAAAAATAAAAATTATGAGAATAACAACAATAATTTATATTTATTGAACTCTTAAATGAGCAAAAGGAAGTAGAGAAAGATTTGAAAAGTTAAACTATGGATGAGCAAAAAATCTAATTTTCATGATCCAATCCATTTTTGCTATGATCAAATCCATTTAATATTCATTTTATTAAAAATCTAATCCATTTTATTGGATTTAGATATCAATCTGATCTACATTTTATATATTTTATGGATTGTATATCCATACTCTAAATCTAGATTTTCAAAATGGATAATCCAAAATATCCAATCCAAATTTTCAGTTTATATTTTTGGTTAGGTTAGGCTAAAGGTTGAGACGAACTAGCCCAAATTTACTCGTATTTAATTGAGTTGGCGTGACCCTATACAAAATTTGGCTGAATTTGGCCAAAATCTGTCAAGTCGGTCCCGATCGAAATTTGGCCCAGCTGGTCTTGGAAAAATTTGGAAGTATTCGGTTGAGTTCACCTCGATTCAAATTTGACTGCATTGGGCTGAGTCGACCTAGACAAAATTTGACCGTATTCGGCCAAGACGACCGCGACCAAAATATGGCTATATTTAGCCTAGTTGGCTCTAGTCAAAATTCAGTCGAATTCAATCGAGTTGGCCCCGATTGAGATTTGGCCGAATCGGCCCTAGCCCAAATTTGGTCGTATTCGGCTGAGACGGCCTAGGATGAAATTTGGTCGTATTCAAATGAGTTGGTCATGATCGACATTTGGCCGTATTCAACTGAGTCTGCCACGATCGAAATTCAGCCGAATTCAGTCGAGTCGGCTCCGGTCAAAATTCAATCGTGTTCGGCCATATTCGGTCGAGTAAGTCCTGAATGAAATTTGACTATATTCAACTTAGTCGGCTATGATAAAAAATTGACCATGTTCAGTCAAGTCAGTCCCGACCGACAAATTTAGTAGAGTCAACCTTGACTGAAATTTGACTAATCAGAACCTGACCCAAATGTGGTCATATTTGGCCAAGTCGGCTCTGGCCAAAATTTGGTCGTATTAGGCAAAATCGGCCCTGGCCGAAATTTCATCGAATCCAGTCAAGTTGATCTCAACTGAAATTTTGTGAAGTCGACCTTGGCCCAAATTTGGTCACGTCGTCCCCGATCGAAATTCGTTTGAAAGTCATCCAAGTTCGTCCCATGCTGAAATTTGGCCTCGTTGGCCCCGACAAAAAATCTGCCAAATTCTATGATGTGAGCCCTATGGACACAAGTTTTAAAAAATTTAATTTGAATTTATTTTATGAAAAATGAATTTTGGATTTTGAACTTGATCCAAATATTTAGATCTGGATTTAAACTTGATGTAAATATTTGGATATGGATTTTTAAAGAATTCAATCTACTTTTTTTTTGAAAAAATAAATTTGAATCAAAAATCTAATCTAATTATTTGGATCCAAAATGGATGTAGATCGAATCATTAAAAATCCAATCCATAATTATTCCTAGGAACCAAGGATCTTTGTCTTCAACCGACCATAGTGATGAATTTCGGACAGTGGGAACCAGTTAACAAAGAAATTGCTCTATGGTGCTATTTTTTAAATTTTATAATACAAACTAAAAAGTACCTTTATTCCGATATAATAATTATTGTTCAAGGTTCTTTCACCTAAACCAAGAAAAACATTTAATTCTTCTATTTTATCTAGAAATTGTAAATTTGACATCAAAATCAACAAATTCTCCTCCAGAAAAAAGACTATTACATAGGAACAAATGTACTACACGTATAAATACTTCAAAAGAAAAACGCCTGAAATTAAAGAACTTTATAATAAATAATACAAGAACATAGTAAAGAAGTCAAAAAAGAAAGATCATAAATATGGTACAGAGAAATCTAAATGAAGATAAAAAAAGAAGCACAAGATATTTGAACAGAGAAGTCTAAAGAAAGAAGAAAGAACAAAAGCAAATGAAAAAAGAGTCTTATAAACTGTGAAGTAACAGAGGTCAGAACATAAGTAACTACTGTATTCCAGGGTAAAGATGTCGACACTAAATGGAAAAGGTTACTTTGAAGTTTTTCTATGGTAGTTCAAGTCTATGTGCTTGATTCGTTCATGAAAAGTGGAATTATTGACGATTTGTCCTGTAGATTGGCTGCCACAGAACGACTTGATCGATAGGTTGAACTCGCAGATCGTATAAGAGATAACTGAGCCACCATAGTTCATAGGTGGTGTTGGCTAAGATTATGTATTCAACTTTGGAATTGGAAGAAGATCTAGAAACGGTGCTTTGTTTTTTTGATTTTCAAGAAATAAAAAATGTACCTAAGAAAATATGATACCCAGTAACATACATATTGTGTTTGGACATATAGTCCAATTAGAGTTGAAAGTTTTGATTTGAATGTCATTGGTATCGGTAGCTGAACTATTTTTTTTTTTTTAACAAACAGTGATCGGATTTGGATTGTTTAAAACCAATAGAAATAAGAAAAGAGTTGTGAATGCATATTGAAATAACCTTTCCATAACAAAATTTCTAAATCAAACTTTCTGAAACATATGGGATACCTTCCTGAATAAATTTTCCAAAATAAAATTTTCAAAATAAGTTTTCTTAAATTTCTTGCATTTGAATTCTCTTCATTTTCTAAATAATCTGTTTGGATAGAGTAATTGAAATATTTTACATTTCAATTGCTTGTTTGGATAAAGTAATTGAATTTTTTTTATGAAATAAACCTTCGTTTTAACAATATCTATTTTAATATATAAAAATGTGAAATTAAATTTAAAAAATATATTAATCAACTTAATACATTTAAATTCGATCAAATTTTAATTAGATCAATTTGATTGAATTCAGTCAAACTTTCGCTAGCATAAACTAAGTCCAATTTGGTCAAATTTAGGTTGGACTCATTTCGGTCAAATTAGATCGCGGTAGACTTGACAAAATTTGGCCGGGTTGACTATACAAAATTTAGTCAAAATTATGACAGACCCAACTCGATATAATTTAGTCAAATTTTGGTCCGTGCCAACTTTGTCGCATTCAACCAATTTTGGCTGGGATGACTCAATCAAATTCGGTCTAATTTTGATCAGGACTAACTCGGTAGACTTTCGACCGAGGTTGACACGACCAAATTTCAATTGGGACTAACTCAACTAATTTTTTCCAAATTTCGATTAGGTCAATTTGGTTGAATTTTAGATAGTGCCATCTGGGCTGAATTTTTGTCAAGTTTAACTCAACTAAATTCAATCAAATTTTGGCTGATACTGACTCGACCACATTTTACAAAATTTCTAATGAGGTCAACTCGACAAAACATGCCAGAATTTCAGACCGGGTCATATATTTTATTATCTGACGAATCATGTATATTATAAAGACAAAGGTCACTAAGTATTGTTAAAATGCCATGTCTTCGACCATTTTTTTCAACAAATAAATGGGAATTATAATCATTTGATGAAGAATAGAAATGGAAAAGTCACCTACATTTGGTTCTATTGATTGTGTCTGTTGCCCATCATTCACAGGAATAATCTACACATTAAACATCCAAAATGTAAAATTCCACGAGCATTGGAGCATCTAAGGTCCATATTACTACTGTTACAAGAAAACCTTTTATTATTAATCATCAATTTTAGTAAAAAAAATAGTTATTATAATAACTAATTTAGATATTAATTTATAAATTAAAAATTATTAATAATTAAAATAATTTTTAAATTGATCTCTAAATCTATAACAATAAAAGAAAAAGACCATCCACCGAATTTACTCCTCTATCCTTTTTAAAATTTTGATAGCGGTCCAAATAGATGGTTTTTAAGTATTTTAATGTCTTCTTTCTCTTCTCCCGTGTTTGATATCACTGCACTCGATGGACAAGAAGTAAATGATTGATAGATGTGCTTAACTTAGTTTCCTGCTCCTTCTTTTTCTTTTTCATAACTTCGGCTTCTTATTTGTCCTACATAAGGTTTATGTTAGGTTTTTTTGAATCCATTTTGTATTTTGTATTCTTCTCCTTATTTTCTATTTTTGTTGGTGTTCTGCTTCTTATTCGTTCGACGTAAGGTTCATGTTAGGTCTTTTTTCAACCCCATTTTGTTTTTCGTATTCTTCTCTTTATTTTTGTTGGTGTTCTTTTCTTATTTTCAATCACCATAAGGTTAAAGGTTAAGTTCTTCTTCTTTTACATTTTTTTTGTTTGTCTCTTTCGTTTTTTTTCATCATCTAAGGTTTTCATGTTCATTGTTATTTTCTGTGTTTTTAAGTTATGCCAGTAGTTGTTTGTAGATTTCTTCCAAAGTTTCCAATTTGTATATTTTTTTTTTCTTTTCGAGATCTTACAATATCGTATTTTTTGGGTTTCTTTGTATATTTGTATTATACAAGTTTTGTGTTTATCTCTGTTATTTTTTTTTCTTTTTCAGATCTAGGAATTTCGTATTGTTTGGGTTCTACTTTTTTTTTTTTAAGTAGTTTTTTTTGTTTTTTTTATTTTTTT
>Ga0209589_1013545_pt1 | contig 10597 bp, 7 predicted proteins | sample CowpeawhiteBW_FD_187525 | JGI IMG/M metagenome (GOLD analysis project Ga0209589, IMG submission 187525) | Root nodule microbial communities of legume samples collected from California USA - Cow pea white BW (SPAdes) (version 2) | ecosystem: Host-associated > Plants > Roots > Nodule | place: USA...
AACAAACGTTAGAATATCCAATAATATTTTATGCAACTAAAATCAATTTTTACGCCACTTTTACCAAACTTACTCAATAAATCCAATAATCACAAATCCTAATTAAATCAATCTTTAAGCACAAAAAATTCAATTAAATCCCCAAATTTAAATATTAAATGAGGGCAAAAATTTGAACTCATCAGCCACGTCATGGACTGGGCCCTGTTTGGGTCGTAGGTGGGCTTAGGCCTTAGCCCAGGTCCCTTAGTTCGATCATTGTGGGCCTTATGGGTCTTACCAGTAATGTTTTGAATTTGTCAAGTTTTTGCTTAGTTTCCCAAAGTTACTGGCCTAGACCGGTTACCTTTTATCGACCTAGACCGGTTACTCTTTTAGCAGGTTTGGTTGCTATTGTTCTTTTAGCGGCTTAAGCCGGTTACTTTTATTTGCTCAGCATATATATGGTGATTGTTATTATTTGCGTCTTTGGTGGTTACATAGACGAGTTTTATGGTTATTATTTGGCTAGGCCGGCTAGGTGTGGTACACCAGTCCCCCAGCCTTTACCGGTATAGCTATGTCGGTAAAGCATGATAAGTGTTGGCGTCTTTGGCTAGGCCGGCTAGGTGTGGTACACTTTCATTTTCACTCCACTCCATTATTCCTATACAACACAAATTCTCCCATCATCCCTTTCATCACGAACCCACACCAATCCGCCACTAACAGACCTCCATCACCAAATAATAGATTCAATTTCCGACTCTTATTTTCTTTCCTCAACACTTTGTACAACCATCACGCCCAACCAAAAGAACAAGAAAATAATCCCCTTCCATGTGCAAAATAACAACAAAATAACAAAGATATCAAAGGAGGAAGAGTCAATGCCACCGGCGAGTTAGAGTTTGAGCATAAGAGTGTGGCCTTTTGGCAAAGGCTAGCCCAACGACGGTGGCTTTGGCCTAAAGGAGGTGTACGACGGCTGGAGTTGATGCTTGAGTGGGTGCCGTCGTGGGAGTCACAATTATAGCACAATCTAAGAATCCCTAAAGAAACGAAGGAGGAGACATTGTTGACGCTGGTGCAAGAGCGATTCGTGCAGATTGGAGCGTAGGGCGATGGCGTCGTCGGTGAGGCCTCCAGCGGTGGCCGGTGTCGTTGGTGGTGGCTCCAATTGGTGCGTGGCCTCAGGACTGGAGCTGTGTTCGTTGTTCAGAAAGATAGGTGAAAGGGGGAAGATGAATGGAGAGATCTTAGGGTTTTGGTCTTCAGAGAATAAGGAGTTTGGTCTAGGACAATCTTCACTCCGCGCACCTCTCTCGTTAATCTCTGCCCCCCCATTATTTTGTAGAATTGGTTGTGTTTTTTTCTGTGTCATTTACTTCGTACACCTCCATAATTATTAATCCTTGATGTGATCCTAATAAGACTTATAGCTTGAGCCAACGCCTAGGTCCAAATCATGTTCAAGGCCCAATCCATGGCCCACATGCATCTCAATCCCAAAGCCCACCAAAAGGCCCAATAACGAGGCATGCTCAAAAAGATCCAATTGGGCTTCATCTAAGATGGCCCAAACCCACATGGCTTCTCACACTCTTCACATGGGCCAAAGATGTGAAGATTTGAAGAGGTGTATGGAAGAGCAATAGAATAGCAATAAGATTGGCCCATTGTTTAGGACTTGTTTTCTAGAATAATAAGTCAAACAATGTGTAGTTGAATTGATAAAATTGGGCTTGACTAAGCCCAATAGGAGATTTGGCCATGAGCTTCCAAAGGTCCAAGGTGGACTAAGTGGAATTCAACATTCCTTCCTACACCTCATGGATCCAATACATCCAAGGGCTAGGAATGCTTCCTCCTTTTTCAAGGCATCGCCATAAGCCTAGCTCCTTCTCCAAGCCATCTTCCGAGGCCAAGATTGAATGCCTTTCTCATCCAAGGGCTAAGAGTGCTTATGTGTATTTGCTTTCATATAAAAGCCTAAATTTTAGGCTATTGTAATCACTCTTGAAATTTCCAATAAAATGTTTATGTTGAGATCACTCCACTCTTCTATTATTTTGAGAGAACCTAAGCTAAAGGTTTACAACATTAGAGCTCCATGCCATTTTTCGCTACCTATGGAGTTCCTACCAGCCACCACACATTAGAGCTCCATTAAATTGGTATCAAGAGCCACTCATGCTTGGAGTCTCAAGTTCGAGTAAGGTTCTCAGTCTATTCTTGTGTTTTTCTTCCAATTTCCGTGTTGTTCATCCATTTTTCACTGTGTTCTTTCATTTTTTGTGTTGTTCTTCCATTTTCCTTAAGTTTTCTTCAACTTTCTTTCAAATCAACCAAACATTTATGAGTCTACTTGAATTATATGGATTCAAATTGTAAATCTCCATGATTTTTGGGTCACATTTGTTCTTAGGAATCCATTTTATTTTCCAGCACTATTTTTATGTTTTGGCTGTTGTTTTCTTTCATTTTGTTCGGTGATTCTTCTTTCTTTTACATTTCCACCATTCAAGTTGTGTTCTAAGTCTTGATAATGCTTTATTTTACATGTTTCTCCCATTTTCCATTGTTTGAAATCAATTTCTACACTTGCTTGAGTAAAATCGTGCCAAAATCCACTCAAAAACGCAATGAAGCTTCATGCTATGCGTGTGGATGTTTGAGTCAGCTTTCCTCACTGTTTTAATGTCATTTCACCGATTGGTTTGTGCCTTAGAGTGCCTTAGATGTTCATCTTGATCTATGCTTAATTTTAGATCATAATCGAGCTACAAATCGAATTGATTTGTCCATTGAACATCTTCCACTTTCACTCTGCTTTTGCTCCAGTTTTCAACTTTTTTTCCACTACACACCTTCTGTTTGAGAGGTGTCACGAGTGACTCAGTGCACCAAATTTTAATCTGATTGTTGCTTCCAAAAGCTAAGTCCTAGACGAATTCTCCAACAAGAATCATTCAATTATGCTGAGAATTGAATTTTAGACAAATTTTTGAAGTAGAAGCAACTTTCTACGTTTTTTAGTGCAAATCTGTTGCTATTTCAGTTGTGTCCCGACACACACTTTTCTTGTTTGATTTAACTGGAACAATTCATAGCACTGGATCACCTTCTGATTTTCGCCTAATTTTCTTAACATCTGGGAAAAAATTAGCAAAAAGAATCATTCAAATATGTCCAACACAAAAAATATGATAAATCTTCAAAGTTAAGGCATCTGTCAGCATTTTCTGGTGTTGTGTTTTCGGGAAAATCATTGTTTAGTGCGTTTTTGGTGTGTTTTGCTTCAAAATTTCAATGCTCTTGCTCTATACATTTGTTTGTCTATGTGTGTATCCATATTGCCATCAATTGCTTTCATTTGGAGTGGCTTAGTTCCCTCATATTGGCACACATGCAATGAATACCATAAGCATTTTATGAGCACTGCAGTTTCTGTTTTCAGTTTTTCTAATCCATTCTAGTTCCATTCTAGGATTCCTTTTGATGTGCTTTCCTTTCTTTCAAGCCTTAATTTCTTGCTTGTCATTCCTTCATTACTCTTTCAGTCATGTTACATGTTCATTTACTTTGGTTTAGCACTTCTAATTAGTTTTTCTTGCTTTATTCTTTGCTTCTTTTCAATTGCAATGCCTCTCGGATTTTGGATTTGATTTAGTGTTTGGTATGAATTTTAGCTTGGTTGCTATTCTAGTGGTAGCATCTTAGGTGGTGGATGTGAAGTAAACTTTTAGCTTTGTGTTTTCATTATAATTGCTTCCTCTCCCTCACCTTTGAGAGTTTTGATCCTACAACCTTTGTAACCATTTTATTTTGGCATAGTTTTCTTGCTGTTTTTCTTCACTGTTTTGCAGCTGTTGGGTGCTATTTTGGTGCTCTTTGAATGTCCAAATACTTGAGTGTGGTGTCTCCAAATTTTCCACAATTCGTGCTCTAAGTGTTGGCCATCAACTAAGGCTTTAAAACTGCCATCAAGCTCTAGGAAACTCCTATTTTGGCAGCACCATTCGACACTTTCTTTTGCTTTGTTTCCATTGTAGTTTTGTGCTTTATTTTCTCTTCATCTTTTGGTCACTCATTTGATGCAAATTGAAGTATCTTTATGTGCAAATTATTTTGGTAAAATGGCCTAAAAAATTGTGAGTTTCTAAACTTGTTTTTGGCCATTCTTTTGGCATCCTTTGTATTTGCGGGATACTTCATTTTAGCACCTACTTTGTGTTCCAAATTTTAGTTATTTTTTCTCATTGTAATTGTGGCCTACTTAGGTGTCTTAGGGAACTACAAGGTGTTCAATCCCATTTCCTAAGTAGAACTTTTCTCTCCTATAATGAAACATTTTTAGTGGTAAGAGTGTTGAAAGTTCTAAGTGCTTTCTCACTTGCCTTAGGCCGCATAGTTTAGATTCATGTTTTCATGTTGCATGGTGGCTTGATTTGTGAGACCAAAGTCTCTAAATTTTTCCAATTAGGGGTCCGTTTTTAGTGTTAAATTTCTTTGAGTCTTGTTTGCCTGTTTTGTGCTTAGTGACTCAAGTGATTCTATTTACTTAGCACTTAGACAATTGTGTGATCTTTGAAACCATTTACAAGTGCATCTTGGCAAGGATTGGCCTTGGTATTTAAGAAGTCTTAAAGACTCACCTCGCCTAACCTGGAGGTCCACTTGTGATTGATTTCCTCTACCACACTTTGTTAAAGTTTCATAAGTTCATTCAATCACCATAAGTATATATTCTACATATAGTCCTAGGTTGCATAAGCATGACAATCATGAGTTGAATCATACATTTCATAGTGACATTCCATTCTTTGGGGAGGATATAGGACTAATGTCATTTAGAGATTGGATATGGGATACAGAAAAATTAGTGCAACCATTGTTTGGTAAATATAGTCAATTTGACATTCTTAGGCATGTTACTTCTAGGTTTATAGGATGTGCATCCGAGTGGTGGCAAGAGAGGTAGTATAGAGTGAAAAAGGGGAGAAAATCATGCATTAACACATTTTTCTAAATTAAAAGCATGCATGTGGAAACATTTCATTCCCCCTTCATTTAGGATAACTAAAGAGTAACAGTCTAGGATAGAAGACTTCATTGACATAGGTGATGCATTCATCCAAAATCTTGCTAAGTTTTCTAGACTTGAAAAAGATTTTTAGAACAATTTGGACTTACTCTTGAGTGAACAAAGAGAGAGAGAGAGAGAGAGAGAAACAAAATAGAGCACGAGAGAAGCTTGAAAGGTTTTGCCAACTTGATATGCAAAGAGTAAAAGAAAAGCTTGTGAAGCTTCGTACTGGGGCAAAGAAAAGAGAACAAGACGAATATGAGAAAAATGGGAAGAAGAAAAGAGAAAGAGCATTCCAAAAACAAAGAGAGCAAGAGGAAAGAGAAAATTTTAAGAAAGAAATGAGGGACAAAGAAGAACAAAAGGTAGAAGAGAAGTTGAGAAAAGATAAGGAGGAAAAAGAAAGAAAAGAGTATGAAGAAAAAGAGAGAGTAAGATAAGAGGAAGAATTAAAAAGAAAAGAGGAAGAGTTAAAAAGAAAATAGGAAAGAAGTAAAAGAACTATTATTTAGGGCAGTAAAGATACAACATCCTTGCATAAACCTGAAGATCAAGATTCCAAAGGGAGTAATTCCATCTTTACACTCTACCTTATCTTCCATTAATTCTTTTGTCTTGGTTCTTTCTAAAAGTGTTTTTCCACCTTCATTCATTATTTCAAACTCCTCAAAAGATTTTTCAAAACCAAACTTTGACTTAAAGTTACCTTTTAGGTTTCAATTAAGTCAAAGTGAAAATCACAATTTTTTGGGAAATGAGTCGAATCTCACATTTTTCCAAACTTAAAAGCCCATCTTCACACATTTTTTGTCAATATCTATTGCATGGTCTTTATGATTTTACTGAAATTATGTTTGATGACTGTTGTAGATATGTTTTTGATCCTGGTGGAACCCAGCTTTAGTTGTTGTGCACCTTAAACAATCCTCTTGATCTAAGGATAGATCCTCTTCAAGAGGGAGGAGATGATGTGATCCCAACAAGGCTTATAGCTTGGGCCAACACCTAGGCCCAATTCATGCTCAAGACCCAATCCATGGCCCACATGCATCTCAATCCCAAAGCCCACCAAGAGGCCCAATAACAAGGGGCATGCTCAAAAAGATCCAATTGGGCTTCATCCAAGATGGCCCAAACCCACATGGGCTTCTCACACTCTTCACATGGGTCAAAGAAGATGTGAAGATTTGAAGAGGTGTATGGAAGAGCAATAGAATAGCAATAAGATTGGTCCATTGTGTAGGCCTTGTTTTCTAGAATAATAAGTCAAACAATGTGTAGTTGAATTGATAAAATTGGGCTTGACTAAGCCCAATAGGAGATTTGGCCATGAGCTACCAAAGGTCCAAGGTGGACTAAGTGGAAGTCAACATTCCTTCCTACACCTCATGGATCCAAGGCATCCAAGGGCTAGGAATGCTTCCTCCTTTTCCAAGGCATCATCCAATGGCCTTGAGCTTCCTCCTTCTCCTTTTCTCATCCAAAGGCTAAGAGGACTTATGTGTATTTACTTTCATATAAAAGCCTAAATTTTAAGCTATTGGAATCACTCTTGAAATTTCTAATAGAATTTTTGTATTGAGATCACTCCACTCTTCTATTATTTGGAGAGCACTTAAGCTAGAGACATTTCCTTTAGCCACCTTCCACTAGTCTAGTTCTCCTTTCACCACACCAAATTCCATTTAAAGTGTGTGTGTGTGTGTGTGTTGCATTTAAAGTGATAAAATTTGCATAATTTGTGAACTGGCAGAATTTTAATCAACTAAATTTGCAAATTCAACATATAGATTTCACTTAAACTGTTAAAATATGCATAATTTGTGCTATAGAACTGTTTCAATCTGCTAATTCTCGCAAAATAGCACATGTATTTCATTTAAATTGGTCTGGTGTGAATTTTGTGTGATCTGAAATTTTCAGTCAACTAAAACTGCAAAATCAACATATAGATTTCACTTAAAACTGCTACTACACCAAAAATCAGTTGTCTGGTACAGTTTTAGTCCACTGACTCTGTATTTTTATGTGTTAAAATCACTTATGTTAATGTGGATTTGCTTAAATTGATTTTAATTGATTGACCCAGTCAGAGTATCCATCACATGACTTTTTTTTTATTGTAGTAGCAGCATGTAACAGTTATTACATCAGCTAAAATCAACTTTTCATATTGCATTGACCATAAAGTGCTTTAATCACATGATTTCCAATGTTCATGCATTAGATGTGAACTATTTGTTAGTGGATTGTTCATAAAACGCATGGGAAACACATCATTGCACACTCTGATACAAATTCCCTAACATTTAATTGATTTTGATTTCCTGTACTGCATTGAAAACAGAAAGTATGTCCAAATTAATTGACTGATTTTGAAAATCAACATGTTGATTCTATAAATACTTGCATAAGCATCATGCATTGGCATTCTCATCTACAAGCAAGAGCCAAACCTACAATTCACCATGCCTAAAAGACAACAAACAACCCCCCTTAGATGATGAAAACTCCACCCCACCTACTTCGTCCTCTTCTAATGCCTTGAATCATGGAAGACTTGAAGTTTAGTTTGAAGGCCATGAAGACAGAATTTGAACCTTCTTGATTGAAATCAATAGGAAGCAAATAATCCTTTCTAAGGTGATACACATGTCATGGCTGAGGGCAGAGAATTTTGGCACCTTGAGCAACATCTCAAAGCTCAAAAATTGAAGACATTCCTTGAACTTTCGGGCAAGGTGTATCCAGATTTGGTGAAGGTGTTCTATGCCAACCTCAAGTTCAGCAATGACATTCTCAAAACAAGTGTCAAAGGTGTGGAGATGGAAATCGCTAGGCAAACATGGAAGGATGTGGATGGCCTAAGGAAAAGAGGTGTGCAAGTTCGCAAGGGTGAAACTAGTGTAGTGGATGAGTTCAACAAGATACAATATTTCAACCAATGTGTGCGTAATCAAGGTGAGCAAACTAGAAATTTCCATGTGGGAAGGCTTCATGTGGAGGAAAGGTTGTTAGCTATGGTGGTGACCAAGATCATCATGCCTAGGGGAAGCAATCATGCAACCTTAAATGAAGGTGATCTTGTGGTGATGTATTGCATTCAAAATGGTGTGATGGTGGACTGGACATACACCATCCATGACCACATGATGAAGGCAAAAAGGCTCACGGATTTCAAGCTTCCATATGTGGTGCTTATCTCAAGTTCATTGAGCACTTTGGTGTGGATGTGGAAGAAGAGCTTGAGGAGTCTATTGGTCTTCTAAATCATGTTTCCACACTGAATATGCACAAGATGAGATTCAGCAAGATAGGTAACACTTGGCTGATTGAAGGAGATCATGGTGCAAATATTGAAGTTGGAGCCAATGACCATGAAGCAGGAAATAGTGGAGGAAATCAAGGGGAAGATGAACCCCAACCCATGGCAATTGAGCTTTATCACCCTCCTGAGAACACTGGAACTTCATATTCCAAGTTTGAGAGGATGGTTCTCAACCAACTTCAAGATCTCAATATGGCACAAAATGCACATCATGCTTATTGCACAACAATGTTCCAAGACCTGGATGATCAGTTGCATAATGTTCATGACCTCCTCTCCAATGTCTAGAATAGAGACAACCCTGAGAATGAGTGAAAGGGATGACTCATAGGTCATGCATTGCATTTTTGTGTTGCATTTTGTGTGTCGGCCTACTTGTTCTAGTTTTTTAATTAGTTGTTTTCGTATTTCAATCGACTGATTATATCAGTCTTAGCTTCATGATGCACTTTTCATTATGTTTTCATTTTGCTCTGTTTGTATTGCGTATCAGTTGCCTTGATACAACCTTATGTTAATGCCTTTATGAAAATTTTCATCTTTCAGAATTGATCTATGAATCTATTTTCATTTGATGAATCCAAAGGGGGAGAAAAAGGAGTAAATTTGTATTTAATTGGAAAACCTGAAATAAATCTTCTGGAACAATGTAATACTGCAAACTTAATCTAAAATCTGAAGTTAAATCACATTATTAGTAATAGGGAGAGCATATGCATATGTGATATGTATGTATGCTTGTGCGCTTTTGCTTGGATGTATGTTTGGTATTTTGGTATCTTGTATGCAAAAGTTTTTTCAGGTTTCTCTATGGATCTTAGCTCATCAATTCAACTTGAGGATGTTGGCTTCATCAATTCAGGGGGAGAATCTTGGCACAAGCAAGCTTGAAGGAAAGAATTGATAAAGCCATGTGATGACACTACAAAAATAATTATTTTTAACGGGGGTTATATTTGGCGTTTATGGAGGTTTTAACCCCCACTAATGGTTTTACCAGGGATTTGAAATTCCCCCAGAAGTGCAAGCGTCGCTAACGGATTACCGGGGGTTTTTAGCAACCCCTGGAAATAGCACAACTTACTGAGGGTTTCGAAAACCCCCGTTAATGCTTGGGGTTCTGAAAACCCCCATTAATGCCTAGGGTTCCGAAAACCCCTAGTACTGCATGGGGTTCCGAAAACCCCTAGTAATGCATGGGGTTCCGAAAACCCCAGTTGTCCCTATTGTCAAGGTCTCAAGTGCTTGTATTCTTATTCGATAATCCCTCATGAACTTTGAAACAATAGTTTTGCTTCAGGTATGCAACATAGTTAAATAGTCATTATTCAAGAGCAATTAAAAAACCTAACATTCTAAAGTGGAAAATGTGAAAAGAACTGTAACTTTACATTTTTCATGCTTTCAACTTGATTTGAAATGCTTTCTAGAATAACTTTGGATATTTTCTCATGCAGCATTATAAGAAAAATGAGTTTTTAGAGTTTCGAGACACTACAACACATGCACCACTGATCCCTGCATACATTCTCAGGCCTCAAGATTAAATTACTAGGACAAAACTTGCCACGTTTAGTAAAGAAAAATGGAAATTGAGAATCATATTCGGACAGAGCCAACCAGCTTATTTTATTAGATAAAGTCCAGTTTCAGCATTAAAGAAACAAATTGAAGTATACATAACCTCAACCATAAAATAGTAGATATCACAATCAAATTGTTCAGTGATTCTCCTTCATTATGCGACAAAGATGAAACAAACCTTCTATTTCCTATGTACAAACAAATGAGGTATTTATCTAGCCAACCCATCTAGTCAAAGACAACCAATTAAATTCATGTACATAAATGACAATCCCTCAAACTACATTGCATAACAACTTCTTATACCTGCTCTAGGTCTGACAATTTAAATTCATCTTCATTCTTGCCCAATTATTCTGATTCACAACTTGATATTAGCACGGGATGGAAACTCCAAGAGGAGTAGCATCCATAGGTATAATCTTCTCAATTTCTACACCTTTGTTGGCTAAATTGTTCTGCTTGTTTAAGATGAAATGTGCACTCCACATGTTGTTCTACCAGAAGGGCAAGGTTATTAGACCAAATCTTGTCGGTGATGGATTCAGACACAAAGTCTTAGAAATTGGCCACAAACATTTTCAGAAAAAATTACACTTAGACAAAGCTGCAAGACT
>Ga0209589_1013548_pt1 | contig 10593 bp, 6 predicted proteins | sample CowpeawhiteBW_FD_187525 | JGI IMG/M metagenome (GOLD analysis project Ga0209589, IMG submission 187525) | Root nodule microbial communities of legume samples collected from California USA - Cow pea white BW (SPAdes) (version 2) | ecosystem: Host-associated > Plants > Roots > Nodule | place: USA...
TTTTCATTGCTGACAAAAAAAAAAAAAAATTATTACCTTTGATGTATTCATCCTACTTATTATCTGTTGATTTCTTTATATGGCAACCGTTATATGATTGTTTGTTTGTGTTCTATGCATTCTTTAGTCAATTCTAATAAATATGTTTGATTACATTTTGACACTTCAATTTTTCTCTTATACTCAATTTACAGTTACATAAATTATTATTTTCTATAGTATTTTATTAATATTTATTTAAACAGAATCAATTATTTAAAGTAGTCAATCTTCAAAAAGATTTGTTCCAATGACTTTTGCTGTGTAGTTATATTATACTGGTGAAATAACCATTGATTTTATAAATAATTAATATTCATATATAGCTATTTTAATATTTTTTCGATTAATGTACCTATATATATATATATATATATATATATATATATATATTCCTTATTTTTATTTTTATGTTTTTTCTAACATCTCTTTTATTCCTAAACTTATACGATTAAGTAAAAGTTGTACCCCAAACATGTGGGTTATCGACGTAGGATATTAAATACATCTGAGTAATGGAAATAGACAGTTTCATTTGTTTATTAATGAGACAAGGGCAGTACAGTATTATGCTATCCAATCAAAATATATACATATCTACGGTCTTTTGTTACCCATTTTTATTTAAAATTTCTCTGTCAATATATAAATAAATTTATTAACAAGAAAAATATTAAAATTAAAAATATTATATTTTTATTTTATAAATTTATAGTTTCTATTTAGATTTATGAAATTCAAATTATTTTTAGAGACATTAATTTTATTCAAACTTATACTCTATGGATAGAAAGACACCCAACAGATAAAAAAGAAATTAATCAGAAGGAATAACTACTGAATAAACACAATATGAGACTTCAATTGTAACAATATATAATTGGATCTTTGAAAATAGAATGTATAATAGGACAAAAATTAATGAAAACAAAATTACACAACAAACACCAGTTTAATACCTTCCGAGGATTGAAGCTAGTAAACTGTAATGAGAATAAGTAGCAATTTGTAGGTCAACAGAAGTAGGGTTGGAAGCATGAGAGTGTGTTCCCAAGTATACGATGTAACACTGCAAACAAAATCAAACATTTGTGAAATATAACCAATGATCAATGATGGAAACTCAACAATATCATAACCAAATCATCATCATCATCATAATTTTGTGCTACAATTTTAGTGTCAGATGAATGAGCAATAAGCAAAAGCAGTTTACTTGCCTTTTTGCTGCCATAAACAGCTTCAAGCAAGAAAGTGAAAACAAGAAACGAAGAAACTATAAGACGGAGAAGAAAAATGGAGTAGCCCATTCTCAAGCGATCTTTGGGAAATGTTTGCGATGAATATCAGATAGGAAATGCATATTTATAACACATCTTTGTTCTAAGGAAAAGGTAAAAAGGAAAAGAAAAGAAAGAATGGAAAATGTGATTATCCAAGTAGAAGAAAAAAAAAATGAAAAGTTGATTGATAATATATTCTATATTTAAAAATAAACTTGTAAAATAAATATTGAAATTAATTCATTGTAAAAATAGTTTTAAAAATATAAATAAAAATAAATCTTGTTTCAAAATTTAACAAATAAAAATATATTTTATTTATTATTTTTAGCATTTCTATTTTAATTATTTATTTAAAAAATAAAAATTATTAAAATATATATACTATATAATGATTATATAGTTTATTCATAAAGAATCAATAATATACTTTCCTACAAATGTATACAAATGTTGGAGAGAAAGTTTATTCCATCTTGTTTTATGCCTTTCTTCTATAATATTTTAGGGTTGATATTCATTTCCTTCTGTATAAGCAAATGCAATCTAAACCGCCTTCCTTTTTTTGTCTTTGGGAATTGTGTTTGTCATAGCTTTTGCTTTTCACTAATCTTTGTACAACTTTTGTAGCTTATTTATTTTCTTATAGGTTGCCTTATAAGGACTAATTACTACGTTTCCAATTATAGTTATAAAATTTAAATCTTGTGAAATATTCTGTTAAAATATGTTAATATAGCATACATTGCGGTTAACTTTAACACCGTGTGTTTTGAATAAGATTTGAATTATACAAATAAATTTACTTTTCATCTTATAAAAGTGTAAAAGAAAAAATTGTCAAAGTGCAAGTCTTACAAAGATTTTATATTAAAAAATTATAAGAAAATCTAAAAAAATAATGACAATATAAAGTCTAAAAAAGTTTTAAAAAGAATAATATGGTATAACTTTTAAGGTAACTTTAATTCCAACATATCGATCTTTCATTTTTAACTATATAATCTCTTTTATAAGTAACCATTTGATGTAAATCCAATGGCTAAGATCACTATACTGAAGTGAATGTTGGAGTGATATATAGATTCTAAGTCATGTATTCTAAAAGACAAAAAATCATTGTAATAAATGATTGTTTTCATCTCTGAAACTGTTAGAGGTAGTGATTTTTAATAAATTTGTTGAATTGTAAAATTAGAATTTGGATTTTAGTTACTTACATGTACAATTTATTGTGATTATAGTTTTTAACTGCAGGGTTATTTCTGGAGTTTTATTCTTCCTTAAAAGAACTAGTCTTCATTACACAAAAAACACTTTAATAGCTGATGTGCCTAAAGTCCGTTATTAAATATTTGATTTTAACAATAAAAGTAATAAACCTTTTTAACTGAAAATATTCATTTAAATAATTTATACAATATTTTCAATTTAATATGTTAGAAGAAAAATACATTTATTTTTTACAAGAGATACATGTATTACAAGGCAAGTAAAATTGCTCTCTTATTTTAAAATATATAATTTAAACTATTTAACATAAAATGGTTAAAAAAATCATTAAGATGAAATATTTTGTCTTCAACGAAATGGAGGTGTTAGAGATCCTAATTAATTCGTTATATATATAGCTAAAAAAAAATATATAAGATTGATTTAAAATTGGATTACTCTTCATTATGATGAGATAAACCCAAATTCTGAGATTACTTCTTCAAGAGTGATCTAGAATACTGAATTAATGTCTAAATTCTTGACATTTCAGGGAGAAATTTCTAAATACACAATGTTAAGATTAGAAAGTTAATACAGGCTTTAGATTTCAAGCATCTCCATTTGACCCACATTTGAGAAAAAAGTTGGCATGTGTTGCGGACTTGCCAGCACCTCCATTATTAATGTTCTTATTATACATAAAACACACATACATCACACAATAGAGAAAAAACCAAAAACGTAGACATTATCCCAGAAAAACAAAACAACACAACCGTTCCCATAACATGAGATGAGAACCTAGCCGGAGTCAAACGTACATCTGATTATCCATTGGGAAATTTCATCTGCGTTTTACAGTGATAGGACTTCTTACTATATGTTTTCCATCTGTCCATCGCAATTCTCCAAATTCATAAGTTCTCCTCTTAGTTGCACTACTTGCCTTCACAGTCACCTTAAATGTCTTCTTTTCACCAACTTTACTGAAAGTCAAGGAATTTGGCACAACGGTAATGTTATATCCAGGTAATTGGGCACTTGCAGTGTATGTGCTTGGTGTTCCAACATTTGTTAGCGTGCGAGTAATGGTTACGGCTTTTAAGCCTAGATTTGGCAACGTGATCGAAGGGTAGTTCAAATCTGTTACACTGTGAGTGCCTGAACAAATGAAAGTTCTGTTGAAGTTGAGAGAAGAAACGAGTTGTTGGTCGTATCCAGAAGCGCATAAGAAGTTCAAGTAATCAGTGAGGCCTAGATCGTAAACGAGGCCAGGATCAATGGCAAGGTCAGGTTGAACATGTCCTGAGCCATAAGCAAAGGGAGTTGCCAGTGTTTTAGCAAACGCATCCTGTATTGGCCTGTTTGTGTTGTCAAGTGTGGTTGCTGCAAAGGTATATATACTCAATCATGTTACAATTTGTACAACTTGGTAAAAAACAAAACTAAAGAAATTATGAAATTAGAGATTCACACCTGTGGTCATGATTGCTGATTTTATAGCAGCAGGACTCCAACTAGGATAACGTGTTCTGAGAAGTCCAGCGATGCCAGCAACATGAGGGCAAGACATAGATGTTCCTTGCAATACGTTAAATTTAAACCCACGACGATTGTCTGTTAGCAAGGTTGATGCACTTGCGAATTCTGAGTAGGCAGCAAGTATGTTCACACCAGGTGCAGTCACATCAGGCTGTAAGAAAAAGTTATCAAAAAATCATTTTCTTTATAACAACTGAATCAAATATATACTAATTAACTAATGTGGATGGGCTGCACCTTGAGTATCGATGGTTGAATCTTATTGGGTCCTCTAGATGAGAATGAAGCCATAACTGGAGCTGGCTTTCTTCCAAACAACGTCCTTGCTGGGGACATTCTTATGGTAGCACCTGATTTTATAGGGTCCCTGCAAAAAATGGAGCTATTGTTTTGTAGCACGTCGTTTGAAAACTGCTAAAGAATTTTGAAGTGCATGAAGGATATGTAGTTACGTTGCAGTTAAGAAAAAATCAGACTGTCCCCCTGCATGGTCCTTGTTTGTGCCCACAGTGGACAGAACATGAGGCTCGCCAAAAGTTGTTTTACCATTTTGCTTTTGATTGCCCAAAATCATTCCCTGTGCGCCTGAAGAAAGAGCTTCATTACCCTCAGCAACTGATTTTATCTTTCCATCTCGAATACAACGCACTATTTTGCCCTTTACTTTTGCAGGATCAAGTGTTCCACGCCTACATAGTTCACTGCACCAATATATATACATACATGTCAACGAGAAACATTGATATTCTAATAAAAAAAGGTTGTTTGAAGCAAATTAAGCTTGTGAGATTTTGCACTTACGCGTCTCGAAATGTTGCATTCGCAAGTTTAGCATCGGTGGAAAGGATCAGAGAAAAGGCCTTGTTCGGTGGCAAGTTTACAAAAAGACTCGCTCCCTGCAAGTTTATAATACAAACTTTATAAATTATATACCACACTAAACCAACGTTATGATGTCAGAAATTAAAAATAAAAAGAAATAAAAGAAGCAAAATTAATGAAAACTGAAAACGAATGCAAAAAGTGAATTTTCAATTGGTTGTACTTTAAAATTTCAAAAAAGACAAATCAGATCCAAAAGTTCAACCGAGTTATTCTAAATTCATGATCCATCCAAGGGATTTGGATTCTTTGTCGAGTTTTTTTCTATTCCTCTATTGTCTCTTCACAATATATTGATTATCACTAATTATGACGTTTTAAAATATATTAAAAAAATATTTAAAATATTAATACAGTGTATTTTTAATGTTTAGCAAAAGACAATAAAATAAAAAAACAGTAGAAAATTTGGACTCCAATCCAAATTAATTTTGGTCAAGTTCAACTCAAGTTAGTCTAGGTCTACTCTGGTCAACTTTCTATCCAAGGTAACTAAGGTTAACCCTTAATCCAGATTGAAATTACATTTATGGGTTAATAAATTCAGTAATGAGACAAAATTCATTTTAACCCTGATCTATTTTATAAAAGATATTTGGAAACGAAACTATTTGAGACCCCTCATTTTTATTTTCAATATATCTCTGCTAGATTTCCAAATAGAACGACTCATGGTTCGGGTTATCTTGGACAACCCATGTGAAGTTCTTGTTGTACTGATGGTAACTTCAACCAATCATATTTCACCTCAAGGAAAATGAAAAGGTATATTTATAGTTTCACATTAAAACTATATATGCAATTTTTTCTACATTATTGATTCTATATTTTAGTTTTATCCATAGTTTCACACATGTTTTAATCGCATGTAGAATTCAAAAGAGATAATTGAGAATTAAATAATGAAAACATATTTAATTAGAACCAATCAACTGGATATAAATTGCACTCATTCAGCATTAAGTAAATTAAAAAATACTACTTCTAAAATAGTAAAATAAAATCACGACTTTTACAATTTTTTAAAATAATAAATCATATTTTTAAACACAATTCAGTATAAAAATTTAAAATTTATCCTTTCTTATAAATTTATATGTTTTCACTCTACAGCAACACCAATTGTACGTGTACATGCATCCATCACGGTCTTACATACACTCCAATCCTGTGTATACCAATCACATCAGGACTTCAATGTCAATTCGCCATTTGATTATATGGATATTAAAATAAGAAAAATGATATTTTTATCTTTTTTTCTTATTTTTAATTTATTATTTTAATTATTTTTTAATTATTTATTTTAATATTTTTAGTAATGTAATATGATAATTGAAAAGTGATTAGAATTATAGATTAAAAATGAATTAAAATATAATTATCTTTAAAATAAATTATGGAATAGAAAATGAAAAACCAAAAAATCGCATATTCATTAAATGTGTACGTTAAACTCTTTTCCTAAAAAATGTTCTATTTAATTGTCGTTTTGCCTTTGCCTTTCGAAATAATCATCATTTGGTTTGCTTTGTCAACCACTAACCAAGTTGTATTTTTAGTGTCTGAACAGTTTTTTAAAAGAACTTTAAAGATATTAAATAAATTAACTTATTCATCACTACTTACTTTATAAACAAGTATGTTGACGTATTTTTCAACACTATTCAGTTTAATTTAACAAAATTATGATATTAATATTCTAGTTTCCGTTTTGAAAATTGGTATAAGATCAGTAACAAAATTTATAGCGATGGATAAAATATTAAACGACAACAATTGTCGGTGACCATAGTTATGTAAATTTTGCCGTGCATATATTATTGAAAACTCTCGTGGATTCTTTAGACTTATGAAGTGGCCACGTGATGAAGAAAGTGTTTCCACATGTGGAGCCCATTAATTTTGTTCTTTCCTTTTCTTTTCCTACATCTCAAACAAAAGAAAATTACACTTTTACTTTAAAAATCTTACTTTCACAAAATTTGTGATGTTATTATATTTATCACTTTCTTGATACATTTTTTTTCATGTCTATTACATTCTTAAATCTATGTTAAAGTGTTGACCTTGACCATACAAAATTATGTTTTATTTATTTCTTATATGTATATATGCATGGGTAGGTTAGAATAAGAAAATAGACGTAGATGTTTTAACTAGAGACAATGGTACCTCGATTTGCTGATTGTTGTTAATGGTTAAATTGCTACTGAAATCTCTGTCTATGGTGCTAGCGGCGATGGTGAAGACCCAAGGAGCCACATTCACCGCAGAGCCAGGTGTTGGTCCATTATTTCCAGCAGAGGCAACTACCACTATGTTTCTAGAAATGGCATGGAAGGCCCCGATGGAAACTTCGTCGGTGAATATTCCTTCGGGGGTCACAACGTAACTGCCACCAACTGAAAGATTGATGACATCCACGCCGTCGTCGATGGCTTGGTCGATAGCAGCCAACACGTCGGCACCGTAACAACCGGCTGGGTCCGTCAGAGACCAACACACTTTGTACGCCGCCACTCGTGCTCTCGGGGACCCACCCTTTGCGGTGCCGTTACCCACCGCAAATACGCTTGCGCCTCCCACAAAATTGCCCCCAGCGGTTGATAGAGTGTGAGTGCCGTGTCCCATGAAGTCACGCGCTGTTTGCAGCGAGGGAACAAGTTCGCCATTGTAAGCCTCGAAAGCTTTGTTGAAGAATCTTGCTCCTATCAACTTTCTGTTCATACGCACGACTATATTATTAACAATATTTAAAAAAACAGATAATAAATGGTTTTGAATATGATATCTATGTATATAAATTGAATAATGTAAGAAACTCTGGACAAAGTAAAAAGGTAGATGAAAAAGAAAAGGAGAAAGAGAAAGGTGGTGGACTTGTAAAGTACTTTAGGGCATAGGAGAAGGGACACGAAATCGAACATTAAAAAATAAATCAATGATGGATTATGTCTTCCAAGGATATAAACAATTTGTAAAAGATCCCACGACATTAATTTCTTATTTCTTCTCCAATAATTGTCATTTCCTTTTGAAGTGAGTCCTTACTATTTCAGAATTTGTAAATTAAATATTGAAGAAAAAGAAAGGGTAAAAGAGAAGAACCTGTTGCATAGATTTGTCTGAGAGCGTGGAAGTTTGTTAATCTGACAAACATTACCCCCACGCCATTTGGAGGGAACAGGACCATATCCTTTATCACTGAAGCTCTCTGACTCTGGCCAAACACCTATCCAATGCTAAATTCACGATTAAAGAAAGCACTTCATTATTCCCATGCACATAATTAATAAATAATTAAGCTTACCAGTGTCGATGTTTGCGATTATTGTATTTTCACCAAAGCTTCCCTTTTGCCATGCAGAGTTCTTCCCATTTCTGTGTAGTCCAAGAAATTCCCATGAGCGGGTAGTATGCAGTTCATGTTTTTTGCTCAAGAACACAGACAACACGTTAGGGTTTTCTGCCTCATTCCAAAAACTGTGTCACAAACTATAATTTCAAACAAAACAAAATGAAAAAGAATGAATGGAAGCTATTGCATGCTCACTGCCAATATCTGCTGCTTCTTCCTCTTCCAGCAGTGCTGCAAACCCATTTATGTGTCTGTTGTATGAGTAAATAATCGCTTCTTTCGCTTTCTCCTCACTGTCAAACAATTAACTACACGTTAATTTCTTTATCTCACACTTAAGAACCTATTATGTTTGTTAGTTGTGTACTATGCATTCTAATCAAGTAAGTTTAATTTCAACACAGTATATATACCTACTTATTTTAGATGCTTGAACTGTAAAAGGCTATGTGAGAAGGACACACTAAGTGAAAATATAATCAATTATTTCAAGCGGTCAATCTCCAAAAAGATTCTTTCCAATGATTTTTGTCGCGTAGTTATATTACTAGGGTAAATATTCATTAACTTTATCAATCATTATTACTAATTTAATGGTTTTTCGATTATTCATATCATCATTGGTACCGATATATATTTAATGGGATTTTTTCTTTCTTTCTAACATTGTCTTTTTATTCTTAAAGATAATAATATCAGTAAATAATAAAAGTTTTACCCCCAAACATGTGGGTAGTGGATTTATACAGTTTAATTAGTTTATTAATGGGACAAGGAGTTACTCATTCTTATTTAAATTTTCTTTGTGAATAAATAAAGTTATTAACAAGAAAACATTAATAATTAAAATAATTATTATTTAGAGCTATGAAATTAAAATTATTTTTAGAGACATTAATTTTATTTAAACTTATATATATATATATATATATATATATATATATATATATATATATATATATATATATATATATAGAGCGACACGTAACATGATAAAAAAGAAATTAGTCAGAACAAATAACTACTGAATAAACAGAATATGAGACTTTAATTATAACAATATATGATTGGGTCCTTGAAAAATGCATATATAATAGGACAATAATTGATGAAAACAAAATTACACGAGAAGCCATGATTTGATATATACCTTCGGAGGGTTGAAGCTAGTAAATGATAATGAGAATACGTAGCAGTTTGTAGGTCAAGAGAAGTAGGGTTGGAAGCATGAGAGTGTGTTCCCAAGTATACGATGTAACACTGCAAACAAAATCAAACATTTGTGAAATATAACACCAATGATGATGATGGGAAACTCAGCAACATCACAAACAAAATCATCATCATAATTTTGTGCTACTATTTTAGTATCAGATGAATGAGTAATAAGCAAAAGCAGTTTGCTTGCCTTTTTGGTGCCATGAACAGCTTCGAGGAAGAAAGTGAAAAGAAGAAAGAAGGAAAGTATAAGGCGGAGGAGAAAAATGGAGGTGCCCATGTTTTTGAAAGGATCTATTTGCTTGTGATGCCTACCAGCTATGAAGTGCATATTTATAGGACATCTTTGTTCTCTACCCTTAAATTTTCTTTTTGGTCTTTGGGAAATGTGCATGACATGGCTTTTGCTTTTAACACGTAATAAGGAGACAACTAAACTTTTTCTTTTCTTCATCCATCTCTGTAAAACCTTTTTTCTTTTTTTTTTCTCATCTATTTTATTTACAAGAATATATTAGATTATAAAAGTACGAATAAATTTCAGTTTTAGTTTATTAGGATAGAATTAAATGTAAATTTTTTATTTTAATATGATATAAGAATTATAAAATTAGAATTATTATTATTTATTGTTGATATTTATTATGAGCATGTGTTTATTTTTATGTTTTAGATGAGAACACGTTAAATACGTTCGCATTCATCGGAGATAAGATTAAATTACAATATATTAAAAAAATTAAATTTTATCTTAATAAATCAATATTTTAAAATGAAATTAAATTTAAATTCATAATTTTAATAAATATTAATTACTACATATTTTTCATTGTAATTGGATGTCAAATTTAAAAATTTATAAAATATCCAATTAAAAATCACATTAATATGCATAAAGTGCACTTAAATTTAATATCATTTGTAGGTGTACTGTACCTAGCCAAGCCCAATCAAGTAAATAAGTACACACGTTAAAACCACATACCATCCAGCATCCGGACACAACCAGCACTAGCCATCTAGACAGGTAGCCGGCCAAAACCGACTACTTGC
>Ga0209589_1013549_pt1 | contig 10592 bp, 5 predicted proteins | sample CowpeawhiteBW_FD_187525 | JGI IMG/M metagenome (GOLD analysis project Ga0209589, IMG submission 187525) | Root nodule microbial communities of legume samples collected from California USA - Cow pea white BW (SPAdes) (version 2) | ecosystem: Host-associated > Plants > Roots > Nodule | place: USA...
ACGATCATTGTATATAAGGACTGTATGAGAGTATAAAATACGTATAGTGGTTGCTGTTTCTGTTAGGAAGTTAGTTAAAAGCTGTTAGTAACTAATAAATAGGAAGAATGCATTCTGTTACAGGGCAATCATTCATTCTTTTCAGAAACCAATTCCTCTGTATCCTCTGCACTATTGCATATGAATGTGATTCGAATTCTATTCTCACATTAGGATCCCTATTGTTTGTTATCAATCTTCGAATACCCTGTATTCCTAGTTGGTTTTATCATTGTAAGTGTCTTCCAAAGGTTACATCTGTGAAAATTCCGTTCAAGTCGGGCATATCTCCTTTGGCATTTTGGAGTCCTTGATTCCTATAATCCTATTGGCAAAAAGAGATCAAGATTGGGTTGTATTATCCTCGGAAAATCTCCTTTGGCATCAGATCTCCGGTTTCAACGTTCAGAATAATCATTTGGAGAAACGATTTGTGACTAAAAATAGTATCAATTAGAAATATTTTGTACTACAACAGGTATCCATTGAAATCAATAGTGGCAAAAGTTTTGTGATCACTATACATCCACTGGGGTTTGATTCTTTTTAATATTCATTTACTCATTGGTGGATATATTAAAATTTTGTGTACAATTTAAAGATATATTCATCAACTATTCTAAATAGTGAAAATGGATTACTAATTTGTGTATTTTCATGCATAAGTCTCATTCAAGATAACAAAATTATAGGATTACTAACAGTTTGTGTCCTTTCTTCTCAAGATACCATTTAGTGTAAAATAATTCTGATTCTATCTATTTCACAAGAATCTGGTAAGAGTTCCCACACATAGACTACCGGTTTTTCTTCCCTATTGCCATGTTATCATGTTAATTTAGTGTACTTGGAATAACTTAGTTGATTTTACCATCAAATAGTGATTCAGACTTCAGACAGGAAGATTTCCAGTGACAGCAACAACAATGAGGATCAAGAGGAAATAAATTTTCTATATGGTGGAAAAGGTCTGAGTATATTATAAAGTTTAGAGGAAACCATTGGAAGGATTGATGATTGATTTTCTTTCATTCGAGAGAGCATTTGTTCATGGAGATGTGGTCTGCTCCTTGTCAGACCCGTGTGGACAAATGGGTAGGGTAACAAGTGTTGATGTGTTTGTGGATTTGGAAAACGTTAATGGAAAAGTAACAAGAAATGTAAACTCGAGGAAGCTTTTGAGGATTCGCTCCATTTCAGAAGGTGATTTATCCAATGTATGGATGCAAAGGAGCGTACTGTAAAGGTACAATGACAATTTGACTGGAGGAAAATGTGAGTGCGTATGAACTTGTAGAGCACCCATATTACTCCTGCTTCTTGGTGATGTTATGTTCAAAGCTGATAAAGAAACAGAAAAATCAGTGACAGACTTGAATGCAGAGGATGTTATTTCATGTCCTGTATTGGCAATGTTACTGGTTTCAAAGATGGCAATGTGGAGTTGACATGGGAACTGGTTTCACAACTAAGCTATGATATACAATTTACTTTATTCATGTAGTTTATGCAGCTGCTAGATGGATGTGATACCGATAACTCATGAAATGTATGCTTGCCATATCTAATTATCATATTTCCCATCAAATGTAAATCAATAGAGCTCTTACTTTTTAAAGTTATTATTTTTGTATAGAAAACACTGAAATATTGAACTGTTAATGATTTTGGATAGTTTTCCTCTCTTACTAATGTCCACTTCTCTGCCCATATTTGAAAGTGAAATTTAAACAGGATCATGACAGAAATGATGATACAAGAACATGAGTCATGTAAGAAACAAGAATCTAGCCAAAAAGAAAAATGTCAATTTATATAATCTATTGAAAATAGTTACATAACTTCACCATACCAGAGACTGAAATGAAGATGGAGCTTGATGATGAAAAACAATTATTGGATTTGGATCACAAATATGAGAAGAGTCAATTAATTTACAATTATGCAATTTGAGGAGTATGTTATCAATATATAGAGAATAACAAACAACAAATTGTTACAGATCAATTTATTGATTACTGAGAGGAGAGAAAATCATGAAGAAAAACGAGGTGGCATATGTTCCTTTGAAAGGCCATCATCAAAGTTGAGAGAGTAGCTGCGAAAATCATAGCTATACTGTGGACTGGTTCTTTTCCAACCCAAAGCTTGCTTCAACCGATTCTTCAACTTGCGATAAACTTGTCTGAAAATGCATGATGGAGGGAAACACCTATGTGGTGCCCTTCTTTGGACACTACCAAGTGTAACTGAAGATGTCACTCTTGTTTTCCTATGAAACTTCATGAACTGATCCCTCTGAAAGCTATACACCCCTGAGACTTTCATTCTGCAAACACTTGTGGTGTGTGAAGTGAGAAAGCAAATGCAAATTCAAGAGAGAATGGAAGAGTGGAAGAGTGGTAGAGTGGGAGAAAGAAGCATGATAGGTGAGGCTTTTAAGCGTCCATGACTCAATCAGAAAATGCCACTTTGTGATGTGTGGTGGATGGAAAACATTATCATGAACAGTCATCAAACTTTACTTTTCTACCTTTCTTCAGTCACAATGGTCCCAGTATGGTGAATGGATTAAATGGTGTCTCTATTAGTGATGTAACATCAATGGGGTGTGTTCAAGACTCCAAAGAAAGAACCTTTTAAAGGACAATCTTGTGATGAGTTGTTGAGTTGCATCATTCTGATTATCTTGTGTTTTACTCTAGGATTTCATTAGGCAACGTTTCCTAGGATGGTTCTACGATGGTGTGTACTAGAATCAGACACAAAAAGCTACACGCAATTCCTACGTAACCAGATCCGAATTTCACCGCCCTTTTTTTTCCAAGTCACATTTGAGGGACAGATCTTATCATGCTGACATGCTTACACGCATCAAAAGGTATACTGAACAAAATTTGTATGTAATTTATGTCAAAAGATGTTCATGTCTTGCCAAAGTAAAGCATAAAAAAGATATTCCTCTTCCCTTTTTCTATTCAAAAATTAAATCCTACTTTAGCTTTTAGGATTCAAACCTTTATCAAAGTGAAAGTTTGAAAGCTCAAGTGGATAATTCGTCAAAGTTCCACATAAAGTTCGTATTCAGACTAGTGTGTTATTGCTAGTCAGAAACATACATGTGATAAGGTTACTCCAAAGTTCTTTCTGGTTGTCAAATTTCCATCAATTTGTTGTGGCAAAGTGAATTCAAGTCACCATATCAGTGATGCAGAATTTCAAAATCAAAAGTAGTTATGGCAAATGTAAGTTACTGATAGGTACAAAATGAAAGGAGTTTGTTAGAATCTTAGTTAAGCAATGCAATCAGATTGAGATTGATGGACAGTGCCACAGATTACTAACTAAACCATTTGTTTTGTTACCTTGCCTCTTGTTGAAGTAAAACTCACCAACATGTTGATGTGAAATGGAATTGAAGAGAGAATATATCGCATAATATTATATATTCAAACAAACCTTAACAATAGGTACTTAAAATGAAACAGAGATAATGATTAAGTTAACATTCATTCAATCAAATCCCATCTTCTTGTCAGCTAATATGGTAAGGGTAAAACTTTCATAGACGTTAACATAATTCTAGTTCTTAACTGCTATGAAAATAGTTATTACTCTTACAAAAATTTAAGGCTGATCCAACCCTACAAAATATATACACTTCACTTTCACTTGTATGATTTGTTTTAGTTACAGGTATATATACATTTGTGTTAAGCTTCCACTTTTGGATGAAAATAAAATGTGGTAAATAGGGTCTATTATTCTGTATGAGATAAAGAAAATTGGTATTTTTGTACTAATTTTTCATACATATTGGGTTTTAGAAATTTGGATGACATCGTATATTAATGGAGACCACAAATTCTGTGTGGTTGTGGAGTGAGTTAAAATCCTCTATTAAAGAAGGCAACAAATGAAAGGATATAGTTTTTTTTTTTATTTTGTTGGTTTCGATTTCAAGGAGGGCAAAAGGCCCAAACATGAAAAAAGTTGCAGCAAGCTAAAGTTGGCACTGATGGAGAAGAAAATGACTGAATCACCATATTTTTTAACATATTCAATACAATACAATATCCATAGAGGGAGATATGGATGGCAACGGGTGGGGCCGGCACGGGTTTCGCTATTCCATATTAATTTCTGTAAAAAAAATTTATACCAAACTCAACGGGTATCAAATTTTGTCTCCTCCCACCAAGTAACGGGTATAATCTTATACTCATACTCATTTTCTTACTACTTCAATATTAATTTTAATTAATTTTATAAAGTAATAAAAAATTGTGGTAAAGAAACATAATATTATCAAATATTCAATATTAGAAGGATGGTTGTTTCTTCGATATCAAATACTTTAAATATTCAAATTAAAATATATTTTAAATATTTGTTTACTTCAATCTTTTAAATTCTAATAAATCTCTTTTTTATACACTAGTAAAAGTTATAATACATCATTGGATCAAAATGATACAAAGAACAAATAATAATCACAATAAAAGTTTAAAATAAATTATAATTGTTTACGTTTTAGATTATAATACTAAATAAAATTTCATCAGAACCAACACATTTATTAAATTTACAAACATTAATGAAACCTAGTTGATAAAATTTAAAAATATAAAAGAAAAACAAATATTCAAATTAAAATATATTTTAAATGTTTGTTTACTTCGATCTTTTAAATTCTAATGAATCTATTTTTTATACACTAATAAAAGTTATAACCACTACCTAACCCACAATTAATGAACTCTATTGCATGTTTAATCAATGCTAGACGCCCACTCTCAACCTTTTGCACTCTCCTAGACAATTATAACAACTTCGAACTACCCACATCTAAGTTTACCTAACATAGACATTTTATTCCAATAAAACATCCTTACTCAACCAGGAGTATTGCCGAGGTGTTTGTCAAAGAGGTGGTGAAGTTACATGGAATACTAACTTCTACCGTTAGTGATAGCATCCGAAATTATTGGCTAAGTATTGTGGTCCCTTTTTAGTTCTCAAAAAGGTGGGACAAGTTGCTTTTTACTTACAACTTCCAGAGACACTCGTATACATCTGGTTTTCCATGTGTCACAACTGAAAAAAGTTGTGGGCTCACATGAAGTGGAGGTTGATTAACCAGAGCAACTACAGGCGCAAACTTCTATTTGTTTGCCAAGCAAAGTTCTTGACAAAAGGATTGTACACCAGGCTGAACAAGGGGATTCTGTTAAACAAGTGTTGATCCAGTGGCAAAATGGGGTCCTGACACAACCACTTGGGAAGACGTGACTTCTATGCAATACCAGTCCCTGATTTCAACCTTGAGGATAAGGTTGTTGGTCCAGGAAGGGGTAATGTTAGGGAGTGGAAAGTGTATGTTAGGAGGAAAAAAATAGTTAATAACATAACTAACTAACCGTTAGTTATGAGAGGAAGGGGATAGTCTTTGTTATATTAGAAGAAGACTATGTATAGGGATGCGATGGTGTGATGGGGGTAGAAAGAGGATTAGAGGAAAGTTGGCAGGTTTGGTTACATCTTATGAAGGAATATTTTTTGTAATTCTCTGTGATTTGTGAACGAAGGGATACGAGTGGCTTATACTGTTATCAATTCAGTGTTAGTTTGTGGGTTCTTTCATTACAGAACCTAACAGAAGTGCTCATGAAATCACAGATTCATTCATGCTGGTAATTAAGTATTGCGGAAGGATGACTCCAATGTTAATTGAGTAAATAGTTTTTTACTTGAAAATGGTCATTCAATCATAAATTAAAACTATAAAGCTTTTACAGGATTAATACATCAAAATTACTCTAATATTTTCCTCTGGTTAATTCAGAAAGTAAACAGGTTGAGCGTAAGCATGATTTATTTACTTCAATCTTTTAAATTCTAATAAATCTCTTTTTTATACACTAATAAAAGTTATAATACATCATTGGATCAAAATGATACAAAGAACAAATAATAATCACAATAAAAATTTAAAATAAATTATAATTGTTTACGTTTTAGATTATAATACTAAATAAAATTTCATCAGAACCAACACATTTATTAAATTTACAAACATTAATGAAACCTAGTTGATAAAATTTTAAAAATATTTTTTTAAAAATATAAAAGGAAACAAATATTTAAATTAAAATATATTTTAAATGTTTGTATACTTCAATCTTTTAAATTCTAATGAATCTCTTTTTTATACACTAATAAAAGTTATAATGCATTACTTGATCAAAATAACAAAGAACAAATAATAATCATAATAATAAAATTTTAACATAAATCTTGTATCTTTTGAACTTCAATTATGTTGGATGGTGATAAAAAAATATTCATGACAATTATATTAAATTTTTATATTGTAGTAAATAAAAGTTATTTATACAATTAGTGAAAAAATTATAGTATGATTGATAATAAGTTAGAAAATAAAAAATAATTAGATAAAATATATCGAAATAGTATTCTATATAATGAAAATAAACAACAAATAAAAATATTAAAAAATTAACAAATGTTTACAAACAATTTGAGAGACTATTGAAAGAAATCGCACAAAGGAAAAAAATGTATAATTAAGGATATGATAAGTTGAAAAAAAATTATATTGTAGTAAATAAAAGTTATTTATACAATTATAGTGAAAAAATTACAGTATGATTGATAATGAGTTAGAAAATAAAAAATAATTAGATAAAATATATCAAAATAGTATTCTATATAATGAAAATAAACAACAAATAAAAATATTAAAAAATTAACAAATGTTTACAAACAATTTGAGAGACTATTCAAAGAAATTGCACAAAAGAAAACAAATGTATAATTAAGGATATGATAAGTTGAAAAATATCTTAAAGATCTAAGAAAACTTTTCAAATATCAATATGTATACTCAATGGTTGAGAAATAACAAAAATTGTTTTAGTGAAACAAAAGAGTTCAACAAAAACTAATAATAATAAGTAAAAGATTTTTTTTATATTACCTATTAAACGAAAGGTTTGTGCTATTAAATACTTAAATTGAAAGTATTAATGTGAAAAGAAAATATATAATAAATAAAAATATTAAAAAATAATAGAAATATTCAAATGTGAGAAAAAAAATTTTTAATTGACATATATCTTTTTAACATGATGACATAAATGTTATGATAAAATGAAAAATATAATTGAGATGCGAATGAGTTTCATGACAAACCAAATAATTAGAAAAAATAATATATATATATATATATATGGTTACTTAATTAATTGTGAATATTTTAATAATTTAAATGGGAATAAGTATTATGACAGGGATATGTACATCTTCATACCTGTAAGGCCCATTCACTACAAGAAAAATTATTATTACCGACGGTCAAAATCCGTCGATAATGGCCAAAATCCGTCGCTAAATCAACATTACCGACGGATCATCGACGGTCAAAAATTCGTCAGTAAAATGCTTGTCTGTAAAATTTTACCGACGGAAATCATGTTTACTGACGGAAAAATCCGTCGGTAAATCTGTCGGTAATTATCGACGAAAAAATCCGTCGGTAAAATCCGTCGATAATTACCGACGGAAAATATCCGTCGGTAATTACCGACCTAAATATCCGTTGGTAATTACCAAAAATCCGTTGGTAAATTAATTACACTATTCATCTTCTTCCTCCTCCCTCTTTCAATTTTTTTTTCGTTTTTTTTTCGTGGTCGCCGTCAATGTCGTCGCCGTCGTCGTCGTCGCCATCGCCGTCGCCACTGCCACCATCGTCGCCGCCACCGTCGCCGCCGCCGTTGTCATCTTCTTCCTCTTTCTTCTTCTTCTTCTTCTCCTTCTTCTCCTTCATCTTCTCCTTCTTCCTCTTCTTCTTCTCCTTCTTCCTCTCTTCTTCTTCTTCTCCTTCTTTTCTTCTCCTTCTTCTTCTCTTTCTCCTTCTTTTTCTTCTTCTTCTCCTTCTTCTCTTCTTCTTCTTCTCTTCTTCTTCTTCTTCTTCTCCTTCTTTTTCTTATTTTCTTCTTCTCCTCGAACCATTATAAGGTGAGATTTGGGCGGGAAAATTCCCGCTTCTTTTACCGACGGATAAATCCGTCGGTAATTCAAATTAGGACAAAAAATTTCCCGCTTCTTTTACCGACGGATTTTTCCGTCGGTAAATCCGTCGGTAATTCAAATTTGGGCGGGAAATTTCCCGCTTCTTTTACCGACGGAAAAATCCGTCGGTAAATTTGTCGGTAAAAAAAATTTGAATTATCGACGGATTTTACCGACAGATTTTTCTGTCGGTAAATGAAATTTTTTTTACCGACGGATTTTTCCGTCGGTAATTAAAATTTGAGAATCCGTCGGTAAAATCCGTCGGTAATTCAAATTTACCGACAGATGTATATCCGTCGGTAAAATTCCGTCGGTAATTTCAATTTTTTTTGTAGTGTAAGCAAAAGATACGGGTGTTCGACCCAGGCCGCTTACTTGGGGTAAGGGTGGGAACTTAAACGAATTAAGCAAAAGTAAAGGCATAAAGTCATAAAGTAGGGAACCCTTCTTTTTATTTATTGAATAGGGGTGCCTCGTTAAAACCTCCTTGGCCAAAACCCTCCTTAGGGAAAAAAGACCAAGTGAGGAAAAAGAGTACACCCGTGGTTACAAGTATTGGTTCAATTATGATACATATTTAGCTGAAGTAGAACTTGAGGTGGGATACATTCCATGTGTTGGGAATCTCTTCCCCAGATAATTGTTCCAAGCGATAAGCCCCTCCTCCTGCGTCTTCTTGTATGCGGTACGGGCCGTCCCAATTGGCGGAGAACTTGCCATCCTTCTTTCTAGCACTGCTGGCCATTCTCCATACTAGGTCCCCGACGACAAAAGATCGTGGGTGTAGGTTTGCATTATATTTCCTGGCATCTCGTTGTTTGGCGGCTAGATTGCGTATTTGGGCTTTTTCTCTGAGTTCGGGAAGGAGGTCGAGATGTAAGGCCATGTTTTGGTGGTTGTGAGTTGGGTCGTATAATTCTCGGCGTAGGGATGGTTCGCCAATTTCTACTGGTATCATGGCGTCTGCGCCGTAGACTAGGCTGAATGGGGATTCGTTTGTTGATGATTGAGGGGTGCATCTGTAAGCCCATAGTACTTCTATTAACTCTTAAGGCCATCGGCCTTTGGCGGTATCCAACCTCTTGCGTAGCTCTATGAGAATAACTTTGTTTGCTGCTTCTGCTTGCCCATTGGTTTGTGGATGTTCTACAGAGCTTGTGAAGTGTTTGATGCCTAGGCCGATGTAGAATTTGGCTAACTCCTTGTCGATAAATTGCCGGTCATTGTCTGTTATGATGGTATGTGGTACACCATATCTGCATATAATGTCCTTCCACACGAACTGCTGGACTTGCTGGGCCGTGATGGTGGTCAGCGGCTTGGCTTCGATCCATTTGGTAAAATAATCAACGGCTACGATTAGGAATTTTACTTGCCCCTTGCCGGGTGAGAAGGGGTCGAGGATGTCCATTCCCCACTTAGCGAATGGCCATGGGGATAGTATGTGGTGTAGTTGTTCTTGTTTTTGATGGATAAGGTTGTCGTGCTTCTGGCATGGCTTGCACTTCCTGACATGATCCTGGCAGTCCGCTTCTATAGTGGGCCAGAAGTATCCAGCTCTGAGAACTCTTGTGGCCATGGTGCGTGCGCCTGAATGATAACCACAAATTCCTTCGTGTAATTCTTTGATGATATATTGGGCTTGCTCTGCCGTGACACACTTAAGTAGGGGTTGGCCGTACCCGCGTTTGTAGAGGTCATCGCCTACCATAGTGTACCTGGCGGCCTTAGCCAGCCAAGTTTTGTCCGCGTCGAGGAGGGGGTTGCCGGTTTTGAGGTATTGAATGTAAAGGGTGGTCCAATTTTGGGTTTGGGTGGGGGTAATGTTGTTTGATGGGGTGTGGGTTAACGTTTGGCAAGTGTGTGTGATGGAAGGTGTGGAGAGTGTTTGCTGTAGTAGGGATCGATTACGGTTTTTGAGTTTGGTACTGGCTAATTTGGAAAGAATGTCGGCCCTGACGTTGTCGGTTCTCGGGATGTGTTCGACGCGGACTTGTTCAAAGGCGGATTGAATAATCGCACGGACTAGATGGTAATACTGTTGGAGGATGGGGTCTTTGATTTGGAATTCGTCATTTAGATGACCTACAGTGAGTTTGGAGTCGGTTTTGCATGTTAACTTCTTGACGCCGACTTCACGGGCTAGGGAAAGGCCGGCGAGGATAGCTTCGTACTCGGCTTGGTTATTCGATGTTTTGAAAGCAAAGTGAAGAGATTTCTCGATGAGGATGTCGTTGGGGCCTTCTAACACGATGCCAGCGCTGGCACCCCTTGGCTTTGAGGAGCCATCTACATGAAGTGTCCACTGGTCCTCAACGGGTGTTTGTTGTAGGTCATTGACGAAGTCTAAGAGACACTGGGCTTTGATGGGGCCGTGGGGTTCATAGCGAATGTTGAATTCTGACAGCTCCACGGCCCATGATGACATGCGTCCGGCTAGATCCGGCTTTTGT
>Ga0209589_1013554_pt1 | contig 10589 bp, 7 predicted proteins | sample CowpeawhiteBW_FD_187525 | JGI IMG/M metagenome (GOLD analysis project Ga0209589, IMG submission 187525) | Root nodule microbial communities of legume samples collected from California USA - Cow pea white BW (SPAdes) (version 2) | ecosystem: Host-associated > Plants > Roots > Nodule | place: USA...
CTCGTACCTTATTGCTTGGTGCAAATATGCCGATTCATTATTGGGGTGATGCTATCCTAACTGCATGTTATCTCATTAACAGGATGCCTTCTTCTTCTCTTAAAAATAAAGTTCCTTATTCCATTCTATTTCCAAAAGAGCCTCTCTTTCATATCACTCCACGTGTTTTTGGTTATGTATGTTTTGTCCATGACATGTCTCCAGGTCTAGACAAACTCTCAGCAAGATCTATCAAATGTGTCTTCTTGGGTTATTCTCGTCTTCAAAAAGGATATCGATGTTACTCTCCCGAGACCAAGAAGTACTACATGACTACCCATGTCACCTTTGTTGAGCAATCTACCTTCTTCCCTACTGCTACTTGTGATTCAAATTCTATCCAACATGTTCTACCTATTCACTTCATTGAGTCTCCGGCTCCGATAGTCCAAAATATCGTACCCGATCCTACTGAGCCGTTGTCGCCACCCATTATTACTTATCAACGCAGGAACCAAATGGCTAGACCAATACTCCAAAGTGAGTCCTCTTTTGAAGGTCATTCTTCATCATCACCTGGTATCACGATTCCTGATCATGATGATTTATATTGGCCCATTGCCATCTGCAAAGGTACACGATCTACTCGAAATCCTCCCTTTGGAAATGGGATCTTCATGTAAGGAATTGGTGAATGATTGATCACCAAATCCCTAACACCGAGTTCTGTTTTTGCTTTTGAAATGCGCGTTAACTCTACCACTTTAGATTAGATTTTAAGTTCACTCTCTTGTCTTATTTTCTCTCTTTCCTCTAATTCTTTTGTCTCATTCGCTTCTTTGGCTTTTCTTAGACTCTCCTCTCTAGCCTTTTCTTCCTTATCTCGTTTCTTCCTCTCTTTTATCTCTTGTTCCTCTTATTCTCTTTTAGCACAAAGCTTATCAAACTCTTCTTTTTCTCTCTTCTTTTCATACTCTCGAAGCTTTTCAAGCTTTGCTTGCTCAGTCTTATATTTTTCTCTCTTTCTTTGTTCACTCAAGAGCAAGTTCAAATTGTGCTTAAAATCTTTTTCTAGTCTAGAAAACTTAGCAATGTCTTGAATGAATGCATCCCTAATGTCAATGAAGTCTTATATCCTAGCTTGTTGCTCTTTTGTGATCCTAAATGAACGGGGAATGAAATGTTTTCACATGCATGTTTTTAATTCATAAAATGTATTGATGCATGATTTTCTCCCCTATTTCACTTTATACTGTCTCTCTTGCCACCACTCAGATGCACGTCCTACAAACCTAGATGTAACATGCCTATGTGACTATAATTACTAAACATTGGTTGCACCAATTTCTCTGTATTCCACATCCAATCTCTAAATGATATTGGTCCTATATCTTCCCCAAAGAATGGAATGTCACTATGAATGGTATGATGCAACTCATGACTACTATGCCTACCTAAATGCACACTACTATGCCTATCTACATGCATACAACTAGAAGAAAAACTCATTTTGAAACACTTTTAGCAAAACAATTTTTCACAAAGAAGTTGATGAATTTCTAAAGAGAAAATAGTGGAAAAGATTTCTAGAGGTACTCCCAGGAAAGGGAGGTGAGTCTCATGGACAAGCTTAGAAACCAAGCCTTTCCTAGCCAAAGATCTCTAAATTTCTTTCACAAAAATTCTCAATAAAAATACAAATGAAAACAGATTGTGTGAAAAACCATTTGACAAAGTTTGTGAACAAATGAAAAACCTAAAGACCAAAAGAAGGTCAACTAGGTGTTAACACATTGCACCTAGATATCACGGTGACGTAAAACATAAATTCAACATACAAGTGGTCTTTAGAACCCCTTGAACCTCACACTACACGCTTAAAGTGTTACAATTAAATGCTAAGGATGGGATTGCTCTAAAGCATTTTCCCACCTAAGCCAAATGAAAGGGAAAAGAAACAACAAACTAAAAAAAATACACCCAAAATCTGTGATATAAAACAGAAATAATGCAAAAAGAATCTGGCTAATCTATGTCTCTCTCGGCCAGCCTCCAAAGTGTGTCACCCTCAAGTGTTTGCACTCCTCCTTGAAGGTCCCAACTCACCCCATTTTCCTCTCGGTGGCCACTCAATTTGTTTTTTTCTCACCACAACGGCACCTTTCAGAAGGTTATCACCTACAAGGCTGCCAAAAACAGTGAGATGCAAAGAATCCAAAACAGAACCAAGTGCAAATCAAACTGTTGCGTGAGAGTACAAATCAGAAACACAATAAAAGCTCAAATTGAGGCAAGGACAACATCAAGTGATGGATGTAATAAACAAACTCAAAGGATAGCCAACAAAGACAAGCAAGAAACAAGCAAAGAACCTTAAGCTCTAGTTACCGTGTTAAATATAAAGGAAAAACTATATAAGGTTAATCTCCCTTGTGTTTAAAGTACACATAGGGTGAATGTATTTATAATAAAGAGTGATACAAGTATATATGGTAACCAAACATAGATATGGTAAATAGAAGATATTAGTACAAACAATATCAACAACATCTAGCAATATCAAACAATGTCTATGTTTCCTTAATAAACAATAGATGTTATATTTCCCTAATTAACATACACGCAATATATCTAGCAAGAAGCAACCAATTGTTGCTTTTACTTGATTGTTCACTGGCTAGATGGAGATCCGAAAAAACAAAAACACAGTATAAGTGACCAACTCTTGCATTCGACGTTGCCATGGATAAAATCATGTGCAGATAAATTTCTTCATAAATCTTTTAAGAAGAGAAGGTTGAATTAAGTTTTTCCCTAATCTAAAATTTGTTTATGTATAAATTAGTTTGTAGTTTTTTTTTCATATTTACTATTTAACATACTTATTTATGATTTATGCATAAGTTAATTTAGCTTATAGAAAAGTTTATAGTATTTTTTACCATCAAATGTGAATTTTGAACAATTGTGTTAACCTTATATTGTGTAATGCAGATTTGTTGGGCTCTTGGATACATTGTTGCAACCCTTTTCTTTGTTGTTGTGGAGATGTCAATTGATACCATAGTCCTTTCATTCTGCCAGGATTCTGAAGAGCACCAAGGGACAGCCCAATATGCACCTACCCTTCTCACGGAGACTCTCACTGACCATAATGAAATGCAGAGACTCACACAAGGACCCTAAAGAAACACCATGTCCATGTTAATTTTACAAGCTTAGTTTTGTTCCATCACTTATATATATATATATATATATATATATATATATATATATATATATATATATATATATATATATATATATATATATATTCTTAATTACAATGGTGGACTTAGATGGAATTGATAAGGTTTCTTTTGACAAATGGGTTACTTAAGATTAAAGCAGAGAAATATATTTTGAAGGGTTTAACACACCCCTCTCATAATTTTTTATTTATAAATTTTCTATTTATAATGGAAAACTAATTCAACAGTACATGGAAGCTAAAGGGACTGCATTAGACACCTAGGTGCAAAACTACGTACGACTATTAAATTGTATAACACACTACACCTTACTTAGGCTAAAAGATGATACATAAATGTAATTATTTTAATACCTTCCTTAAGTTAGAGCATACAAATTGTATGTATCAAGTTTGGAATAGATGAACTCAATCTGAGGTTCCCTTATCTTGTGTTTGGATGGAGCATTTCAACTGTAACATCTCATTTAAATAATAACATAATTAAATGAAATCTTATACCGGATAATATAAAGAGCCAAGTTGCGGAGTATAAGGTCACTCTTTATAGTTATTCAAGGTACTTAAAAAAAAATACTAAAGCTCACTACAATGCCTACAACCCAAAAGGAGTAAGAGATAGCTAGTATTCAAAATAAAGTCTTAGGGACAATACAATACACGGGCCTTAGCCCTAAAGAAAAGCCTAAATAAAACGTGAAGTCCAGCCCAAGTAGACTATGCAGCGAAGTCATCTCTCTCCTATTGACCACATGTACCTCTTGCATCTGTTCCCATCAACAAATTGATGATCATCGAAAAGGTAGAAGAACAACATACAAGGCAATCAAACAAACAAAGGGTAAGCTAGAGCTAAAAAGATTTCATCATGCAATCAGATATACTTTCACAGTCCAATATACACAGATCATCCAAGCATGTTATGACCTTCAAATCAATACACTAAGAATCAACTCGACTCATCCGGATACATATAACCTGGTCGGATTCAGTGGATGCTTGCACTTGTGGTGGATACCTCTACTCATCCCCGAGCTATGTGTTACAAGTGTTACAATGAATCAATTCCCTCACACACAAGGTTAGCCCTTGATGAGTTTCAGGCCTCATGTTACTCTCACCACAGGAGTCAGTCCGCTCTAAGTGAGACTAACTGACTCCTTAGAGTGTTAGGATGCAATCCTTACCTTGAATCCTTACCAAGTTATATAGATGGGGCACCACCATGGACACCCACTAACAGGGGCCATGAAATTACGTCCCGACCACTGAAGCACGACCAGGAAGTCTCACCTAGAGACTCATGGATTTATGTACTGACAACATACCAATCACATTCCAAACAAACAAATAATATTGATCATGCATTTAACACCTCACGGCATCCTTTGTAACCCATCCTCATTCATATTCCATGTTGATTTCATACCATCCCATTCTTCTCTATTCGGGGATATAGAACTTCACCTCATACCAATATCACGCCATCAATGTAACATTATTGTTCATACCGAATTCATGACCACATATATAACCAACATTTCATTGAAATTGCATGCCAAGATTTATCCACGTTCATCATTCACAATCCATGAATCACATCACTCATGCAAATTCATTCATCTCATACTTTATAAATGCATATTAAGACATACATATATCACAAAATAGTATTCATCCCAAATAAATGAGTGTCAACGTTTAAGTACTTGCAATTCCATACAATCAAGCACAACCCACAACCATAATTCTTACACCAAAATTCCCAAAAAAATTTATTATCACGAAACCAAACTCATTGCAGTAATGCGTGACACATTTTTCAAGCTACAGACATCTAATCGACGATCCAACCGGTCAAACCATAAAATAGCATGTTATGAGCCACATGTCAAAATTTGAGCTCAATCCAACGGTTAATGAGTCAGGAAAGTCAATTTTACCAAAACTGCGCATATTAGAAAAATACACGGTCGCCCAGTGAGCCAAGGAACTCGCCCAACGACTGTGCGACGCATCAGAATACGAGAAATGACGTCAAACATCACAGTTTCATTAATATTTGAACCCGTAACTCAGAAATATACCAAAACGAACGTTTTCCAATCATTTAAGCATAAAACAGAAACGAAAACAAACCACATGTTTCAAAAACGCGAAAAAGAACCTAGCTTCCCTTACTTGGAAAAGGGCTAATATTGGACTTCGTCTCTTAAGCCAGCGAAACTAGTAGCTCCAAGGACAAATCTATGAACTGAAACAGTGGCACGACAAAGGAGATTGGATTCACACAGTGATTCCCGACGTAAACCACGAAGACAACTTAGAAAGGCTAGGTTCGAGAACTAACTTACGTGAACGGGAAACGGAGGTTGAGCTCACTTGAACTTGGGTAGATCTTCAAAGCCTAGCAGAGGTTCTGTGGAGAGAAAATGGGTGAGTTAGGGCACTGATTTTTCAGAATGACTTGCAATTGAGGGATCTTGGCTGCTTTAGGGGCCTTGGCACCCTATGGGCCAGTCCTTTAGTCCCAACAGTGTGGTAGCCCTTAACATTAAGGCACTCAATAAAAGTGGGTCTTACAACAACAATGCTTAGAAATTGAAATGCTTTGTATTGGAATTGCTTGTAATTAAATTCCATTCATTTTTTAAATAACTTGTTTGGATAAGGAAATTAAAATACTTGACATTTCAATTTCTTGTTTGAAAAAAAAAATTGAATATTGTGAGATAAAATTTATTTTTAACAATATTTATTTTACGCTTAATTATGTTGAGTTCATGATAAATTTGGAAACATGCTCGACAAACCAGATGGGTCGAGTAGATCCAACTATGCAACCGGATTGGTTAGACCCGACGACCCACCCGAGCTGGACTGATTGGGAAGCCCAAACAGGCTAGGTGGCCCGATGATCTAGAGGCCTGACAGCCCATACTGCATGATTGTGCCGTCAAGTTTGTCAATATATCCCGGTCCAACCCGTCTAGGTCATTGGCCCAATGCTCTAGACGGGTCCGATGACCCGAACGGGCCCGACGGTCAAGAAGGGCCTGACGACCTGAACGGACCCAAAGACATGGACATGCCTGACAAGCTGGACGAGCCCGACAATCCGGACGGGGCCAAATACCCAGACGGGTTCGACGACCCGGACGGGCCCATACACCTAGACGAGCCCGAAGACCTGGACGAATCCAACGACTAGGATGGACTAGAGGACCTGGACGGGCCCGACAACTCGGATGAGCCCAACGACTTGGACACGTCCGACGGCCCAGACAGGCTCGTCCGGGTTGTCGGGCCCAACGATTTGGAAGGGCTAGTTTGGGTCATCAAGCTCGTTTGGGTCATCGGGCTCGTCCGGGTTGTTTGGCCCGTCTAGGTCAGGCCCGTCTGGATCGTTTGGGTCGTCAGACCTGTCTGGGTCATTGGGCCTGTTTGCGTCGTCAACCTGTCCGGTTCGTCGGGCCTGTCTGGGTTGTCTGACCCGTCCGGGTCGTCGGGCACGTCCGGGTCATCGGGCCTGTCCCGGTCGTCGGGCCCGTCCCGGTCGTCGGGCCCGTTCGAGTCGTCGGGACGTTCGGGTCGTTGGGCCTGTCCGTGTCGTCGGGTACGTCCGAGTCGTCGTGCCTGTCCGGATCGTCTAGAATGTGAGGTTGAGTGAGAAGAATTTCAAATTCAACCTATTTTGAGGGTATTTGAATTTCTACTAATTTAGCTAATTGAAATCCTTCAAAAAAAAAGGCTTGCATTTGAAATGCTTTTTAATTTCTCTATCCAAACAAAGCATTTCATTACAAAGAAATCTAAATTCTTCAAAAAAAAAATGAATTGCTTCATTAAAATACTCTATCCAAACACACTCTTAAGGTTTGGTGAAAGAGGGCTTGAGGTAAAATTTGGCTACGAAAGGTGTGGTTATTAAGTAATCATTTGTGAGTCACCTCTCTTTATTGGAAGTGAACTTGAGTTTCTTTTGCCTCCTTAAGTCGGGTGAGGAATTCTTTTTAAATTAAAGTTTTGTTTGTGCTTTTCATTTAGAAACCCTCTAAGATGTGTAGAGCGCCTTTTTACCAAATTGGTAGTAATTCTAGTGAGGAGGCACCAAAAATTGGAACTCAACTAGCCTAAGAACTAAAATCGAAAACAATTTGTGCTTCTTGTTTATGCAAGCCATGAACTAACGATGCACTAAGCCACTCACTTTTGTTCAAAACGCCAAAACATAGATACTTTAAAAATAGTTTTTACTGCACCAAAAAGATTTCAATTTCAACCAACTTAAACACACAAAAAACAAGTGGTAGTAGTGATCATAGTGTACATTTTTCATGTATTGTTTTTTATCTTTTTATACTTATTTTTCTAGCTTTTCGTTTGTTATAGGCAAACTTTGGCTAGGAAAGACATGGTTATTAAGTAATTATTATTTTTTTTGTGAACTTGAATTTCTTTTTCCTAGTTAAGTCTCTTAATGAATTCTTTTTGAAATTCAAGTTTGGTTTATTCTTTTTATCGAGAAAACCTTTAAGATATCTAGAGCACCTTCTTACCAAATTAATAGTGATTCTAGTGAGGAGGCACCAAAAGGTTTAAGTCAACTAGCTGAAGAACTAAAATACTAAAAATTTGGATGAAGTAAGAGGAAATTTTGAAAGAGAAAGAGAAAATAGAAAGAGATGACCATCTTGCTATCCTAGAAGAAAAACGTAGGCTTTTTAACCAAAAAAAAAAGAGAAAGAGTCCAAAATAAAATTAAGAGTAGGAGCCAATCCAAGAAAATCTCCAAAACTCCCACACTATGAAGAGGATAGTAAAATTGTCTACCAATACTATCAACCTCCTCCACCAAGAAGAGTTATGAGAGAGCATGATCATTAAAAACCTACTCCTAAAGAAGTTAAAGTAAACCTCCATCATTTCCATAACAAAGAATATGTAGAGACTTATTTAGATAGATTGGGAGATGAAGGTGGAACAACTTTTCTTTTTTTGAACCAAGTAAGTGAGGAAAGAAAAGTTCCCTTAGCCACCCTAAGTTTTCAAATTAATGCCTTGTATTGGTGGACATCCTTAGAGAGGGAAAGAAGACTAAATAGTTTCCTCAAGTTGAATATTGGGATGACTTGAGAAGTGCCTTGAGAAGAAGGCATAAAACTCCAACAAAGAGACATAAGTGTAGAGGAGTATATACAAAGAATAGAGTTATATATGATGAGGGTTGAAATTATAGAGGAAGAAGATACAACCATCTCTAACTTTCTTAGTGGTATCAATCTTGAGATTAGATATAGGGTGGAATTGCTGTGAGACCAAAACTTGAATGATTTAGTGCAAATTTGCATAAAAGTAGAGTAACAACTCTTAAGAAAAGGTTTGAAAAATCTCTATTCTAACTTTAGTGTTAAGAAAGACTACAAGAGAGTATCGGGGAGGGGGGGGGGGGAGGGGTAGGCAAGTGTTAGAAGAAGATTCTTCTAAGGGAGGGACACACTCACACTAGTGACATAAAGTGTTTCAGGTGTCCTGGTAGAGGTCATGTTTTATCCCAATGCCCCACCAAAATAATCATGATATTAATCGAGTGTTGATATGTATGGTAACCAAGATAAAAAGAGCTTTAGTGAGAATAAGGATGAATGTGAGAACAAAAGTGAGGATCTCTACCCTTGTAATTGAGATCTTCATATGGTAAGAAGAACTCTTTACAATCAATCTAGTCCACAAGAACTAACTCAAAGAGAGAACATCTTCCACACAAGATGTATAGTTTTAGAAAATACATGTTTTCTCATTGTAGATAGTGGCTCATGTTGCAATTGCTATAGCACTAGGTTGGTTAAAAAGATAGCATTAAGTATCTTATCCCATCCCCAACCTTACAAACCTCAATGGATTAATAATGATGTGGACATAGTATTTAATCAACTAGTGGAGGTCAAGTTCTCCATAGGGATTTATAAAGATGTTGTGCTTTGTTACATAGTCCCTATGGAAGCTTGTGAAGGCCTTGACTATTTGAAAATAAATCTATACATAATGGCCATACTAATGAAATAATATTTACTCAGAAGAAGAAAAAGTTTGTACTTCATCCTTTCACTCCTTCTGAAGTGAAAAAGGACCAAGTGCAAATGAGAAATGAAAGAGAAAAAGATAAAGATAAAAAGAAAAATCATGACACCTACACACACAAAAGGGAGATCTAATGTTATAAGTATCAAAATAGCACACACAAGTCTACTGCCCCAAAAAAAGTACTAATGTTAGAGGCCAAAAACTTGTGTGGAGAGTCAAAAGAGGTCATTTCCCATCTTCCTCTAGTAGGGAAGCATTGCAAAAGCACATGGATTCAACACAAAGTAAACAAGAGCTTAAAGAAACATGTTCCCTAACTCGAATGCCTTTTTTAATCATTTTGATCAAAGGAGTATGATGGAGGCATGACTAGAACCATCATAGGGATTTTGGAGCATAATATATAAGCCTTTGTGAGATACGTTTGAGATGGATTTGAGTAAATGAAAATTTGAGTTTTTTCTCTCAAGTCTCGAGGTTCTTTTTGGAACCACCAATCCTTATCTTTGAATCTCCGATTCAAAGTGGCAGATCTTCCTTACTTATCTTTGAATTTCCTCAAAGTGGCGTGACTTCCTCTCATTTCGCAAATCCCCAAATCGAGGTCTTCCATTTTCCCGAACGTTGATTTTCGTTCTAGGGTTCATATCCATTGCTGTGCAAGATGAAATCCACACCCAATCGTAAACGAAGCCTCTATTAGTTAGTAATGAAAGCTCAATTCGTATTTTTCAAGTTTCAATACGAATTTTTGGTTATCCTTTCCGGAGAATTTTTTTAGATGCATCTCTATCATTTGTTTCTTGTTCGTCTTTGTCTGATTGGGATTTTTTTATAGTAGTTTTGTCTAAAGCGGCATAGTCCTTGGTTTTTATTTGGAGTTGATTGGTGCAAACCCTTCTTATGTGTAACGCAAACAACTACAAAGGGGTGATTCAAGTGGTTTGACTTCTCCATAAGCTTGAAGTGGCACAATGAAAATAGGTTATGCATTTGTTCTTTGGATGTCGCTGATATCGCTGTCGTTAGGCGATCAAATTACCACTACTTTAGCAACTTCAATATTGCCAGTTTGTAGTGAAGAAAATAGTTAGGGTTAAGATAACCCTGAGTCGTCTCACAACGAATACGGAATTGATCTCAAATATCTGATTCTCAAAAATGCAATTTAAAACTAGCAACTATAAAAATAGGGGGGTTTTGATATGCAAAGAAAATGACACGGAAGATTGTAAACACAGTAATAGTAAATAGGTCAATTCCACTGCTTTTTCTA
>Ga0209589_1013556_pt1 | contig 10588 bp, 10 predicted proteins | sample CowpeawhiteBW_FD_187525 | JGI IMG/M metagenome (GOLD analysis project Ga0209589, IMG submission 187525) | Root nodule microbial communities of legume samples collected from California USA - Cow pea white BW (SPAdes) (version 2) | ecosystem: Host-associated > Plants > Roots > Nodule | place: USA...
CCTTTGCTTTACTCTCTCTTCCACATCATTTATGCTCCCCAATCACCATGCGCCACCTAGCATTGCTTTCTTACTCCTAATTAACCTACAAAGCAAATAAACATAGATTAGCATGTTGGCTTAAGTGAAGTCAACTATAGTGAACAAGTCAAACCTAGTCAATGGTCAACAAGTCAACTAAAGTTGATTCAACTAAGTCAACTTAGGAAATCAAAAATAACAAACATAAATGAAAGGGATGAAGGATTAGTGAACTTCCTTTTTAAACATGCTTAGTCTTTTTAAGCATGTGCCTTCATCCTTGGTTGGGGTCAATCCTTCATCAAGTAGAGTAAATAGTGTCGCGGCGCATGAATAGTGTCATTTCTATAGTAGTGAATAGTGTATGAATAATGTCGAATTCTAGCATTTAATTTTTTGAATTTTGTTCTGGTAGCTACGGTGCTTCTTTTGACTTGAAATGTTTTCTCCCCACTTCTAAGACCTTGAACTTGATGGGAAAATGGTTGGAGCAGTTGGTATGGTGTGAGTTGAGAGATTCAAAAAAAATTTGGACTGATTTTTAGTCAAACTTCAGAAGACTATAACTTTAGATCTGGTTATCAAAATCAGTATTATTTTATATGTATTTCGGATGGAATTCAATTTCCTACCTTGTCTAAAGTTGCTCTGCCGGTTATCAAACTCAGATTCTCCATAAAATGTCATTTTCTATGTTTCATCAATTTTTTGTGATTTTTCTTCATTTTTTTAGTTTTGAAATTTTTTTAAAAATACTTGCACTTTGAGTTTTGAGCTGATTTTTTTGTGGTACTGTTTGATCACTCAAGGGACAATCCTACCAATTTTCAAGTCATTTGAAATTCGTTTGAGTATACTTGTAGTTTTACCCTTTGTTATGCCGATAACACTAAAATTAATGTATTTTGGTGCATGACTAGGGGAAATCCAAGTGACTTAGGATCCATTGATCTTAAGATTGATAGGACCTTCCACAAAGGACTTAGGCATAATAGGAATCCATCTGTGCATCCTGCTGCATATTCTGTGACCTTTCATGATTCACCTGATACTCTTGTTTCTTTGCATTCTGATCATTCTGAGCATATTGTGCATATTGAGCATTCTGATAATTTTGATATTCATTTTGAAACTGATCACATGGCTCAACCTCCACCTCATGAGAGGACAATGAGTGAGCTGACTGCACCTGAGTTCACTTATGACTCATTGTGCATTCAATATCCTGAGGAGGAAGTTCCTTATGTTTTAAAAACTGGATTAATCCATTTGTTGCCAAAGTTTCATGGACTTGGAAGTGAGGACTCATGTAAGCATCTAAAGCAGTTCCATGTTGTGTGCTCCACCATGAAGCCTGCAGACGTCCAAGAGGATACGATGTACTTGAAAGCTTTTCCTCATTCATTGGATGGCAATGCAAAAGATTGGTTGTATTACCTTGCACCCAGGTCCATCACGAGCTGGGATGACTTGAAGAGATTATTCTTGGCCAAATTATTCCCTGCATCCAGAACAACAGCCATAAGAAAGGAGATTTCAAGAATCAAGCAACAATTTAGGGAGAGTCTCTACGACTATTGGGAGAGATTCAAGAATTTGTGGTCAAGTTGTCCACACCACCAAATATTAGAGCATCTGCTTCTTCAATATTTTATGAAGGCTTGCACTCTATGGATAGAAGCATGATTGATGCTGTGAGTGGTGGTGCTCTTAGTAATTCAACACCAATAGCTGCGATGAAATTGGTTGAGAACATGGCCTCTAACTCCTAGCAATTTAGCGCAAGAAATGATGTCATTGTTGTTAGGGGAGTTCATGATGTAGGAGTTTTTGAATACACTAAGAAGTTGGAGACCAAGATTGATCCTCTTACCACCTTAGTCAACCAACTTGCTACTAATCAAAGAGTTGTATCTTCTACTCCAAGAGTTTGTGGCATTTGCACGTCAGTTGAGCATTTCACAAATTCTTGTATCGCCTTGCAACAGGCCATGACTTCTGCACGTTTTGATACTCCTCAAGATTGTGCTGCTAACATTTTCAACAATAGGTCGCCCCAACAAAGAGTTGCACCTACACCACAAGCTTCCCCTGTTCCACATGTACCCGCACCAACTCCTACTGCACCTGCACCTACACCTTCTTCTTCTACTTCATTGGAGGAGTTGGTCAGAATGATGATACTTCAGAATATGCAAGTCCAGCAGGAGACTAGAGCATCAATCCAAACTATGAGAAATCAAATGGGGAAGATGGCTATGCAACTTAATCAAGCATAAGCTCAAAATTTTGATAAGTTGCCATCATCGATGATGGAGAATCTGAGAAATGTGAGTGTCATCACATTGAGATCTGGGAAAAAGATTGAAGTTCCCACTCCTGAGCCTACACCTCAAAAGGAAGTTGACCCTGTTGCTACACATCAGAGAAAGCATGATAATGCTCATGTAGCCCATCTTCCACATCTGTTGTACCTTCCCGCAGTATACCTTCTACCACTACTAGGCCTACTATTCCTCTTCTATTCCCTCCAAAAGTCATTCCAAGCAAGAAGATGGAAGAGATTGACAAGGAATTTTAGAAACATTCAGGAAGGTAGAGGTGAACATGCCACTTTTGGTTGCCATCAAACAGATTCCCAAATATGCCATGTTCTTGAAGGACTTGTGCACCTATTAAAGGAGGATGAAGGGCAATGAGAGGATCCACATGGGGAGAAACGTATCTTCACTGATAGGTAAATCTGTTCCTCAAATCCCTAAGAAGTGTAAAGACCCAGGTACATTCTGTGTTCCATGCATTATTGGTAATAATAAGTTTGAGAATGCTACGCTTGATTTGCGTGCTTCAATTAATTTCATGCCTCTGTCTATTTTCAATTCTCTGTCTCTTGGACCATTGCAACTAACAGGTGTGCTCATTCAATTGGAAAATAGAAGTGTTGCCCACCCGGCCGCTTTCATTAAGGATGTCTTAGTTCAGGTTGGTGAACTGATTTTTCCTGCTGATTTTACATTCTTGATATGGAAGAGGGATTTTCCCGTGTTTTTGCACCACTCATTATAGGGAGACCATTCTTAAAGATAGTCCGAACCAAGATTGATATCCATGCTGACACTTTATCCATGGAGTTTGATGACATTGTGGTTCGTTTTATTCTGGATGTCATGAAACATCCTTATGAGGATCACTCTGTTTTTCATATTGATATCATTGATGATGTTGTTGATGGACATATATCTGATTTCCATCCTTTGCATTGCATGAAATATGCATCTGTGTCTGAATTATCTAAATTTGCATGCATTAATGTTGATTGTGATTCATTTTATGATTTTTATTTTGATTTTGATGTTGATTCTGAGTTTGACTCTTTGGGTGTTGTACCATTCAGCCAGCATCCAACATTCCCGAGTTAAAACCCCTACCAGACAACCTTAAGTATATATATATATATATATATATATATATATATATATATATATATATATATATATATATTTGAACGATAAGCAAAGATTGCCTGTGATCATCTCTACCTCCCTCCTTACTGAGCAAGAATAGAGGTTGTTGGGAGTGCTTAAGAAGCACAAGAAAGCCATTGGGTGGACATTGGCTAACATTCCTACAATTAGCCCATCCACGTGCATGCATAGGATATTGTTGGAAGATGGGGCAAAGCTAGCGAGATAGCCATGGAGGCGACTCAACCTTGTGATTTTGGATATCATAAAGAAGGAGGTGACCAAGATTCTACAAGCAAGGATCATCTACCCCATTTTAGACAGTTAGTGGGTCAGCCTTATCCATGTTGTTCCTAAAAAGATAGGCCTCACTATAGTTAAGAATGAAAAAGAGGAGTTGATTCCAACTAGGGTGCAAAACAGTTGGAGAGTTTGCATCGACTACAGAAGGCTAAATCAAGAAACCAGGAAAAACCATTTCCCCCTGTCTTTTATTGACCAGATGCTTGAGCACTTGGCAAGTAAATCTCATTACTGTTTTCTTGATGGCTTTTCTAGCTATTTTCAAATCCATATTGCTCTTGAGGACCAAGAGAAAACCACATTCACTTGCCCCTTTAGCACTTTTGCCTATAAGAGGATGCCTTTTGGCCTATGCAATGCCCCTGACACATTCCAGTGATGTATGCTTAGCATTTTCAATGATTTTCTTGAAAAATGCATAGAGGTGTTTATGGACGATTTTACTGTGTATGGATCCTCCTTTGATGCATGTTTAAATAGTTTGGACAAAGTTTTGAATAGGTGATTCTAATCTAACCTTGTTCTCAATTTTGAGAAATGCCATTTCATGGTAGAACAAGGCATAATTTTATGGCACATAATTTCGAGTAATGGCATTGAAGTTACCCTGCCTTGGTGGATACTGTTGTAGAGGAGACTTCCCTACTTGACCCCACTTCTGTTTCACCATGTAGAAAAGTGATGGATTGGTAAGAACCTTAATGTTAATTTTATGAATATGACATCTTATATAAAAGTATCCTAATCTATTCCCTTTATCATAGCTCAATTGTTGGACATAACATGTTGTTAGGGAGATCAACAACTAAGGCAAAATGTCTTGCATGGTGTTCCTTCAAAGTTTGATATTTTTATCCATATATTTACAATTGTTTGATTTTCTTTTTTCCTTAATTAATTGTAATGTTGTTGATATAATGTAGTGTAATAAACAAACCAGCTCATATGATTATGGTTACTATATAATGCAATGAATGACAACCATTGTGCGTGCTCGTATTACAACTAATTAGGAAATGGTAATATATATTTGAATTAAAACGAATACTTTGCAATATTGTCTTTCTAAATACTAACTTAAGTTAAATGTCTTATTTTGCAGACATTTGAGAGTCCTGCCCCATTCCCTGTGAAGTCTATAAAGTTTTTTAGGATAGCATGTGCAAAATTTATAATTCAGATGTTCAATAGTATTGATTAGGATAGTATTTGTATTGTGGATGATTTTCAATTGTCTTGTAAATGTATTTGGATTGTGGATGTTTCATAAAATATTATGTTCTGGTCTGTGGTAGTTTCTGAAAAAAAATATGCAGGTTTAAACGTGCAAATAATCATAAAACAGAAAACGTATTTAAAAATTAATAGTACATTAGGCCTCGGTTCTTACCATAACCGAGGCAAAAAAGGGGTCTATGTCCTTTGTTCAGACCACAACCGAGGCCAGAAGCTCTTCAAATTTTTAATTTAATTAAATATTTTTAATGTATGGCTTCAGTTTGACCAGAACCGAAGCAAAAAATGGGTTTATGGCCTCGGTTCAGATCACAACCAAGGCCAAAAGCTCTTCGAATTTTTAATTTAATTAATATTTTTTTAATGTATGGCTTTGGTTCAACAAAAATCGAGGTAGAAAATTCCCCATATGACTTCAGGTTGACAAGAACCAAGGTAGAAAATGGGTGTTTTGGCTTTGGTTAACACTCGAGGCAAAAGCTACCCCCTTTTTGACTCGTCCCAATATGCCCCGGTTCTAGAACTGGGGTAGCATATTAAAAAAAATCGGGGCCAAAAGCCCTTACCGCACTAGTGTGTAAATGCAAGGTGGTTTCTTTAGCCGCGAGTCCCACTCCTTTATAGAGGTAATCTTCCTTCCTTTGGACAAGTCACCTCACGTGATTTTAGAGTGCAACCACTCTTTTCTTTAGTTCTTTTTTTTTTTGTGGGGTGGTTTCAAGAGTTGATTTATTGGTTTTATAATTATAGTTGGGTTATTTTTGGGTTATAAAGTGATTAAAATTGGAAGGTGGTGATATTATGTGAAAGGTTTTCAAAATTGGTTGCAAAGGGGTATATATTATATTAAAATATATTATAAAATAAAAAAATATAAACATAATATAAATAAATAAATAATAAAGTATTGACGTAAGGATATAGTTATTTTCATATTTCGATATTCTATTAAATATAGAATAATATAATATGATATATTTATGTGATTTTAGAAGTTTAATTAGTATATGGTTTTTTTTTTTTGGAAAACTTTACTAATTTATGGTGATAAGTGTGAAAGTACGTTGGAAATATAAACGACATGTGTAGATATAGAATGTATAGGCTAGAATATTTTTCTAGAGAAAGGAATAAACGAAATTATGAAATCCTAATCCTTAGATTTTGTATGAGAATATGCATTACTTGATTGCTAATTTAGAGCTCCTATGAGTATGATTAACTCTTGGATAAACTCAAGTGTCAGCATAGTCTCAATTGTGAATGTATACATATATGTATGAATAATTGATGTATGGGATATGTGTTATTGTTTCTGGATGTGTTTGGAGTGATTATACCTGTTTTTGGGAGCTAAACTAGTAAAGTCACACTACTAGTATAATGCTTGGAGAGACAAGAGAGGCCGCCAGGCGATAGGCAGTCTGCGGTGGAACTTCGTGTGGCGGCGCTTAGGCAATGCTAGGCAATAGCACAAGGTACAATGTGTTGGTTTGGTTGTGGTTCTATGTTTTGAGATGTTGGATCTGGACTAGCACATGTTTGATTTTATCACGAGCGGGTAGGTTCGTGACTTGTGTTGAAATGCGTGATTAATATAAGTGGAGAGGTTTATATTTGTAACATCCCAATTGGATATTACTAATTTTAATAAAATAAGATAGAAAAAAATAGAATTAAAACTTGATTTAATATAATCTCTCTTCCCAAAATGCAGGAAAATTAAAAACCATTTACATCACTAGTACTCAAAATCCATAAATTTCAACAACCATTACAAAACTGAATGTCTAGAAATACATTGTTTACAAAATCATAAAAGAAAATCCATCTGATAGTAAACTCTATAAAATTTTTTCCCAGCTATCCCCTCTTTGATGTTATGCCTCACCAGAACCACCTACAAAATCATTTGCTCTCGTGTAACACATTACATGATCATCACCAAACACAAGCAGATAGGGTGAGCTAACATATAACATGCAACATCATCTGCTTTCGTGTAACACACGCACATATGATGTTTTTTCACCACCAAACGCTACACTAGTAACTCATGTAGTATTGGTTTTACAGACTCCAAGAAGATTAGAATACCTCATTCCCACAATGGCATATATCAAGAACACCACAACCATTAATAAATCTCTTAGTAAGACTTTCCTACCTTTACCATTACAAGTTTCTCCATATATATGCATGTTCCTACATTTATCTCCTTATTCACATTCCTGCTAGCATCCATCTTCAATTGATGCATACCACCTAATAAATCAACCTCACTTTGTGCACTTAAGTACTAGATTTTAAACACCAGTGGAATCAAATTATCACTTTCCCCCTTCTAAGCATACCTTTATGAACATATCGATTTTCAACAATTGCCTAATACCAAATAACCACTCAAAGCCATACATTCTATGACAACACCACCACTTCCTACTCACTAGTCCCCTCTGAACTGGACTGCCACCAGTACTTTCCATCTAATTATTTATACCAAAATGAAGTTTGACACCAATGCCTCTCACCATTTTTTGTATTAACTCAAAACTATTACATAATTTCCTATTATCTAATTCTTTCTGCATAAAATCAATTAACCACCAATGATATTCCAATCCAGCCTCACTCGCAGTGCAAAACCATATATTCTAGTTTCCTATGTGATATCGCCTGGTGGTAGACTAAGTACCACCAGGCGGTGCATCCCTTCCTAGAAATTTCCCAAATTTTCAGCACATGTTCGCAACCCTAATACCTCAATTCCCACAGTTTTACCAATACTCATTCAATAAGCCATTATGGTTCATTTTCTAGACCACGTAAAAATTCAATTTCATTAAGAAACTATCAATTAATAGTCCTCATAATTTAAACTCAGGTTTAACCATCCTTTCTCACCCTTAATCACCCTTATGCTTATCAAATCACCCATTCATCCCAACATACAACATGAATCACAATCTCATATAGTCTATCCTTTAATAAAATCCTAATGACCCTTTTTTCTCGATCACAATCCCTTTAGAATGCATAAAACCCTAAAAATGAGGCAACATGCCTTTTGTCATCTAGCGGGTGTTCATCGTCGCTAGCAGTTCATGTAGAAACCCAAAAACTTGATTAATCAGATTGTGTCGCCTTGCGGTCTGTTCTTACCACCGACGGTTTATGGGAAAACCCAGAAATTTAAAGCAAAATGTATGAGTCGCTTGGCGGCTTTGGAGGCCCGCTAGGCATCAATTCACACACACATCATACAATTATTGCAATACAAATTTAGTTTCACAAAGCCCAGCTCCCTTAACCTAGTTTTCCTTGATCAAGTGTGTAAATTTCCAAGTCCTTGACCTCGATTTGCCTTAGCTCTTGATTCCTCCTCCAAGACTCCTTCTCCACTCTCACTTCTCTCACTTTTAAAGCACTTAACAATAATATCTCAACCTCTCTTTCAACCTCTATGCCAATTTTTCTAGAAAACCCTTCTGCTCTCAAATTTTGGCTTTGATTCAATTAAATAAATCTATAAAAACGAAAATTAGTTAAAGATGAGAGTAATGACCATTCAAGGGCCATTACTAGGTGGTTTTCCAACCCCCTTGTTTTCCCCTCTAACGGCTAGGGTTTCTGCCCCTTCACATCCATCCCAAAAAATAATTTTAGCAAAGGTTGGAACACATAACCATGCCAATGTTAATTTAATGCATAACCATTCAACCAATTCATGTTTCATGATAAGTCTTATAAATCTAGAATTATATTATCACTCATCATGTTCAAGCATATTATTATTAAAATAATAAACAATTAAAATAACACATAAATGGCATACATAAGACTTGAACCCAAGTCCTCTCAACATAATCAAGTAATCTCAACTATTTGAGCTAGTACTCTTCCACATGATAAAAGCTTGCATTAATTACCATAAAAGTTCCCACTACCCGCATTTATTAATTAATTATTTAATTAATTAAATTTCTCGGGTCTTACTATATTAGTGATAATCTCGTGTTAGGACACGAGCGAGGAGGTTTGTATGTTCCATGCTCACAATTGAGAGTTGTTGCGAGCAGGGAGGTTCATAGCTAGATTGATCATGCGTGTTGGACTATGGGCGGGGAGGTCCATAGAGTTGGACTACGAGCGGGGAGGTTCGTAGAGGTTGGACCACGAGTGGTCATGTTCGTGGAGGCATGATATATCATGGGTCCATGGTTAAGTAATTGTCTAGTATGCATGCGGTAGAAGTTTCATTTAAATAATGAGACAGTGTTTTAGAATACCTTGGGGCAGCAAGGTTTCAAGAATAAGCATTAACTTGTGTTAGAGTATTTTGGATGGGTATTTATATTACTAAATTATGTGTTCATGTTGATTTGAGCTCACCCTTTTTGTTTGTGTTTGGTGATGATCGTGTGACATGTCACACGTGAGCATATGATATTCTAGGTGATGCTGAAGATGTGTAGAGACGGAGAAAGGTATATCATGGGAGTTTATTTTATGAAGCATTTAAGATTGAGTTATTTAATTTTCAATTGATTTGGAACTTGAACTAATTACTATGCATTTATCGATTTAATTTAAGCGTGATGAACGAGTTTTTAAATTTTCTCATGTTTTGGGAATATTATTTTATGACGAACTGAGTTTATTTACAATTATATATTTTATTAATTTTCAGCTAGGACGTTAGAAAGAGCATCAACGAGTGATAATGGAAGTATTGAAGAATTACATTCAAGAATTAAATTAAAGAATCAAATTAAAGAATTGATCAAGTCATTCCTTATCAAGAGAAATCATGAAGATTTGATGAAGCATTGCAATTTTAATTCTCAACAGCTAGCACCTCAACGTCTATATAAAGGATGAAAAGTTGTACTAGAAGACAATCCAAGAGTCTATGAAATACAAAAGTGTTGAAGCTATGAAATTTTTGTATGTATAATGTTTAGTGAGAAATTGGCTTAAGTGAACAAACATTGTAATATCCTTCATAGAGTGAATTTGTAACTCGTACTTTCATGTTATGAGAGTCTTTCTTGTAATTTTGATTTGATGATTCTTGATCTCAAAGGGACGTTAATAAGGTGATATTTTGAAAGGTTTATACTTGGTGCACCCTAGTGACGTTTGTACCTATGATACCTAGAAAGGTTAAAACTCGTTATAACATGGAGAAGGTGATATTCATTTCTAGTCAAGGGAATTGATTAGTGAAATATCATAAGCATGTTACTTAAGAGACTGGACGTAGTCTGAATGGTAAGGTGAACCAGTATAAATCCTTTGTGTGCTTTTCTCTCCCTATGCATTTACTTCGATTAAATTGTTTCCATGAATTTTTTCTTTTTGAATTTGTATACAGGCCCCATTCATCCCCTCTCCCTTTCAAAGCAGCATCTTACCAACAAGTGGTACTAAAGCTACCCTCAAGTGGACCACAAAAACCTGTTCTGCACCCCCAGTTTTCACTAAGTTGCACCCCTCCTACCACTTAAACTCCACTCAACCAGATCATGCCATGTGGCAATCCTCACCTTTTAAAATTAGCC
>Ga0209589_1013557_pt1 | contig 10586 bp, 6 predicted proteins | sample CowpeawhiteBW_FD_187525 | JGI IMG/M metagenome (GOLD analysis project Ga0209589, IMG submission 187525) | Root nodule microbial communities of legume samples collected from California USA - Cow pea white BW (SPAdes) (version 2) | ecosystem: Host-associated > Plants > Roots > Nodule | place: USA...
TGGACTCGCCAAATAGAAAAACTAATCTTGCCATCAAACTTCTCAATGTCAAATTTTGCAGACATTTTGGAATTTCCAACTAAGAGCTCTGATACCACTTGTTATGGTATCGTAGCATGCGGAAGCATAAGATCGTGACAATTGGAAATTAAAGAGAAGTAAGTAAAAGAGCAAGAGAAATAACACACAAGGATTTACGTGGAAAACCTCTTTTGAATGTAAGAGGAAAAACCACGGGACAATAATGAACAAAGTTCCACTATGAAAAGAAGAGTACAAAGCTCTTGAATGGGAACAAGAATCCTCACCAAAAAAAACACTCAGGTGTATATTACAAAGTGTGTCTCTGTAAAATGTTTTTCTATCTTTTTTTCAAGTCATGGAGATGTTATTTATAGGCTTCAAAACTGAACTAGTTAATAGGCCATATGAAGAGTCTTCAGAAACTGCACTAGTAAATAGGCCATATGAAGAGTCTTCAGAAACTGCACTAGTAAATAGGCCATATGAAGAGTCTTCAAAACTGAAGCAGTAAATAGGCCATACGAAGAGTCTTCAAAACTGAACCAGTAAATAGGCCATATGAAGAGTTTTCAAAACTGAACCAGTAAATAGGCCATATGAAAAGTCTTCAAAACTGAACCAGTAAATAGGCCATATGAAGAGTCTTCAAAACTTAAGCAGTAAATAATTAATAATTAGTGCTTAAATAACGTGTGGTATTAGGAATTGAATGAGAACGACATATTCTAACACTTTCTTTATGAATATTTTGATTTACCTTTGTGACAAACTAATTCATTTTACTTATTCAACCAGGTTGCTTATTGTCTGTTCATACATAAACTGATTTTGCCACTGAAGGGAAAGTATATGTACCCACAAAATATCAAAAGTTTTTTTTTTCTTCTTGGATTTCTTCTTCAGGGTACTAGATATAAACAAGACATGTTTGATTTCATCCCTATTTCTAAACTAAAAAATCATAATTATTTTCGTTTTCATCAACATCAAGTATGATATTAGTATTTAATCTCACCGGTTGGACCCGTATCCGAGTTTGTACTTGTATTATCTTAAATATTTATTAAATACTTTTTAAAGAAAAATATAAATCATAGTACGTAAAAAACTATGATGTTATCAATAATTTGATCTATATATCAGTATATAAAAAGATACCGTGTACATGTTTTTTTTCAGTTTTATTTTTTAAACTAAAATTATTTTATCAATTTTATCATTCAAGTTAAATCTAATGATTTTTCTCGATTTGACTGTTTTTCTTTTAATTTAACTTTTTAATTAAAAAATTATGTAGAAAATAAATAAAAAATCTTTATAATAAAATTATAAAAATTATTTAAATTTAATCATAAAAAAATATTATTAATTTTATTATTTCTTTATATTAAAAAAAAAGTGAATACACATCGTGTAGTAGATGTGTTTTCACTAATATTGTCGTTAAGAAGGATACATCGTTTTTCTTTAATGTGAAATTTTAAGAAAAAACTTATAATAAATCTTAAAGTAAAACATCAAGTAACATTGGCATAAACATAAAATAATTATGGAAATTTCACAACTACTTCGACGTCTGTTATTTTTTTATTATTGAGAGCGAAATTAATTTAAGGATTCATGTAAACTTGGTATATCAAATGTGTTAAGCTGTTGAGAGAAAATGAAAACCAGTGTTGTGTACTGAAAGAAGTTTGCTTCCAATAAAACAAAACATAATTTTTTGACAAAAATAAAATTTATCGATTAACTAGTAAACCAAGGATTTATACAATTGATTATTTGAACTTGATATTTATATCTTTTTATGTGAAAAAAAATGTAGAAATAATCAAATGCGTACTTAATAACAATTTAATTTGATAAAATTGATATTTCTGTTTCATAAATGCAATATTAATTTGGTTTCAATAAAAACATACAAAGAAAAACAAATTGTATAACAGAGGTTGTAATGAAGGGAAAAATAGTTAGAGAGAGAATAAAAATTGTGTAATAAAAAAAATGTTCTTCAAATAAATAAAAAAAGGCAAAAGACTATATGCAAATAAATTTTTTAGATTATCTATTAAATTCAAAGTATTTGAACAATTTGGCGAACACAGAATAGTTACTTACTATCATATCAGATTTAGAAGATTAAATAATATTCAAATCCGTATTCAATAGATTTCTAGTAAAAGTTAGACAAACTTTACGCAGGTTTATTTTCCATCCAGACATTGAGTTACGACCTATGTATGTTGTCTGGATATGGAAACGGATAGAGATATGACAAGGATACGACGAGAAGATATGATGAAATTGAAAAAATATAGGATACAGGATACACGGTGTATATATACATGTTTAAGTTTGAAATTGTTAATTAATACATTGTTAATTAACACAAAAATAAATATAATTTATTTATCTAATATCCAATATACAAAAAATAATGATAATATAATATTTGTTTCTTATTTTAATGGTCAAAATCATGTCAAAGATAAAAAAATATTTTTCAAATTCAACATAGTATGTTTTATAAATATCATACAAGTGTCGGTGTCTGATTCGTATGGACACGCCATTTATGAAAAGTGTCGGAGCATGCATTTAGTTGCATTTAGTTACACTTCATGTATCTAACCCCAAATAATCATATGCCAAGTTGCCTCCCGAGCTTAATCAAGCACAAATTCACAATGGTTAAGTTAGAGGCAAAATTCGTTGAATAATAAATACTATATAAGTGCTAGTGTTATTATAATCTAACAGCACATATATCAGAGTTTATTATACGTCACATGAACCTTTGAGATATAGCATGGGCTCTTTTACGCATACGCGGCAAAATGGATTACGAGAAACACACCTTTCTTTAATGTTTAAAGCTTCTCAGCCGTTGCTAATCTCATTGGCTCTTAGCGGATTGTCAACGACTTCACCACTATAAATACAACACACTCTTGTCTCTCCTTCACAACTTCACCATCATTCTCAAACCAACTCAGTTTTTTTTTTCTTTGATTTGGTGTAAGATTTTTTTGTTTGCTTTTCTCGTTCAAGACAGTGTTAAGATCAAATGGGTGATATTGAGGGATCTCCAGGAAGCTCCATGCATGGAGTGACAGGGAGGGAACAAACCTTCATTGCCTCAGTGGCTTCCCCTATGGTCCCAACCGACACAACGGCAAATTTTGCTTTGCCAGTTGATTCTGAGCACAAAGCCAAGGTTTTCAAACTGTTTTCCCTGGCCAACCCCCACATGAGAACCTTCCACTTGTCTTGGATATCCTTCTTCACATGCTTTGTCTCAACTTTTGCAGCAGCTCCTCTTGTCCCCATCATTCGCGACAACCTCAACCTCACCAAAAGCGACATCGGGAATGCCGGGGTTGCTTCTGTCTCCGGCAGCATCTTCTCCAGGCTCACAATGGGTGCGGTTTGCGACCTCTTGGGTCCTCGCTATGGCTGTGCCTTCCTCATCATGCTTTCTGCGCCAACTGTGTTCTGCATGTCGTTTGTGGATGACGCTGCAGGATACATAGCAGTGAGGTTCATGATTGGGTTCTCCTTGGCCACTTTTGTGTCATGCCAGTACTGGATGAGTACCATGTTTAATAGTAAGATTATAGGGCTTGTGAATGGAACTGCTGCAGGGTGGGGAAACATGGGTGGTGGAGCCACTCAGCTCATAATGCCCTTGGTCTATGAATTGATCAGAAGAGCTGGAGCTACTCCCTTCACTGCCTGGAGAATTGCCTTCTTCGTTCCAGGTTGGTTGCATGTCATCATGGGGATCTTGGTCCTAACCCTAGGCCAAGATTTGCCTGATGGCAACCTTGGAACCTTGCAGAAGAAGGGTGATGTTGCCAGAGACAAATTCTCCAAGGTTATCCTCTCCTTGTTCTTTATATGTTTTCATCTCTCAGAAACTGTAAAGTTCTCACATTTTTAGTTTCTATTTTCAAGCCTTAACTCATTGTCTAACTTGACTTTATTTTGTGTTTTCAGGTGTTATGGTATGCCATAACAAATTACAGAACATGGATTTTTGCCCTCCTCTATGGGTACTCTATGGGAGTTGAACTAACCACTGACAATGTCATTGCTGAGTATTTCTATGACAGGTTAGTTCATTCATCATAGAGCTCAACCCAAAAGCCTCAACTTTAATAATATCATTCTCTCTATGATGAATTACTATAGTAAACTGTGCTATGATTACTATAGTTTCTATAATAATCATTTGTTTACGAAACAGGTTCAATCTGAAGCTACACACTGCTGGAATCATCGCTGCTTCATTTGGAATGGCAAATATCCTGGCTCGTCCCTTTGGTGGATACACTTCTGATGTTGCAGCGAGGTTGTTCGGCATGAGGGGCAGGCTTTGGAACCTGTGGATCCTCCAAACCTTAGGAGGTGTTTTCTGCATATGGCTTGGTCGTGCCAACTCACTTCCCATTGCAGTGTTGGCTATGATCCTCTTCTCTATCGGCGCTCAAGCTGCATGTGGTGCCACTTTTGGCATCATTCCTTTCATCTCAAGGCGTTCTCTGGGGATCATATCGGGTCTAACAGGTGCAGGTGGCAACTTTGGCTCTGGTTTGACCCAGTTGATCTTCTTTTCAACCTCAAAGTTTTCTACATCCACCGGTCTCTCCTTGATGGGTGTCATGATTGTGTGTTGCACTCTTCCTGTGACTCTTGTTCACTTCCCTCAGTGGGGTGGCATGTTCCTCCCTCCTTCAAAAGACATCAATGAAGAATCTTACTACACTTCTGAATGGAATGAGGAAGAGAAGCAAAAGGGTTTGCACCAGAATAGTCTGAAATTTGCTGAGAATAGCCGTTCAGAAAGAGGTAAGCGTGTGGCCTCAGCCCCTACCCCACCAAACACAACTCCGACCCATATTTAGCTTCTCCACTTTGCACACATTCACACCTCTATCGCATTTATAACCCTTGAACGAAGATCAAACGAACAAAACTTGGTTTAGATAAAATATGAACCATCTGATCCAAGTCAAGCGGTTCTGATTTGTTTAATGCGTGAATGTGTTGAAAAGTGAATGCGGGGAATCTGGATCCCGTGTTTTAAGGCTGCAAGGTATAACTACTGTAGTAGAAAATGTCAGCACCAATAATGAGGAATCTCATATTGAATAAGTAGTTTTTCTAAACAAAAGAATGTTGAACTAGTAAAATGATTCTTGCGCTTTAGATTTTTGGTGTAGTCTTTCACACCAATTCCTAGATAGGAGTGATCTGGTCTTTCTGTTCTGTGAAAGGATTTGCGTATATACGGGTTATATACGCAAGAATGAATCATTATATACCAAAAACAAGTGATGTAAAAAATAATTAATAAAGCATATTGTGTTTGAGCTTTGTTGTGATGATTTGTACTCATTATGAGATGGGCACGTTGAATATTCTGCCTTGTACGGTGTAAGAAATATAGAAGAAAATAGAGATTCAGAGTAGAGAGTTGTTAGCTGGTGAATGCATGATGTCACTAAATCACTTTCAATCAATAAGTCAGCACGGATCTAGATGGTGGGAATTCTTTGATGACGTTTTATTAATTAGTGGAATTAATGGAATCAGTGATTGAATTCATATATTAATTCCTAAACTCCATTATTGTAGATTTGTTTAAGGTAAAGTTGCCTAATCTCTGACCAACACAATGTGATTTCAATAATTATAAAACATGAACTTGGCTTGGGTTCAGTGTGAACTCCGAAGTGTTGCATCGAACCCTTTTGCAAATTTTATGTGTTAATTACGTCTGCTTTAGAAAAAGAACGGTAACCAACCACGATCTGTCGTATGCTACGTGTATGCTTCTTTCTGTTTCTTTCAATTCCAAGTTCTTCGGACGGCAAATGCTAACCTTTGTATTTGACAATATATCAAATGACAGGCAAAGTACAAGTGGGATATATGTCTGTGAGCTATTGTCAGTTTTTGGGTCCGCACATAAATTATAAGTATTTTTCATTCCTATGGAGAAGATAACGGTAGAAGCCAACAAAATTGAAGCAATTGTACTCCATTAAAATTCATTCCTCTCTGTAATTTATTGAATGTTTATTTACGGATGGCTGCTTAAGCAGTTTAGACACCAAATTGGCATATTTATCTCCCTTCTATCATACGAAATTAAAATATTAAAATGATGCCTAAAGAAAGAATAATATAGGTTTTTTCTTTTGGACTATGATCCTTTGACACATTAAATATTAAAACACATGTTAAACATTTTTCTTTTCTTTCCCAATCATATCAAACCTTTATTTCATCCATTAAAGTATTGTCATGTGTACTTTATCAAAAGTTTGTTTCATAAAACTTTGTCAAAACATAACTTTCCTTTTCTTTTTAGCAAAAATAGTAGGGTAGTTTGGAGTGTCTTAATCCATGTATACAATTTTTTTTTACATAGTTCTCCTATATTTAATATTCTTTTGATATTATATTACAACAATCACAATCTTCTCATGTCATTCTTGTATTGGTTTGGTGATAAAATTTGGAAGGGAAGGTGATAGAGGTTGTATGTTCAATTTCACAATATTCATGTATAACTAGAGTTGACCCGTCCCCGGTCTTGGTCTTAACTACATAGGTTGGGACCAAAAAAGTTAACATGGCCTAAAAGGTCCTAATTAAAAACGTCTAAAGACCAAAAAGTTCATGAAAGTCTTGTGGTTCAAGACTAGCTCATGCGTTTTCTTTTTAAACATGATTTTCTAAATATATTATTAAACTTTCTATTTAGGTTAACCCATCTCATTTGTGGGCTCAGGAAAGTCCCTCTTGGTCGTCAACCCAGATTGGTCTGTCTCGACTGTGGGACAGAGCCTGTCTCATCTGTCGGCATGGGTCAGACCATTTCGACCATCGACTTGGCTTAATCCGTCTCGGCCTTCGAGTTGTCCTGTCTTGGCTATCAAGTAGGCTTGTCTGAGTCTTTAGGTCAATCTGTCGTGTCTCGATCGTCGAGTTAGTTTGACCCATCTTTATCATCGACCTGGCCTGTCTCGATTGTCGGACAAATAAAAATAAAAAAGTTGAGCAACAAATAAGTAAGAAAACCAACAAACTTATTACTTTAAGGTTCTAAGTTAAAGGTGATATCAATCTCTTATGTGAATTAGACTCACATCTCATAAATGTTATGTGTTAGGTCTCTCTTCATATAGAGGTTAGTATGATGGGATTTTAATTGGGAAAAGTCTCCACCTTGAGTATCAAAGTAAGTCTTGAGGTATCCAACCATTAAATAAATATGTTGAATTCTTTTATTTAGATTTTATGTTCTTATATGTGAGTGTACTTCCTTATTACTTATTGATGTTTTATCTTTGTATAGTAAATTTCTTGACCATTCGGTACCTAGAAGAGTATACTTCAGTTTCATTATTTGTGGTCTATATTAGAAATGTCAAAGGAAACTCAATTTCTATAACCATTCTTCATGAAGGAAAAGACATATAGTTGCAAAAACCCACGTATGCATATAATCTGAACGGCCATCCATCAATTTGCGAGAGGAGTATATAAAATGTGGATGTTAATTCAACTCAAATCCTATTCTATCAAGACCCCAAATATGTAAACCCAACACCTCTCTAAATGCAGCAAAAACACACTATACACTTCCAGTGAAATACATATACATAGAACTTTGCTTCATGCAGAATGGATCAAGGAAATCAAGTGGATGTGAATCACTAATAATCGTTGAGTTCATTATGTTGCCTCATTCTGAACCGTGACTTCAACAAGAGCGTGTGTGTAGTCTGTAGTACTGATGAGCTAGGTTGACAACATGTAGTTCTAAACTAGTAACTTAGCTTTCCACTGCCACCACAGGTTGAACACGATCGACCAGAAGAGCATTTTGTACAATAGCTCCACTTCTTTGGAAGCCTGGTAAGTAATCGACTTCAATGGCTAAACTGAAAAAATAAAAATTTGAGGAAAAGAGATGTAAGAAAATAGTACCCAGATGTGAATCGAGTAGCCATATTCTTGGGTTGCACTCTTGCCTGCTCAGAATTTTCACCAGAACGTTTCCTAAGAACGAATCCTTCACCATTGCATTCAGAACATATACCAGAACCTCCACAGTCTTCACATGCTTTGAATTGAATCTTTGACTTCAAAAGATGAACTTAATTTAGATAAACAGCGTGGAATTCAGCACACAATTTAATCATCGTTTTCTCCTTCTTTCTCAATTCTAGCCCAATTCTGGCATTACCAATGTACCATCAACGAATTATCTATGTTGTAATCATACTTTGACACTCAAAAAAGTTTTTACTCCCACTTGATGTGAATTCCGCTAGTTCAAACTATAGATTACACTAAAACTACAACTTCAACAACCGTTGAAAAGTTGAAGTATAGAGAAACATTACTTAATTGTTTGGACAAGCAAGGTTGTTTTTAGTAGCATGACATATTGCTGAGTTTGTAAGTACAATTAAGTATTTTTCGAATTTGGATTCTCTGCTGATTTTTCTGTACTGTTCTTCTACTGTGTCTTTATAATACACTAATTACCACTCATTTTGATATTTTAAAATATATTAAAAAGATATTTAAAATATCAGTACAGTGCATTTTTAATGCTAAGTAGAGGATCGGAGCAAAAAAATCAATAGAGAATCCGGACTCGTATTTTTCTGATACTATCAATAACGAGGATTTCTGACCTGTGCTGACTCAGAAGTTTTGGATCTCTTTACAATAAGAGTAGCTGCTGCACCAACGAAAGTTACAGCTACTGCCATTGAAGCTGCAGTCTCAGCCAGTGCAGAGGAAACGGTGGATATTCTCCTTCTTTGCAGTTGTAACTTAACATCTGTTAAAGGAATTAAATGACTTTTTATCTTTCAGTAATGAATAGGGAGAATTGAATTAAAAGGGAAAAGAATGAAAGCGGTGAAATTACTTCATTACAACCAATTTTAACCACAAGTAACAGGTTCTTGAAAGGGGTAAATGTAGTAGTTCAGTTGTGTATTGGAACTCAGAATTATGTTCTATCTTCTTCAATGATATATTTAAGGTGTATTCCTAACATGTATTTAGTTCTGTGCATATTCTTGCTCATCTATCTAACAAATACTATAAAATTGAATTCAAACAAAAAAATTAAAGAACCCTCAACCGACATTGATTGTATTAACAGTTGAAACTGAGAAACGGAGAACGTGAACTACACGGCTATACCTAGCAGAAGTAGTTCCTGATCCAATAGGTGAATACTCACTCAATCCACACCAAATTGAACTACTTGTTTTATTAAGTTTGAGATAGCACATAAATAAAGAAATGAGGAAGTACATGAAGGATTGATGAAGAACAATAAATATAGAGAGTAGATGGTTTTGTTTAGGAAAGTAAGAAGAAAGCATCTTACTGTGAGAGTGGGTGTGAGAGAAGCAGGGAAGTGATACTGAGGTAGCCATTCAGATAACTGTTCTGTTCTGTTTTGTTTTGTTCTGTTCTGTCCACCCACTCTTTCTCTGCTGCTTCCTTATCGTCTTCACTCCCACAATTTCCATAATTAAATTTGTTTTAACATTATTATTCTATACATATAGGTTAGGTTTTAACTTTTTTTCTCTCCCTCTCTATATATTTTATATAAATTGGGCTTCTTTATAAATATCTTTTTAAAATAGTCTCCGTATATTTTATTTGTTTTAATCTTTGTAGTACATCCACTCTTTTGTTTTAGGTTTTATAATAATAGTATTTACTTCTTTTTAAAATTGTTTCTTTCGAAATTATTGATATTGACTAAAAATAAATTATCTACCCACTAAATGGATATAAGTAAATATAAATATTATAAGAAATAAAAAATAATAATATTAATAACTATTTCGAAATATGAGTACCAGATTAAAAAATATATATTACAGAAAAAAAACATAGTTTGATGATATTATTTCTTTATACCGTACTCTATATTTCTTTCTCTCTCTCTAATTTCTCGCATAACTTTGTGTTATAATAGAAATAATTTCTTTTAACGGAGAGAAAATGTTGGGCAGTGAGCACACATTACGTCTATAACTCAAAAACAATTTTCCTTTCGTTCTTTTAATAAGAATATGAAAAAAAATGAAGAATGTAATATATATATATATAAAATAAAAACGGGTAGCGTTTTCTGCTCAACTACCTCGCAAAAATTAGCAAAAAGTTACTTTTATGTTCGTAGAAGTTGGGTTTATTAAAAAATTACAGTACTTCACACGGTTTAATGATCTCAAATATCCTCCATCAAAATTGTTACGAGATTTGGGATAATACTAACGGTTTATGAGTAACACTCTATCTAAAAGTCACATTATTATTAAACATCACACAAATATATATATATATATATATATATATATATATATATATATATATATATTCATCTAATATTCTTTAAAATATTATAATTCTTTCTCTTTCATTAAAAAGTTCAAATTATATAAATATATATATATATATATATATATATATATATATTTTTAAAAAAATTTATATTATATCTA
>Ga0209589_1013558_pt1 | contig 10586 bp, 10 predicted proteins | sample CowpeawhiteBW_FD_187525 | JGI IMG/M metagenome (GOLD analysis project Ga0209589, IMG submission 187525) | Root nodule microbial communities of legume samples collected from California USA - Cow pea white BW (SPAdes) (version 2) | ecosystem: Host-associated > Plants > Roots > Nodule | place: USA...
AAAAAAAAATTAAAAAAAAAATTAAAAAAAATTAAAAAAACCAGGAACTGACACGTGGCATGTACTGTTCAAAAACGTTAACTATTTAAACACCGTTAGTGAAAAGGACCAAATTGACCACAATTTGATGAAAATGAGGACCTAATTGAACATAAAACAAAAATAGGGACCAAATGTATATTTAAGCCTAAAATAAATAATAATATAATAACTATTATTAATATTAATATTAATAATAATTATATAATAATAATAATATATCAGTAATAATAGTAATAATATAAATAATAATTAAATATTAATATATCAATAATAATAATAATTAATAATAATATTATTTATAATTAATATTATTAATAATACTCCAATAAATATATATTCAACTTTTTACGATACTATGGTATACACACGCTAATATGCATTTTTTAAATGTGAATGATATTATCTTTTAGTAAGTGATAATAGTGTAATGTTATTAAGTTAATATATAAAATAAATTTATATTTATTAAAACTGAAGTAAAATGTTTAAAATAGAGTGAAATGAATAGAAAATTTAATTGTTGATGAATAAAAAAAGAAAAAATGATAAACAATTTTATAGATAATAGGTAAAAATAATAATTAATTTTAAAATTTTTAATAAATAATTGTATTGTAAAAGATATAATTGGTATTATGAAATGTGGACACAAAAGAGAAAATCCTTTTTATATATCGTTATAGATGAATTAAACATGAATACATAAATGTACCGTATATCGTTTAAAGTAAATTAAAATTAACAATTTTAGCTCAAATTACGTATAAAAAATAATTAAATTTATTTTTTAAGAATTTCTTATAACTTAGTTGCTAATCTATTCCTAGGATGTTCAAGTATCTCCATGGACTATGTCTCTTTCTTTCTAAACATTAATACACTAAAAATCCAGTTCAAATTTAACCTGATTTTTTTTTTTAATGATTTAACCTAAGTTGTTTTACGTACTTTTGGAACAAGTCCATTTGGACCCAAACCAGCTTATGTTGGTGGGGAATTGAAACAAAACAAAGACAAAAAAAAATTGAAAGCACAATAACAGGCCGAGCCCAATTTGGTGACATTGCAGAGGAAAAAGGTTATGGCTTCCTGCACCGCTAGAATCATTAACTGCACCTGCAAAATAATAGGAAAAGATTCAAACATCCTTCACTCACCCATGCACCAAACATACTAAATAAACAAATCTCACTATTTTGTCTAAAAAACGTAAAAAACATAACTATCTCTACAACTAAGCACACACACTTTTATCATAACAACAACGAACGTAAGATAAATTAAGCTATTGAATCAAGAAACTTTAGATGAAAAGAAAACGTAAATACTATATGCAGAAAAATATGGTTTTGTTTAATAACCATTGACTGAAATCTTGTTTGGTTTGGGGTTTTATTGGGTGGAAATATAGGGTAGTGAATGAGCTTGTAGGAGAGCAATGTTGACTTGTTTCAAGAAACTCGATCATGGTTGTGCCCGTGACCCACTTGCATTTTAATAACCAGTCTAGTTCACAAAAACCAAAATTACCTAACCAAGACTTTTGTGACCACAAACATCTCCTCGTAGCATTAATATAACTAGTTTTTAAATTTAAGTTGCAGAAGTTTTTTCTTGATACCAGAACGACTTTAAATGGTAGAGACATTTGGCACTTTAAGACTTTCGTAATTTCGTAAATTGGATAAGGTAAAAAGTAAAAGAAAGAAAGTGTATTAGTAGAATGATAGTGGGCTATTCCAAGTCACGAACTTTGAAGGTGGTGGATGAGAAGAGGTAAAATGGTCCCAGAATTACCAATCTTTAAAGTTCTGCGATACCCATGTTTGGTGAGTGGTGTATAAACACATGTGGGCATAAAATAGCAAGTATAAAGAAGAAAAGTCCTAAAAGAAGGAGGAGCAGAAATGATGGTTATTTATTTTAAAAACGAATGAATCAGAATGATACTTGTGGAATTTGGTTGGTTGATGATTTGGATTCTTGTCTTTAAGGGCAGCGTGTGGCCCAGAAATCATTGACGCAAAATATGGAGCTACGATCTGATATGATGAATCGTGAATCATCTTGTTTTGTTTTTGTTTTTTTGGCCGACAATTGTCAACAGATCAAAGTGACACACTTTTCTTAATGCCTCATGTGAAATCGACCTACCGAATCAGCGTCACACACTACTTCTCTACCCGTGTCTCTCCAATTGCATTTTCTCAGGATAATTAAAATTTGTCGTCACAGGTTTGTTAGAAGTCCCACACCACTAAATTAAACTCAAATTCTTGTAATAACTTTCTAGTTTTGCACAGGGGGTGAGGTCACTCGCCACAATCTTCTCTGTCAACAACATTGTGTCTTACTTCAAGGTTCTATATAAGGTTCAACATGTTTGGATCACAGACAGAATATAATTTTGAAAATATTATATTTTTGTTCAATTTCAAGAAAAAAAAAGTTATCACCCGTTTGGATTGAAAATTGTAACGCGATTTTTGCGTAATTCCACCTAATTAACAAACACAACACCGCACTAATGGCGATGCATATGATATGATTCATGTGTTACACTTACACACACACACACTCTCTCTCCCTCTCGTATGTTTCATTACAACAACTACTACTACATAAAACTTTACGTATAATAATATTGACACTACGATAGGGAGACGTAGGTAACGTCGGTGACGGAGGAACAGTGATAAAAAACATGGTTAGTACGACATTGACGTACATGTTGGAAAGAAAAAACAAACCGTAAAAAGCAAAACAAAGCATTGCAGCAGCAATGGTTGAAAAAACCAAGCCAAGGCACCAAAGCAAACCAAAACCAAAACCTCTTAACTCCGTGTCATAATTTCTCTCTTTCTTTTTCGGTTTCCTAGGATATGCTGCCACCGTTCGTTAACTCTCCGGCTGCTCTCCGCCGGCGGTGAGAGACCATGCAAGAGACGCTTCTCACTCTCCCTCTCTCACACCACCAAGACATCCACATTCGGGCCAAGAAGAAAAAGCCGCAGCAACCGGGAACCGGACATAGCAGCAGCAACAGCAGTAGCAGCGGCGGCGGCGGCCACTCCACCACTCGCGTGTCGCGGCGCGTGAGTCCTGTCGGGGAGAAGTCTCTGCCGAACGGGGACATCTACAGCGGCACCCTGTCGGGGAACGCGCCGCACGGCACCGGGAAGTACCTCTGGTCCGATGGGTGCATGTACGAGGGGGAGTGGCGAAAGGGGAAAGCTTGTGGCAAGGGGAGGTTCTCGTGGCCCTCCGGCGCCACCTACGAGGGGGAATTCAAGTCGGGTCGGATAGACGGGTTCGGATCCTTCATCGGCGTCGACGGCGACATGTACAGAGGGTCCTGGGTGGCCGACAGAAAGCACGGGTTCGGCGAGAAACGATACGCTAATGGGGATGTGTATGAAGGTTGGTGGAGGTGCAACTTGCAGGACGGGGAGGGGAGGTACACATGGCGGAACGGCAACGAGTACGTGGGGGAGTGGAGGGGTGGTGTGATTTCGGGGAAGGGGGTTCTGGTGTGGGCGAATGGGAACCGTTACGAGGGGTTTTGGGAGAATGGCGTGCCTGTGGGGAAGGGTGTTTTCACGTGGTGTGACGGGAGCACGTGCGCGGGGAACTGGGGGAAGGAGTTTATGGAAGAGGCACGTGAGGAGAAGATGAAGAGGAGTTCGGTGGATGGGTGTAGGAGTGTGAGCTTTCCCAGGATTTGTATTTGGGAGTTGGATGGAGAAGCTGGTGACATCACCTGCGACATTGTTCACAATGCTGAGGCTTCTCTGTTCTACAGGGATGGCACCACTGCCAGTGAGTCCGAGAACGGTGGAGATGATATCATTATTGATAATAACAATGGGTGTGGGGTTTTGCAGAAGAGTCCTTGTTGGTCTCTTGATGGTTCTGGTGGTGAGGTTAAGAAGCCTGGTCAAACTGTGTCCAGAGGGCACAAGAGTTATGATCTCATCCTTAATCTTCAACTGGGTATCAGGTATCGTTGGTTTTTGCTTTTGGAGTTTGCTATTTTTGGTTTCATTTCAGCTTTTCATTAAGGTGTTTTTGTTTTAGATACACTGTTACCAAGCATGCTGCTATAGTGAGAGAGCTTAGACCGGGGGATTTTGATCCCAAGGAGAAGTTCTGGACGAGGTTCCCACCTGAAGGCTCTAGGTTTACGCCCCAGCATCATTCAGTGGACTTCAGGTGGAAAGACTACTGCCCCATGGTGTTCAGGTCTGAACATTAGCGATTTTCTTTGCTTTGAATGTTTTTTTTTTTCTTAGTGAGGAAGGTTTGAGTTATTGGTTGTGGATGGTATACTAATTGTGTCTGTGTCTTGGTGGGTACTTGTTGGTTGGTTGGTTGGGTATTTAGACATCTAAGGGAATTATTTGCCATAGATCCTACGGATTACACGCTTGCTATTTGCGGAAGTGACTCACTTAGGGAGATGTCTTCTCCGGGAAAAAGTGGAAGCATCTTTTATCTTACTCAAGACGACCGCTTCATAATTAAGACTGTCAAGAAGTCTGAAGTCAAGGTTAGTTACTTGAATGCATTCATTAATTTGAAGACACTAGACAGAACTATAGACAATGTTAATTGAGTGAGGTGAAACTTTGCTTTCAGCTTTGGTTGGTTACCTTGTTATTTTCTGGGTGTTCAATAGTAATTTTTCGCTGTCCATGTCAGGTGCTCATTAGGATGCTTCCAAGCTACTACCAACATGTTTGTCAGTACAAGAACTCTTTGGTGACTGCATTCCTGGGCGTGCATTGTGTCAAACCTGTCGGAGGTCAAAAGGTATGGTTTGAGATTTGAGTTTTGTTGCAGTAATTAAGATGGCCTTTTTAGCATCTATAATGCTTGTCAAAATGTAATGCAAAGTTGTGATACCATGGATGAAACAGACCCGGTTTATTGTAATGGGCAATGTGTTTTGCTCCGAGTACCGGATCCACAAGAGGTTTGACCTCAAAGGTTCTTCTCATGGTCGAACAACGGATAAGCCAAGGGAGGAGATTGATGAGACTACCACTCTCAAAGATCTTGATCTTAATTTTGTCTTTCGCCTAGAACAGTCTTGGTTTCAAGAGCTTATACGGTATAGATTTTCATTCTTTTATTTTCTGGGTTTTCCTTTTGTGTTTTCTTACTTAAGAGTTGGTCCTAACTTTTATGTAATGGCTTTTTGTTTAGGCAAGTCGACAGAGACTGTGAGTTCTTGGAAGCAGAGGGAATCATGGATTACAGTCTTCTAATCGGGCTGCATTTTCGTGATGATTGTTCGGTTGACGAAATGAAAAGTTCACCACGCAATTCATATTCAGGTATTTATTTGTATAGTTTTTGTTGTTTTTTGGTTCCAAATCCTGGAGGGGTATAAAATCTTGTGTGTTACTGATTTACCAGGCAAGAGAGACATGCTTGACGATGAGATGCTCACATGCCGGTATGTTTTTTTTCTCTCCTTTATTCACATTTGAGTTTCCCTGTCGTCACAAGTGTATATAATTAAACTGTTCACAATATCTTGCATTTTTCTTTCACTGTTTAATAGTATTTAACTGAGGACAATGGTTGAAGATCTAGAGAAATCTTGACGCGGTTTGTGTCAGTTTGTGGCTTGAACTATTAATGTCACTTCCAACTCAGCCTTCGGTGTACAAATACAGTCAAACAGGAGAATCTGGATTGTTTTAAGTATACACCAATTCTAAGTTAATAAATGTTACTCCTATATGATTCATAGGGGATAGCATTTTTGTCTTTTAACACCGTTCTCTTGTTCTGTACCCGATGGTATCCGTGTGTCGTGTCCTTGAGGTTTATTGAACATGGTCCCGGCTCTAGAACTAGCAGAGAGATTAAATGCTTTCTGTTTATACACATTTCAATTTGGCCCATGTGCCTGCAAAATGCCAAGAAGATGTGGCCGCAAGTTGGGTACAAACAAATCACTAGCTGGTGATGAGCATCATATTTGCAACTCTCTAGTCCTATCCATCTATGACTTAGGTGTGACTTGTTGATTTCTTTTTAAGAATACCATCGCAATGGCTGAGAATTGAAATGCATCGAAAGTGACCTGAGTCGTCGTACTGCATAAATTGGAGTTAGTTTTTTTCTGACATTTCAAACAAACGCTGGTGGGGTCTTTTTGATTTTTTTTAGGTGAGGGCACTGCTTTCTTTTCAACAGCCAAATGGTAGCTGACAGGGATTTTGATGGATCAGAATGTTTTCTAGGACACCAGACTCGTGAGATGTATTTTCATTTTTTGTATAGCACCATTCCATTTCAACCCCTAGAGAGTATAAAAAATCTAGTCACGTCTAGGTAATAAACTATTAGTGTTTGTTGTTTCTTCTACAAATTGAACCAACCAACCAAAATAAACTTAAGTAATTTTGTTTATGTTTGGTCCCCTTCATGACATCTGCATAGGATCCAAATAACGTTAATTGTTGATGTTCCAGGGGACCTCTGATCCGGTTGGGAATGAACATGCCTGCGAGAGCTGAGAGTGTGGGTAGTGGAAGTGGGAATTCTTGTTGTATCCCTTCAGAGAGTAACAACAACAGCAGCAGCAAGATATCTGATGTGATCCTCTACTTTGGTATCATTGACATTCTCCAAGACTACGATATAAGCAAAAAGATAGAACATGCATACAAGTCGCTACAAGTGGATTCCACCTCTATCTCAGCCGTTGATCCCAAGCTATACTCGAAAAGGTTCAGGGATTTCATACACAGAATCTTTGTAGAGGATAAATGAGTAATGAAATGATGGTGTTGTTGGAGGCTTGCTAAGGTGACACACTCCATGCAGCAAGGGTGGTTGTTGTTGATGGCTAAATTTTTCTCATAGCCATTGCAATTGCAAAGTTGAAAATTGAAAGGGACGGGGGAAGAGGAGTTTGGACAGGAATGACACTTATTTTCACTTTTGTTGGGAGGGGAGAGAGAGATTGTCACAGTAGCATGTGATGAGAGTTCTTTATTTGGATTGCTTTTGTTATGGATGTAGACATTGTGGGGTGTGGAGAGAGATTGAAAATGAGGCGGAGAGGGGGTTAATAACTGTACAGACAGTCAAAAAGATTGATAATAGAATTGAATTGAACATAGATTTTTGGTTGGAGGACTGAGAAAAGAGATGGTATACCTGTTGAGCAAGAAAGAAAAGTTCAGAGAGGGCCCCCCCTTCTCTCTTTGTGTCTCTGCGATGTGCGTTCAAACGGGTTTTTTTAAAACTTTTTTCAGTAGCAATGCATAAAAAGAAGTGAAAAGCAGAAGAGAGAAAAGGAAGAGGTGGGTGTTTCGTTGGTTGTTGATGTCCCTTGCAAAAACGAAGTTTGAAAAAAGCAGAATAACAATAATACAGTGTTATGGTAATGTCCCTTTTACTTGTTTTGAACAATACACAGAGGAGGATGCAAAGAAGACGACAAAACAATCACGTCAATGTGGACCCTTGTGGCATCTGATAGGTATTTATGCATGTTATGCCTCAGCAATTTAATAATCACAAAAATGATGGAACTTGACACAGAAGTCTCCGCTTCACTCAATCACTGACCCCACAGAGACCAAAAAAATAGCGATTTTGATATGTATCTCATGTGGTCAAATCAAAGGAGAAGAGAATAGTGGATTTTGTGTTGGCATTGAGATCCTAATGCTGCTATGATTTGGCAGTTTTTGAGCGTGACCATGTCCTGTGTCCGACACCACTGCTACTGAAACATCCTTGTAGTTGTAGAATACTCATTATACTCAATCTGCCACTGTCTAGTACCTACCTGGTATCTCTTGTTCTTTTCCTCTTTCTTCTCAAAACACTCACAAATTCATTATTTTTCATTCATTTTTCTTTTCTTCCTCTTCTCTATGCACATTTATGCACATTTTAACTACTTCCCTTCCAAAACTTTTTCACCAGTCACACAAAAGTTGAGTTCAGCTGCATCTATCACCACCATTTCAACCAGATTCTACTGCCATTACGTGATTGTTTCCTATTTTATATGCTTTTCTTTCTCATTGTTGCTTGCTTGGTTATGCAGTAAGTAACTTAACATGTTTTCAAATAAACTACGTAGCCAAAAACGTATCTTTCAATCACGCGCAATAGATAGTACGTGTTTGGTTCGATCGTGAGGATGAATTGAATATTAGGCGAAAAAACTTTAAATAATTTTTGTAATAAAATATTTAACTGAATTTTCTTATTTTATATTTGACTTGTTATAATAAAATTATTCAAAGACAGAATTCATATTGCTTTAAATTAATTTTGTCAATGCCGAACTAAACATTCAACTAACTTTCTTTTCCTTCTCAGCATGGTGTCGCGTGAATTATGTATTTACAATTAGAGTAAAATATATATTATTGTCAACTTGCATATAAAACAAATTTGAATTCAATTATTTTTTTTAATTTTTGTACAATAAAAAGATGTTAATAGTTTGTGAATAAAAAAGTCTCGCAATAAAGTTAAACATTATATATAATCCAATAAAATATTATCTCTAAATATTTCAAGTTTAGGTATAAAGAGAAAGTAATAATGTAAATTCGGTTCTTTTTATCATTTTTTTTGTGTGACAATATGTAATCTGCACTAAACATTAAATTCAGTATACAAATTATCAAAGTAACATATTTTTTAAAATTTGGAGAACTCAATTTGAATCTATCAATTTTCATATAAAACAAAATCAAGACAGGTTAAAAAAAAAAACTAAAGACCAACAAATATTTTTTATTTTTCTGGGATTTTGGAATTAAGATTTAGTTAAGCTAAGGTAAGTTAGATAAATTTCATACTAAATCTTTTTACTACTACGATTGAGAATAAACATGATTTTTTCATCAAATTAATTTAATCAAAATTGATTGTGTAATCAAAATATGAATCATTTTTGGGACATAGGTCCTCTTTTATATGTTTATTTTCACATTTATATTTTAGAGTGAATCTTAGATTCTTAATGTTGTATCATGATAATATAAAATGATTTTAAATTGTTATATTTTATATTTTAAATTTATGGAGAGAATAACTTAAATTTTTAAATAAATACAAGTACGTGAAAGTTTAATTTTCTATTTTTGAAGAAGTTTAGTAGCATTAAACAATTAGGTGAAAAAGTTGGATGATTAAAGTTAAGCACATTGATGAAAGAAAAGTTACTGCATTACAAAATCAACCTTGAAGTTGATTGCAGAAGAAGAGAGGAAAAGAATTGGTGGATGAGAGTAAATCATTTTACACCGAATAAATGATGCCACTTTATGAAAGATGAACAAAATAAATCACAACGTTACTAAACACCAAACACATGATGACATAACAAATTGACAAAAAAATAAAGAAAATGGGTTTAGTCGGTGTGTTTTAACATCATTCCATGATGTTTCAACCTTATTTCTTTTATGTTTTTTGTTTTATTTCTTTAACGTCGTCACTTTTTAGGTATTGTGATGTTATTAGTGTTGTGTACTTTTTAGGTGTGTTTTTCAATTCGAAAAAGTTAAGTTAGGGAAGAAGAAAAACTCTTTATTTTATTATGACGCTTTTACATATGCACCCTCACAACTTCTTCCCACACCCACACAACTTTTTTCAAAATTATCATTTTACTCTAAGAAAAAGTGACTTACATAAAAAAAAAAAAATATATATATATATATATATATATATATATATATATAAAAAGATACATTTGAAAATTTGAAAGAACCAATACATTAAAAAAAAGAATACAATCCCAAGAACTCCAAACATAATACAAAAGATACTATTTGAACGTATCAAAACTCCTCATGATATGATCAAATTTTACTGGAAACCAATAAGTCTAACTGTTTCCAATAAATATGTTTCGAATCTAAAACTTGAAATAACAAAAATTAAATAAAATAACAATTAAGAATTAAAAAATCTTTATATATATATATATATATATATATATATATATATATATATAAATATATATATATATATATATATATATATATATATAAAGATACATTTGAAAATTTGAAAGAACCAATACATTAAAAAAAAAGAATGCAATCCCAAAAACTCCAAGAACAATACAAAGGATAGTATTTGACCGTATCAAAACTCCCTTGATATTATGTCAGTTGTAAAAACTGTGCAACTGAATCCATGGAATTCTGAGCAAATATAATCAAGATTAATAACTCCTCAATTAATGTGTGCTTTCCAGCAACAAAATTACAACAGGCAAAAAAATAATGGTTCAAAGACATGGGTTGCAAGACTCCCGTAAAACAAAACCTACATTTTCTCTATAGTACGTAATAACTTGTCAACTCGCAGTGACCTTAAAATCAATCGGAAACTGATTAATCGAATGAAATTGACAATCTCATTTGCTAGCCTCAACAAAGAACAATTGTTATCGACTTGCAATGAAACTAGCAATCTTATTTCCAGAAGCGACCACGATGCTTCTGTTCTTGCATTCTCCTGCATCATTTGGAAACACCCAGAGT
>Ga0209589_1013560_pt1 | contig 10585 bp, 1 predicted proteins | sample CowpeawhiteBW_FD_187525 | JGI IMG/M metagenome (GOLD analysis project Ga0209589, IMG submission 187525) | Root nodule microbial communities of legume samples collected from California USA - Cow pea white BW (SPAdes) (version 2) | ecosystem: Host-associated > Plants > Roots > Nodule | place: USA...
AACACATAATCAATGAACCCAAAGCTACAAAAAAGACTAATTAAGAAATTTGACATTAAACGATTAGTAATAATCTTCACTGAAGGAGGAAAATAGAAAATAATTACACCAACAATTTCATAAGAAGTATGACAGACAAAATCAAAATGAGCAAATAATTTGATTTTTTAACAACATTCATACTAACAATGTATATTCAAAAACTCATTCATGTGCATATCTAATCAAAACAAAAAAGTGTGGAATGTAGTGTTATTAACCATTGTTTCTTCGTTATATTATGAAGAGAGGATACTTTCATATCGGTGCAGAGATGTCCTATCAATTGAAATATAGGCTATATGTTTTTTTTAGTGTTGACAACTTCATAAAATTCTCAACACATAATCAATTAACCCAAAGCTAAAAAAAGACTAAATAAGAAATTTGAGATTAAACAGTTAGTAATAATCTTCACTAAAGGCGGAATATAGAAAATAATTACACCAACAATTTCATAAGAAGTATGACGGACAAAATGAAAATGAGAAAATATTTTGATTTTTTAACGACATTGATACTAACAATGTAGATTCAAAAAGTCATTCATGTGCCTATCCAATCACAACAAAAAAGAGTGGAATTTAGTGTTATTAACCATTATTTCTTCGTTAGATTATGAAGAGGGAATACTTTCATATCTCAGCAGAGATGGCCTATCAATTGAAATATAGGCTATCTGTTTTTTTACTGTTGACAACTTCATAATATTCTCAACACATATTCAACTAACCCAAAGCTACAAAAAAGACTAATTAAGAAATTTGACATTAAACAATTAGTAATAATCTTCACTGAAGGAGGAAAATAGAAAATAATTACACCAAAAATTTCATAAGAAGTATGACGGACAAACTCAAAAGGAGAAAATAATTTGACTTTTTAACAACATTGATTCCAACACTTCAGATTCAAAAAGTCATTCATGTGCATATCCAATCACAACAAAAAAGAGTGGAATTTAGTGTTATTAACTATTATTTCTTCGTTAGATTATGAAGAGGGGATACTTTCATATCTCTGCAGATATGGCCTATCAATTGAAATATAGGCTATATGTTTTTTTACTGTTGACAACTTCATAATATTCTCAACACATATTCAACTAACCCAAAGCTACAAAAAAGACTAATTAAGAAATTTGACATTAAACAATTAGTAATAATCTTCACTGAATGAGGAAAATAGAAAATAATTACACCAACAATTTCATAAGAAGTATGACGGACAAAATCAAAATGAGAAAATATTTTGATTTTTTAACGACATTGATACTAACAATGTAGATTCAAAAAGTCATTCATGTGCCTATACAATCACAACAAAAAAGAATGGAATTTAGTGTTATTAACCATTGTTTCTTCGTTAGATTGTGAAGAGGGGATACTTTCAGATATGTGCAGAGATGGCCTATCAATTGAAATATAGGCTAAATGTTTTTTTTAGTGTTGACAACTTCATAAAATTCTCAACACATAATCAATTAACCCAAAGCTAAAAAAAAGACTAATTAAGAAATTTGAGATGAAATAGTTAGTAATAATCTTCACTCAAGGAGGAAAATAGAAAATAATTACACCAACAATTTCATAAGAAGTATGACAGACAAAATCAAAATGAGAAAATATTTTGATTTTTTTAACAACATTGATACTAACAATGTAGATTCAAGAAGTCATTCATGTGCCTATCCAATCACAACAAAAAAGAGTGGAATTTAGTTTTATTAACCATTGTTTCTTCGTTAGATTATGAAGAGAGGATACTTTCATATCTCTGTAGAAATGGCCCATCATTGAAATATAGGCTATATATTTTCTTTAGTGTTGACAACTTCATAAAATACTCAACACATAATCAAATAACCCAAAGCTAAAAAAAAGACTAATTAAGAAATTTGACATCAAACAATTAGTAAAAATCTTCACTAAAGGAAGAAAACACAAAATAATTACACAAACAATTTCATAAGAAGTATGACAAACAAAATATAAATGAGAAAATAATTTGATTTTTTAACAACATTGATACTAATAATGTAGATTCAAAAAGTCGTTCATGTGCATATTCAATTACAACAAAAAAAAGTTGAATTTAGTGGTATTAACCATTGTTTCTTCCTTAGATTCTGAAGAGTGGATACTTTCATATATGTGCAGAGATGGCTTATCAATTGAAATATAGGCTATATGTCTTTTTTAGTGTTCACAACTTCATAAAATTCTCAACACATAATCAATTAACCCAAAGCTAAACAAAAGACTAATTAAGAAATTTGTCATTAAATAATTAGTAATAATCTTCACAGAAGGAGGAAAACACAAAATAATTACACAAACAATTTCATAAGAAGTATGACAAACAAAATATAAATGAGAAAATAACTTGATTTTTTAATGACATTGATACTAACAATGTAGATTCAAAAAGTGATTCATTTGCATATCGAATCACAACAAAAAAAGAGTGGAATTTAGTGGTATTAACCATTGTTTCTTCATTAGATTATGAAGAGAGATACTTTCATATATGTGCAGAGATGGCTTATCAATTGAAATATGGGCTATATTTTTTTTTTAGTGTTGACAACTTCATAAAATTCTCAACACATAATCAATTAACCCAAAGCTAAAAAAAAGACTAATTCAGAAATTTGACATTAAATAATTAGTAATAATCCTTACAGAAGCAGGAAAAACCAAAATAAGTACAAAAAGAATTTCATAAGAAGTATGATGGGCAAAACCAAAATGAGAAAATAATTTGATTTTTTAACAACATTGATACTAACAATGTAGATTCAAAAAGTCGTTCATGTGCATATTCAATTACAACAAAAAAAAGTGGAATTTAGTGATATTAACCATAGTTTCTTCGTTAGATTATGAAGATGACATACTTTCATATATGTGCAGAGGTGTCTTATCAATTGAAATATAGGCTATATGTTTTTTTTAGTGTTGACAACTTCATAAAATTCTCAACACATAATCAATTAACCCAAAGCTTAAAAAAAGACTAATTCAGAAATTTGACATTAAATAATTAGTAATAATCTTCACAGAAGGAGGAAAACAACAAATAATTACACAAACAATTTCATAAGAAGTATGACAAACAAAATCAAAATGAGAAAATAATTTGATTTTTTAACGACATTGATACTAACAATGTAGATTCAAAAAGTCATTCATTTGCATATCCAATCACAACAAAAAGGAGTGGAACTTAGTGGTATTAACCATTGTTTCTTCATTAGATTATGAAGACAGATACTTTCATATATGTGCAAAAATGGCCCATCATTGAAATATAGGCTATATCTTTTTTTAGTGTCGACAACTTCATAAAATTCTCAACACATAATCAATTAACCCAAAGTAAAAAAAAAAGACTAATTAAGAAATTTGACATTAAATAATTAGTAATAATCTTCATAAAAGGAGGAAAACACAAAATAATTACACAAATAATTTCATAAGAAGTATGACAAACAAAATCAAAATGAGAAAATAATTTGATTTCTTAACGACATTGATACTAACAATGTAGATTCAAAAAGTCATTCATTTGCATATCGAATCACAACAAAAAAAGAGTGGAATTTAGTGGTATTAACCATTGTTTCTTCATTAGATTATGAAGAGAGATACTTTCATATATGTGCAAAAATGGCCCATCATTGAAATATAGGCTATATGTTGTTTTTAGTGTTGACAAATTCATAAAATTCTCAACACATAATCAATTAACCCAAAGCAAAAAAAAAGACTAATTAAGAAATTTGACATTAAACAATTAGTAATAATCTTCACAGAAGGAGGAAAACACAAAATAATTACACAAACAATCTCATAAGAAGTATGATGGACAAAATCAAAATGAGAAAATAATTTATTTTTTAACAACATTGATACTAACAGTATAGATTCAAAAAGTCATTCATGTGCATATCTAATAACAACAGAAAAGAGTGGAATTTAGTGGTATTAATCGATGTTTCTTCATTAGATAATGAAGAGAGGATACTTTTATATCTGTGCAGACATGGCCCATCATTGAAATATAGGCTATATGTTTTTTTTGTGTTGAAACCTTCATAAAATTCTCAACACATAATCAATTAACCCAGATCTAAAAAATAGAGTAATTAAGAAATTTGACATTAAACAATTAATAATAATCTTCACTGAATGAGGAAAACACAAAATAAATACACAAACAATTTCATAAGAAGTATGACGGACAAAATCAAAATGAGAAAATAATTTGATTGTTTAACAACATTGATATTAACAATGAAGATTCAAAAAGTCGTTCATGTGCATATTCAATTACAACAAAAAAGAGTGGAATTTAGTGATATTAACCATAGTTTCTTTGTTAGATTATGAAGAGGGTATACTTTCATATATGTGCAGAGATGGCTTATTAATTGACATATGGGCTATATGTTTTTTTTGGTGTTGACAACTTCATAAAATTCTCAACACATAATGGATTATCCCAAAGCTAAAAAATAGACTAATTCAGAAATTTGACATTAAATAATTACTAATAGTATTCACTGAACGAGTAAAAGACAAAATAATTACACAAACAATTTCATAAGAAGTATGACAGACAAAATCAAAGTGAGAAAATAATTTGATTTTTTAACAACATTGATAGTAACAATGTAGATTCAAAAAGTCGTTCATGTGCATATTCAATTAGAACAAAAAAGAGTGGAATTTTATGGTATTAACCATTGTTTCTTTATTAGATTATGAAGAGAGGATACTTTCATATCTGTGCAGAGATGGCCCATCATTGAAATATAGACTATATGTTTTTTTTAGTCTTGACAACTTCATAAAATTCTCAACACATAATCAATTAACCCAAAGCTAAAAAAAAGACTAATTAAGAAATTTGACATTAAACAATTAGTAATAATCTTCCCAGAAGGAGGAAAACACAAAATAATTACACAAACAATTTCATAAGAAGTATGACGGTCAAAATCAAAATGAGAAAATAATTTGATTGTGTAACAACATTGATACTAACAATGAAGATTCATAAAGTCGTTCATGTGCATATTCAATTACAACAAAAAAGAGTGGAATTTAGTGATATTAACCGTAGTTTCTTCGTTAGATTATGAAAAGGGGATACTTTCATATATGTGCAGAGATGGCTTATCAATTGAAATATGGGCTATACGTTTTTTTTAGTGTTGACAACTTCATAAAATTCTCAAAACATAATCAATTAACCCAAAGCTATAAAAAAGACTAATTAAGAAATTTGACATTAAACAATTAGTAATAATCTTCATAGAAGGAGAAAAACACAAAATAATTAGACAAACAATTTCATAAGAAGTAAGACGGACAAAATCAAAATGAGAAAATAATTTCATCTTTTAACAATATTGACACTAAACATGTAGATTCAAAAAGTCATTCATGTGCATATCCAATCATAACAAAAAAGTGTGGAATTTAGTGGTATTAACCATTGTTTATTCATTAGATTAGGAAGAGTGGATACTTTCATATCTGTGCAGAAAAGGCCCATCATTGAAATATGGGCTATATGTTTTTTTGGTGTTGACAACTTCATCAAATTCTCAACACATAATCAAGTAACCCAAAGCTAAAAAAAAGACTAATAATGAAATTTGACATTAAACAATTAGTAATAAACTTAACAGAAGGAGGAAAACACAAAATAATTACACAAACAATTTCATAAGAAATAAGACGGACAAAATCAAAATGGGAAAATAATTTGATCTTTTAACAATATTGATACTAAAAATGTAGATTCAAAAAGTCATTCATGTGCTTATCCAATCACAACTAAAAAGAGTGGAATTTAATGGTATTAACTATTGTTTCTTCATTAGATTATGAACAGAGGATACTTTCATATCTGTGCAGAGATGGCCCATCATTGAAATATAGACTATATGTTTTTTTTAGTCTTGACAACTTCATAAAATTCTCAACACATAATCAATTAACCCAAAGCTAAAAAAAAGACTAATTAAGAAATTTGACATTAAACAATTAGTAATAATCTTCCCAGAAGGAGGAAAACACAAAATAATTACACAAACAATTTCATAAGAAGTATGACGGTCAAAATCAAAATGAGAAAATAATTTGATTGTGTAACAACATTGATACTAACAATGAAGATTCATAAAGTCGTTCATGTGCATATTCAATTACAACAAAAAAGAGTGGAATTTAGTGATATTAACCGTAGTTTCTTCGTTAGATTATGAAAAGGGGATACTTTCATATATGTGCAGAGATGGCTTATCAATTGAAATATGGGCTATACGTTTTTTTTAGTGTTGACAACTTCATAAAATTCTCAAAACATAATCAATTAACCCAAAGCTATAAAAAAGACTAATTAAGAAATTTGACATTAAACAATTAGTAATAATCTTCATAGAAGGAGAAAAACACAAAATAATTAGACAAACAATTTCATAAGAAGTAAGACGGACAAAATCAAAATGAGAAAATAATTTCATCTTTTAACAATATTGACACTAAACATGTAGATTCAAAAAGTCATTCATGTGCATATCCAATCATAACAAAAAAGTGTGGAATTTAGTGGTATTAACCATTGTTTATTCATTAGATTAGGAAGAGTGGATACTTTCATATCTGTGCAGAAAAGGCCCATCATTGAAATATGGGCTATATGTTTTTTTGGTGTTGACAACTTCATCAAATTCTCAACACATAATCAAGTAACCCAAAGCTAAAAAAAAGACTAATAATGAAATTTGACATTAAACAATTAGTAATAAACTTAACAGAAGGAGGAAAACACAAAATAATTACACAAACAATTTCATAAGAAATAAGACGGACAAAATCAAAATGGGAAAATAATTTGATCTTTTAACAATATTGATACTAAAAATGTAGATTCAAAAAGTCATTCATGTGCTTATCCAATCACAACTAAAAAGAGTGGAATTTAATGGTATTAACTATTGTTTCTTCATTAGATTATGAACAGAGGATACTTTCATATCTGTGCAGAGATGGCCCATCATTGAAATATAGACTATATGTTTTTTCTTTAAATTCTCAAAACATAATCAATTAACCCAAAGCGAAAAAAAAGACTAATTAAGAAATTTGACATTAAATAATTAGTAATTATCTTAACAGAAGGAGGAAAACAGAAAATAATTACACAAACAATTTCATAAGAAGTAAGACGGACAAAATCAAAATGAGAAAATAATTTCATCTTTTAACAATATTGATACTAAAAATGTAGATTCAAAAAGTCGTTCATGTGCATATCCAATCACAACAAAAAAGAGTGGAATTTAGTGGTATTAACCATTGTTTCTTCATTAGATTAGGAAGAGTGGATACTTTCATATATGTGCACAAAAGGCCCATCATTGAAATATAGGCTATATGTTTTCTTTAGTGTTGACAACTTCGTAAAATTCTCAACACATGATCAATTAACCCAAAGCTAAAAAAAAGACTAATTAAGAAATTTGACATTAAATAATTAGTAATAATCTTAACAGAAGGAGGAAAACAGAAAATAATTACACAAAAAATTTCATAAGAATTATGACAGACAAAATAAAAATGAGTAAACAATTTGATTTTTTAAGAATATTGATACTAACAATGTAGATTCAAAAAGTCATTCATGTGCATATCCAATCACAACAAAAAAGAATGGTATTTAGTGCTATTAACCATTTTTTCTTCATTAGATTATGAAGAGAGGATACTTTCATATATGTGCAGAGATGGCCCATCATTGAAATATAGGCTATATGCTTTCTTTAGTGTTCACAACTTCATAAAATTCTCAACACATAATCAATTAACCAAAAGCTAAAAAAAGGACTAATTAAGAAATTTGACATTAAACAATTAGTAATAATCTTCACAGAAGGAGCAAAACACAAAATAATTACACAAACAATTTCATAAGAAGTATGACAGATAAAATCAAAATGAGAAAATAATTTGATTTTTTAAGAATATTGATACTAACAATGAAGATTCAAAAAGTCATTCATGTGCATATCCAATCAAAACAAAAAAGAGTGGTATTTAGTGCTATTAACCATTTTTTCTTCATTAGATTATGAAGAGAGGATACTTTCATATATGTGCAGAGATGGCCCATCATTGAAATATAGACTATATGTTTTTTTTTAAATTCTCAAAACATAATCAATTAACCCAAAGCTATAAAAAAGACTAATTAAGAAATTTGACATTAAACAATTAGTAATAATCTTCACAGAAGGAGAAAAACACAAAATAATTACACAAACAATTTCATATGAAGTAAGACAAACAAAATCAAAAGGAGAAAATAATTTGATCTTTTAACAATAATGATACTAACAATGTAGATTCAAAAAGTCATTCATGTGCATATCCAATCACAACAAAAAAGAGTGGAATTTAGTGGTATTAACCATAGTTTCTTCATTAGATTATGAAGAGTGGATACTTTCATATCTGTGCAGAAATGGCCCATCATTGAAATATAGGCTATATGTTTTCTTTAGTGTTGACAACTTCGTAAAATTCTCAACACATGATCAATTAACCCAAAGCTAAAAAAAAGACTAATTAAGAAATTTGACAATAAATAATTAGTAATAATCTTAACAGAAGGAGGAAAACAGAAAATAATTACACAAACAATTTCATAAGAAGTAAGACGGATAAAATCAAAATGAGAAAATAATTTCATCTTTTAACAATATTCATACTAAAAATGTAGATTCAAAAAGTCATTCATGTGCATATCCAATCACAACAAAAAAGAGTGGAATTTAGTGGTATTAACCATTGTTTCTTCATTAGATTAGGAAGAGTGGATACTTTCATATATGTGCAGAAAAGGCCCATCATTGAAATATAGGCTATATGTTTTCTTTAGTATTGACAACTTCATAAAATTCTCAACACATAATCAATTAACCCAAAGCTAAAAAAAAGACTAATTAAGAAATTTGACATTAAATAGTTAGTAATAATCTTAAGAGAAGGAGGAAAACAGAAAATAATTACACAAACAATTTCATAAGAAGTAAGACGGACAAAATCAAAATGAGAAAATAATTTCATCTTTTAACAATATTGATACAAAACATGTAGATTCAAAAAGTCATTCATGGGCATATCCAATCATAACAAAAAAGAGTGGAATTTAGTGGTATTAACCATTGTTTCTTCATTAGATTAGGAAGAGTGGATACTTTCATATCTGTGCAGAAAACGCCCATCATTGAAATATAGGCTATATGTTTTTTTAGTGTTGACAACTTTATCAAATTCTCAACACATAATCAATTAACCCAAAGCTAAAAAAAAGACTAATTAATAAATTTGACATTAAATAATTAGTAATAAACTTAACAGAAGGAGGAAAACACAAAATAATTACACAAACAATTTCATAAGAAGTAAGACGGATAAAATCAAAATGAGAAAATAATTTGATCTTTTAACAATATTGATACTAAAAATGTAGATTCAAAAAGTCATTCATGTGCTTATCCAATCACAACTAAAAAGAGTGGAATTTAATGGTAATAACCATTGTTTCTTCATTAGATTATGAACAGAGGATACTTTCATATCTGTGCACAAAAGGCCCATCATTGAAATATAGGCTATATGTTTTCTTTAGTGTTGACAACTTCGTAAAATTCTCAACACATGATCAATTAACCCAAAGCTAAAAAAAAGACTAATTAAGAAATTTGACATTAAATAATTAGTAATAATCTTAACAGAAGGAGGAAAACAGAAAATAATTACACAAAAAATTTCATAAGAATTATGACAGACAAAATAAAAATGAGTAAACAATTTGATTTTTTAAGAATATTGATACTAACAATGTAGATTCAAAAAGTCATTCATGTGCATATCCAATCACAACAAAAAAGAATGGTATTTAGTGCTATTAACCATTTTTTCTTCATTAGATTATGAAGAGAGGATACTTTCATATATGTGCAGAGATGGCCCATCATTGAAATATAGGCTATATGCTTTCTTTAGTGTTCACAACTTCATAAAATTCTCAACACATAATCAATTAACCAAAAGCTAAAAAAAGGACTAATTAAGAAATTTGACATTAAACAATTAGTAATAATCTTCACAGAAGGAGCAAAACACAAAATAATTACACAAACAATTTCATAAGAAGTATGACAGATAAAATCAAAATGAGAAAATAATTTGATTTTTTAAGAATATTGATACTAACAATGAAGATTCAAAAAGTCATTCATGTGCATATCCAATCAAAACAAAAAAGAGTGGTATTTAGTGCTATTAACCATTTTTTCTTCATTAGATTATGAAGAGAGGATACTTTCATATATGTGCAGAGATGGCCCATCATTGAAATATAGACTATATGTTTTTTTTTAAATTCTCAAAACATAATCAATTAACCCAAAGCTATAAAAAAGACTAATTAAGAAATTTGACATTAAACAATTAGTAATAATCTT
>Ga0209589_1013561_pt1 | contig 10582 bp, 7 predicted proteins | sample CowpeawhiteBW_FD_187525 | JGI IMG/M metagenome (GOLD analysis project Ga0209589, IMG submission 187525) | Root nodule microbial communities of legume samples collected from California USA - Cow pea white BW (SPAdes) (version 2) | ecosystem: Host-associated > Plants > Roots > Nodule | place: USA...
TTAATATGGTTGTTGTTATATTTAGAGATATTTTAGGAGCAGAGGATGATTTCATTTTTATTTTGTATTTTTAGAATTTAATATTTTGTAACTGATTATTCTATAAATAAGAAGGTTACTCTCATGGTCAAGGGATAAAAGATTTTTTACCTAAGTAAGTCTAAAATACTTTCTTTTGTTTTGGTGAAGAATTATCTAGTATTTTTCTGAACCAGAACAAGTGGAAAAAAAGATGCAATATTGCTTGAATGAAAATTGTGTCACAAACCAAGATATCACCCACTTCATCAGGGATCAAGGCGCAAAAAACCAATTGCAGTTAAGTCAATGTTTTATTTGCCTATAATCCCAAGATTACAAAGAATGTTTGCTTCTATGCAAACCACGCCACATATGACTTGGCATCATGATAACCAAAGTCAAGGAATGCTACGTCACCCATCTGATGGTGAAGCCTAGAAGCACTTTGATCGTAAACATCCTACCTTTGCGTCTGATCCACGCAATGTGCGACTAGGTCTATGTTCAGATGGATTTAACCCTTACATCCAGGCTTCATCTTCACCATATTCTTGTTGGGCCGTGATTGTTACTCCATACAATCTTCCTCCTGAAATGTGCATGTCAAAACCTTATATGTTTTTGAGTTGTCGTATACCAGGGCCATCCAATCCAAAGGCCTCTATTGATGTTTACTTGGAGCCCTTAATTGATGATTTGAAGAAGTTGTTTATCTTGACCTATGATGTTTCAAGGAAACAAAAATTTATGATGAGAGAATGTTTGATGTGGACTATTAATGACTTCCCTGCTTATGGGATGTTATCTGGTTGGGGCACACATGGTAGATTAGCTTGTCCGCATTGCATGGAGCACAATAAGTCATTCACGTTAAATTATGGCCACAAAAGTTGTTGGTTTGACTCACATCGTAGGTTCTTACCTAATGACCATCACTTTAGGAGAAATATTAAAGCCTTTCGAAAAGGCCAAGTTGAAACAGATGGGCCCCTCCTAGGTTGACACCATTACAAGTTTGGAGAAGAGTGAAACATTTTCCAAAAGGCACAGAAAATGGTGTAACAAGGATAGATGGATATGGAGAGTGGCATAATTGGACAAAAAGAAGCATTTTTTGGGATCTTCCATATTGGAAAGATAATTTGTTAAGGAATAATCTTGATGTAAAGCACATAGAAAAACATTTCTTTGAGAACATATTCAATACTGTTATGAATGTGACGGGAAAGACAAAGGACAATGAGAAGGCAAGAAGGGATTTAGGATTGTATTGCAAGCGAAAAGACTTGGAGTTGAAGGTTCAAGATAATGGGAAAATATTAAAGCCTAAAGCAAATTACACCTTAACCCCAGATGAAGCTAAATCAGTTTGTCGGTGGATAAAGGAACTTAAGATGTCAAATGGTTATAGTTCCAACTTGGCTAGATGTGCTGATGTTGAAAAGGGAAGAATCTATGGAACGAAAAGTCATGATTGCCATGTATTCATGGAGTCATTACTTCCTACTGCATTTAGTGCTTTGCCCATTCATGTTTTAAATCCTCTTACTGAAATTAGTCATGTTTTCAAAGATTTGTGCTCTACAACATTAAAAGAGGAATCCCTAAGAAGAATGGAGGAAAATATTCCAATTATTCTCTGCAAATTAGAGAGAATATTCCCTCTTGGATTGTTTGATTCCATGGAACATCTCCCTGTTCATCTCCCTTGTGAAGCATTGTTGGGTGGACCAGTGCAATACAGATGGATGTATCCATTTGAAAGGTACTAAAGGACCTCCCTATTCATATTTATAATTAATTTTGTCACCATTTTTTTTCATCATGATGTATTTTTTTATTTGTATAGATTCATGGGTGATTCAAAAAGATCAATAAAAAATAAAGCCAGAGTTGAAGGTTCTATTTATGCATCTTATTTACACCGTGAGACAACATACTTTTGTTCTCATACTTCAACAACTTCATGTTGTCACCACGCAATTGGAGGAATGAAGTTGAATGTCAAAGAGATGTGTCGACGTTGTCTGTTTTTCAACAACAAGTCGACATGTAGGGAGAGAATCGATTCATTGGTTAACTGATGTCGAGTTCAAATATGCTCATGTTCATGTGTTAATCAATTGCACTGAAGTCAAACCATATCTTGAGTAATTTATATCCTCCTTTGTGAACAACTTTGTGGTTAATTATATATAAGTTTCTAAAAATTTACCATTGTCAGCTCATTCCTTCTGTGCTTGCAAATACCTGAGACCAGTGCTTCTGCTCATATTCATTCAGAATTTCCTGAATGGTTCCAATATCAAGTATGTATTGTACCTTTAATTATACAACAAATGGATTTTAATGTATCATAATTCCACATCTATCTTTCTATATTTGTAGGTTTATAACGAGCCATTAAGTGTTAGGAACCAAGACCTAAGAGATTTGTCAAATTGGCCCATGAAATATGTCAAAGAATGGCACATGTACTTCGTGAATGGGTACAAGTTCCATACTAACGCATGGAGCAAAGGGAAAAGGACTATAAATACTGGTGTTTATGTCAAGGGCCTTACTGAAGGAGGTGAAAATGATTTTTATGGAATCATTCATAAAATATATGAACAAGAGTACAATACTTCTAATAAACCGAAGAAAGTTGTACTTTTTTGTGTGAATGGTTTGATCCCTCGAGAAAAGGTACAAGAGTGGATCCTAAATATAACATTGTGGACATTCACATGACTTCAAGGTACCAATCTTTTGATCCATTTATTTTGGCATACAATGTTAGACAAGTATATTATGTACAATATCCACCATCTTAAAAAGACAATCGTGGTTGGTGTGTTGCAATTAAAACAAAACCAAGAGGTCGCATTGAATCAAATGAGGTGGAAGACGATGTCCCTTACCAAGTTGATGAAATGTCACATGCAAACGAAGTAATTGAAGTAGAACGTGTATCTGGATTTCATCACATACAAGGTGATGATGAAGAGTTGGAACAAGAGGAGGAAGACGAAGAAGAAGAAGAAGAAGGAGAAGAGGAGGAGGAAGAAGAGCTAGATGAAGAAGAAAATGAAACTGAAGAAGAAGTTGAGGAAGAGGAGGAGGACGATGAGGATGACAGTGATGCTAATGACTAATTTTGTCTTTTTTGTTTTTGTACTTAAACTTTTAATATGTCTATTTATTTTTGTCATTTCATTAGAAATTTTTGTTCTTGTACTTCAACATTTTTAATATGTTTAATGAATACTTATTAAGTTGTTGGTATATTTGTCTGTTATCATACACCATCATAATTTGTTTGACACTTAGATCGTAAACTCCATACGCCATGTCATCGGGATTTCCACCTCGACCACCCCCCATTGACAAGGGGAAAGGTATTGCAAAACAAAGAAAGAGACGAAATAATTATGTGTTTCGAATTCCAGTCAGACCCATCACCCTTACCCCGGGCTTACATATGCCATCCTTATCTTCCCCACCTCCACCCACAGGGTTACATAACCCTACTTTTATCCCGGCGATTCATATGTTGTCCTTATCTTCTCAACCTCCACCCACAAGGTTGCATACCCTTGCGGCTGCTCTCAGGCCCCCTTTTGTACCACTCTCACATATACCATCCTCATCTTTCTCAGCTCCACACACAGGGTTACATACCCCTTTTGCAAACATTGGAACATCCCATTCACCTCATACTCTACCATCCCCAGCCTCAATTGGTGGCCCATCTTCTGCTGTTGGTCAGCAGTCTGCACCATCCCCAATTGCAGGTGATATGGTTGCCCCTCAGCCTATGGTTGATCCTGATTTAGATGCAGAACATGACCCTCCTCTATAGGACTGCTCGATGATTGAAACTGTCGATCGAGGGTAATATTTCAATTCAGTTATTGTCATTGTTTATATTATGAAACTTCTTTAATCTTCTGACAATTTTCCATGAATTATAGGTTTGTTCCATCTAGAGTTGCTTCACAAGCTATCATAAAGACAATCAAGCAACAATTTCTTAACTCTTGGCCATCATGGGCATCACCATATTCATTAATCTTCTCAAAGGAACAAGATATTCCTACATCAATTTGAGCAAGGAAACCAGGTTAGGGAAGTTCCACTTCGTGTTTTGCTTTTAATTATATGAGTATGTGATGTATGAAATGCATGAGATGTCACGATTCTGCCTAAAAATGTAATAAATTGTTCGTGTTTTTCTAATTTTCCAGAAACCGCTTGGCGGTGTTGAAGACCCGCCAGGCGACGCATGCTCTAAAACCCAGTTCCTAGGTTTCCTCTATGAATCGCTTGGCATGTGTGTGTGTTGCTTGCCAAGTGACACGAACTAGCTTGCCCAGTTTCTCCTGGTTTTCAGTGTTTCAGTGGTATTGTGATGTTTGGATTGAATTTATATATGTACGTATATGATTGGCATGGTGAATTATTATATGAGATTGTCTATTTGGTGAAAATTACATGAATTTGGCATGATTGGGGGATTAGGGTTCATGTTGGGATTGGGGATGAATAAACCTGATTTATACTTATGATTGACGCGTTGTTTTCATGAAAATGTTGTTAAACAGAACGAAAATGAAACCTACTATTTATATGGAACCCTATAGATGTGCCAAAACCCGTGTTGAATGGATTATTAGGGTTTTAGGTGCGCGTAGGTGCTGGAAAATCTAGGATTTTCCCAGATTTTGTATGCACTGCCTGGCGGTACATGAACTACAGCTAGGCGACTCAATAGTGCAATGAGCATTTGGTTTTTGATTCGTGTTGGGTGTCCTTGGGTGGGTTATTCTGAAATTTCGTGCATGATTTTAGGTAATTAAACATAAGGTGTGGGAAGGAAACCTTTGCATGTAAGATAATTAATTATATGTGTGAAGAAATAGTAATTGGGATGATATGCATGTAAAAGAATTGTTTTGTTTTAACTGTAATGTTGTTCATTGCCTGTTGGGACTGTCATTACGTGTCAATTATGATGTTGATTTATGTTGAATGTGCCATGTTTTATTTAGTAAAGGAATGAGGTTATAATGGATTGCATCATATTTGAACAGAGGTATGACCTTAATTGTAAAACCATGAATGTGTTGCATTGAAATTCAGTCATAGGGTTATGATTGGATAATTGTAAGTGTGTTATGAATTGTGTGTTGTGTGATTGGGGTTCATTAGAACTTGTGCAAAAGTACCAAAAACCAGTAGCATTACGCTACTGGTATGGTGTATGGCGACACAGGACGACCCGTCAGGCAATAGAGACCTAAAACAGTGGCAGTGGCTACTAGAATTGTGTAGCGCCTAGCGGCAGGGGTGGTTCCACCATGCGGAGGTTGTCAGGCAGAGGCACTGGAAGGCGCGTGGCGCCTAGTGGCGTGAGGTGACTGCCAGGCAATTTGGAACCAGATAACGCCAAGTGACGCGTGTGATGTGCCAGGCGGCCTGGAGCGCAAGTTCGTCTAGCAACACGGTGAATGGCACCAAGCAGCATCAGGTGCGAAATTGAACTACAAGGATGATTCTACACGGCTTTGGATGGAGGTCTTGAGGCGATGCTTTGTTGGGGGCTCAGTTACGAGTGTAGCTAGTTTTGGGGTAACACATGGCCACTCGAGGTTGTATCTTGGTGATTTTGAAGGTCAAGTGGAGTGTGCAAGATCGTGACTCGTACGAACGGGTTCCAGAAGATTGCCCTCCTCGGTGTTATCCGATGAGTTTGGTAGTCTTGGGACAAATACGAACTACGGTTCGTATTGGGCAACTCCACTTGGTGTTGCAAATTGTGGCCACAACAAGTCTATTCCCATGTGTGGACTATAGGTGGTGGCTTGTAGTCAGAGGGGCGAGGATAGAGCTATCAAAATGGGTTGGAACCCACGAGCCAACCCGGCTCACCACGGGTTTGGGCCGGGTTGGGTTGAAATTTTTTTATAAATTTCAATACAGGTTGATTTTTTACCCAGCTCATCTAGAACCCGACTAACCTAGGTTGAACCCGTGGTGAGCCGGGTTGGTGAGCCAACCCGCAGATAAAAGGGTCACATAAGTGTTTTTTATTAAGTTGAGTTTTAAATTTGGGTCATGTTAGGTTGTTTTTTTTAGCCAACACATAAATAATTTGTATTTTTTTTATTTTGCTTTGTATTTGGATTGTATTAAAGTTTATTTAGATTTTAACTAGAATTATAGGTTTTAAATCATGACGGTTGGGTTTTGAATGTTGGGTTTTGACGGTTGGGTTTGACATTAGAGTTATAGGTTTTAAATTATTAATTTATTGTGTATTGTATTTCTTTCTATTTGAGCTCACCCTATCTGCTTGTGTTTGGCGATGATCATGTAACTTGTTACATAGGAGCAAATGATGTTGCAGGAGGTACCGATGAGACTTATCGTTGGAACGGGGCAGCTTAGGAATATTTTTATTTTTATAGTTTTTACATTATTTTTCTATAATCTGGATTTAAATTTGGTTTTGGAGATGTAAGGTTGAATTAAATTTTTGTTTCCAACATTTTAGCACTTATAATAAAGTTTTTATTTCTCGCATTTTGGGAAATGTGTGGAATAAATGTTATCTTTTTATTTATTTATTATTAATTTTATTTAAATAAGTAATATCTGGCTAGAATGTTACACAAGTCATGCTAAAAGTGACTTTAGTTTCCATAATTCACCGCATGTCGACATTTGTGTCCATAATTTACCGAATGTTGACATTTGTTTCAGAAAAATTGGCATCCATCACCATAGTGCACCGAAAGTAGATATATGGTTATCTTTTGTACTGGATGTTCACCTACAATATATAAAGAACTATTTTTTTAATGAGTACTAGATGTCAACAACTGGTACTCATATTCATCAGATGTCCACATTTGATTAACCTGAAACCTAAAAAACCTCCCAACGTGTTACAGATGTCGACATCCGATTAATTAATGTGCATAATGGATGTTGACATTCGATTTACTTGTGCAATCATTTTTTTATGGTTTATCAACTACAAATAAGGTAAATGAATAACAAACTCAACAAGAAATAACATGTAAACTCTTCAAACAGTAGATAAACTCATCCAGTCCAAAAAAAAATGATATTTCCACATCAAATAAGCCACTAACCTGGATAGATAACGATAAGCAACAAATTTAATGACAAGGTTGGAGAGGAGAGTTTGAGTGGTTTGAAAACGTAAAGAGCATGCTTCAGTAATTTTTTTTTTTAATTACCTTACCTACTTTGTAGGTAAGTATTGGCACAAGCTAGCTTGAAGTAAAGAATTGATAAAGCCATGTGCATGAAGATCTTAAGTGTTTGATGAAGATTGATGAACATCCTCTTGAAGATTAAGTTTTAGTGTGTTAAATTTGTATATAACATGTTAAATGTAATGTGTTAGTGTTATATCTGCTTGGTAGGCTATATGACATAGGTTAGATGTCTTGTGTGCCTTAGTGTGTCTCTTTTAATCTCTTAAAATGGTTTTTAACAGGTTAAAAGCCTTGTTGTATATAGTTTCTGGTATGAATGCATTCAGTTAGTTGAATTATTTTTCAGTCGACTGATTTCACTTAAGTCAGGTGAAATCAACTGACTGTACAGAAAATTCAATCGACTGTTTTCACTTAAACCAGACTATATAAGTTGTGTTTTCGCGAGCAGAGGTGCGAATCTGAGTTTTTGAGCACGAAATTCTATCATTCTTCTTTAGAAATCTCTCTCTCTCTGCAATACACAACTGCAACTTGTGTTTTGAAGATCTTGGTTGATCTTGGTTGATCTTGGAGACATTTTTGCTTGTGAGTAGCTTGAAGAACACATGTATGGTTGGCTAGGGACAACCACCATCAGGTTTGGATGTTCTTGTGCCTCTGGTTGGTTTGCCTGATGTGATTTCAAGTCTGTAAGTGTGAATCTTGCAGGGTGTGTGTCTAGATTTTTGTGAGTCAAAAATCTTGTGTGTTTTGTTGTTCAAAAGTGTAATCTTGGTGTGTGATTTGTAAAACTTTTGAATATAGTGGAAGCTAGGCTCAGGTTGTCCTGGTAAACTGGAGGTAGCACTGTGATTGAGTGAACCAGTATAAAAACAGTTATGCATTCTTCTTTCCCTCATCTTACTCTCTTTGAAACTCTTTAAAAACTCAAGAAAATAAAGCAATTTGATCTTTGGTGTGATTTAATGTGTTCTTGTGTAATCTGAGGCTTTATATTTGTTATAAATATTGATTGGAACAAGTCTTGTATGTAAAAGATTTTTGTTTGAGTTGAATTCACGAATTCTTCCTTCTGCATAATTCTCCAGTATTTTAGCCGACTGATTTGTCTTTTTAATCAACTGTTTCATAGCATCAAGAACAATTTAGTCTATTGTTTTATATTTTAATTGATTGAAGGTGTATTAGTCTACTGTATTTACATCCAAACTTTCCAGTCCATTAGATTCAATTGAAAAGAGGTTTAAGCTATCGAAAAAGTTTTATAAAGCCAATTCAACCCCCCCTTCTTGGCTCAACTCACCATTTCAAAACTAAAAATAAGGACTTAATTGTCATAATTACTCAACTTTGGAGGTTATGAAGCTTTAGAGGTGCAGGAAAAGCTCCAACATTTTTCTTGACGAAACCCCTAAAGTCTCATGCCAACCTTTACAACACGGATGATCACATATGACATTGTCTTGAACGGTATAATATTGACACGTCACAATTAAACTATAAACATTCAATTTGTATCTTTTTATAATGATAATGTAGAGATATTTATAAAATAAAAATTAGTTAATATTCATTCTTTTATCAAAAGTAGTAGATCTTCAAATAAGGTGAAACAAAATATGATTTTTTACCTAACATCGTTTACTTAGTATCTCGCTATATATTGTACCACTTAAGAACTAGTTGCTAATGACCAGTGAATTTGAAGGCAATCCATTCTATTGATGAATTAAAAAAAATGAATCATAAATTCACGTAAGAAATCTTAATCACGAGTCACTTTGAAGTGCAAGGCCCACTTATTATTCTGCCCCAATGTTTAAGGGCTTGCCCTAATCAGTTGGGCTTAAGGCTGGTCCATGGGGTGTCCAAAACCCCTAAACCAGCCTAACCCTCTCATTTTCTGCCCACTTTGCAAAATCAGTGCTTTACTCCTCCCCTCTTAATTGCTTTCAGAAGCTCTGCTAGGGTTTGGACCTCCTTCATCTTCAAGCTAGCTCAACTTCGTTCCTAGATCACGTAAGTTGGTCTTCAACTCGTATCCTCTTTCCTCTAGTCATATTTTCGTGATTTCAGTTAGGGTTCACCGTAGTGAGCTTGTCTTAAATTTGTTCCGCTACTTTCCGGCTCTCGAATCTACTCCTAGAGTTATTATGCTCAACCGTATGGGTGCCCAAGTCCTTGGCTAGCATTTTCCAAGAAAGGGAAGCTAGGGTTTCGTATTTTAAATTTATTTTGCCTATTTTTGGTTCTGTTTTGCATTTCTGGTGATTGTATGGTGTTCATGATGAAATGAATATGCCTTGTTCGCTGTTTTGGATGAATCTCTAGCTTTGCAGGCGTGGAACAGTGAGGGAGAATTGCTATTTTCGCCCAAGCGAGCTCGTCTCTCCTAGGCGAGAGTAGCAAAAGCTCGCCCATGGGTTTTTTCTCGAGCACTCGCTTAGATGGAAAACTGAGTTTTTGAGCAACTCGCTCAGGTGAGATGGCCTCACCTAAGCGAGAGTTCGCAAAACCTTACAGGGCCTTTGTTCGCAGTCTCGCCTAAGCGAGAGCCTACAGCTTGAGCGAGACTACTCCTATCGCTTGAGCGAGGGCTCCTAGCTTGAGCAAGACCTGACGCAAGTCGTGTTGATTTCCTACATAATTGTTGTTGGTTGCATGATTGGCTGGTTTCCTCTATTTAAAGTATGAAGTATGTGAATATGCATGTAATATCTGTTTGTATGGGCTGGAATTGATGAGTTTGGTATGACCTTTGTATGGAACCGGATTGGATGGTTGGTTATAAATGTTGGCATGGAATTGATATGCATGATTACTTTATGATTGGTTGGTGAGATATGATTTTGTTGTGGTTTAGGACGTAATTCCATGAATCTCTAGGTGAGATCTCATGGTGGTGCCTCATTGGTCAGGACGTAATTCCACGATGGTTTCATGGTGGTGCCTCATGGTCAAGATGTAATTCCATGACCCCTATTAGTGGGACCTCATGGTGGTGCCTCATGATTAGGACGTAATTCCATGAAGGTTCGTGGTGGTGCCTGATTATATAATATAGTAAGGATTCAAGTAAGGATGGCATCCTAACACTCGAAAGAGCCAGTTAGTCTCATGTAAAGCGTACTGACTCAAGTGGTAAGAGTGGCAGGAGGTCCTAGTCTTTGGCAGGATAATGGCCTTAGATGTTTGAAGGTGATGAGTTCAAATTTTTGCCCTCATTTAATATTTAAATTTGGGGATTTAATTGAATTTTCTGTGCTTAAAGATTGATTTAATTAGGATTTGTGATTATTGGATTTATTGAGTAAGTTTGGTAAAAG
>Ga0209589_1013562_pt1 | contig 10582 bp, 2 predicted proteins | sample CowpeawhiteBW_FD_187525 | JGI IMG/M metagenome (GOLD analysis project Ga0209589, IMG submission 187525) | Root nodule microbial communities of legume samples collected from California USA - Cow pea white BW (SPAdes) (version 2) | ecosystem: Host-associated > Plants > Roots > Nodule | place: USA...
TTTTTTTTTTTTTAAAAAAAAAAAAATAAAAAAAAAAAAAAAAATCGGATACATCGACATGTTTATTGCACAGAACCACCCATGTTGTATTGAATTCAAACATTCGAGAATGGTTAAGAAAGGGAAAACAGAAACGTACACAAACCAAGGGATGGGTATGCCCATTTTAGAAACAGAAAACAAAACCATTTCACTGAGGAATGTTAAAGCAATTACCTGAAAAAAGATAATCTAAATTGAGCTTTGTTGAGTGTTGGGAATTTGTGCAGCTTCGATGATGATGATGTTGATGTTTTATTGACGACTGTGTTGTTGTGTGTGTTTTTTGGTTTGGATGAAGTTGAGGAGGGTGTCTGAATGTTTTATATAGAGAAAGAAGCAAGTGTTTGGGTAAGACCGAAGACTGGTACGGATAACAACGGTGACGGTAACGGCGGTTGTCTACGATGATATCATCATAATATTAGTGTTTACTCACGGCGCGTATTTTAAACGGAGCCGACCACACATTAGGAAAGTGTAGTCCCACATTCCTCGCTTTTCTACTCTCTTCTCACGCGGGTCCTGCTTCCACTCTCTCCTCACTAATAAATTAATTAAATAATTAATTAGATATTAACTCACACAATTATTCTACTAATTTAATTTTAATTTTATTACTTACCGCTGATTCAAAATGCTAATTTGATGTTCGTTTCATATTATTATAAAATGAAAGAAAATATTAATTAGTAAATGTTATCGCGAAAAGGATGAGCTTTGTATGAAGAAAGAAAGACTTGGTCCAAAGAGCACGAAGTAACGCATTAAACAAGGATGAGTTCACACGCGCCACATGACTCATGGGTGACGTTGTATCAAATTATTAAATTACTTTTATTGTATTTGGTGCTGTAACAGTAGAAAAGCGCGTGACGGAAATGCCTCCATACCCGTAACACTAATCTCACTCACAGTCACACACGTGTCTGCTTCTGAAGCCATGATTTGACTGCTTTGCTTACGTGGCAGTCTCTCACATGCTCCCTTCAACGGTTTTCTATGGTCGTGGACCGCATTAATATCCAATCCTGTGGGTATAACCCACACCACACTTTCGGATCTGAATGACCCGGGCCCACATATATCAATTCGAATTATCCGCTAAATCTTGGTCATCGCCAGCTGTTAAACATATTTTCAATTATAATAATATTTGATATTTCTGAAATTAACCATTCGGGAAACGAAAAAAAGTTGGAGTTTCATTGATTTACCTTTACATAAAAAAAAATAAAGAGTAAAATATATTTGTGATTTCTAAATGTTGATATACTTGGTGTCCAACTTTAAAAATTAAATTGATATAATAATTTTAATTTAATGATATTAATTTCTTTTCATTTTAACACGTAAAAAAGATTAATATTAGTAAATTAAATAAACTTTATTTATTTATTTTTAAAATTTTAAAACTAAAATATATCAAATTTAAACGAATTTTAATTTTTAGGAATTAAAAAAATATTTATCTAAAATAAAATATTTACTTTTTACGTTATTTCTACCAGATCACGGCTCTTGGCTGATCCGTTCTATGCCTTTTGATTCTCAAATTTCACAAATTTACTGTTTTGGATAAAGGCGGCTGATATGGCACATGTGAAACCTGTTAAAGTGTCCTTTTTGTTTATTAATGTTGACTTTACTGAATTTTTATTTTTATTTTTACGTATGTTCTACTATAACTGCAATTTTATCAATCAATAAAATAGCTTTTGACTGATATTATTGAGTAAAATCCAATGCAAATAAATCATGGTATAAGACCAATATTTTTTATGTAGATTTTATCTTCACATAACTTTAAAAACTTATTTAGAACATTTGCAAGTATAAAATGGCTTAGCATGTAAATTGTGAAGAAAAACAAAAGAGGACATTTGGCATTTTATATTGTAGTGTAAACATAACTTTAATTAATGTCGTTCAAAGGAAGTACTATATGGCAGCAAAGATATTTTAGCCAGCAAAGGAGAAATATTCTATTTGAATAACATTTTATAATTTGGTGAGTAATTCGTGTGACAAACATAAAGAGATAAAATGTACATGTGTAATAAAAATATAAGATATTTCTAAAAGGAAGAGATATTTTACTCGTGTTACATTGTATTATAAAGTATAGTAAAAGTATAATAATTTGTTAAGTTAAAAGAAAAATACACTTTCATGCCTTTCATCTATGATTAATATCAACTATGATTGTTCTTTTGTCAATTGGTATAAGGAGAATTTGCAATTAACATTGATTAAAAACAAATCTCCATCAACGGCATCATAAAAATAATTCCAATGGAAATTAGTTTAAACTAGCTTAAACACATGCACTCGTCTGTGTACATATTTTTTAAATATGAGTAATATTATAAAAAAATATGAGTAATATTATATTAATAGGTGATGATATCGTAATGTTATTAAATTAATATATAAAATTAAATTATATTTATTAAAAATAAAGCAAAATATATCAGAAAAGATAAGAGAATAACAAGAAAAAAGAAAATAAGCAAAGATAGACGATTTTATAAAAAATTTATAAAAATAATGATCAATTTTCAAAAAATTAATAAATAATTATATTTTAAAGGGTAAAATTGGAATTTTGAAATGTGAACAAAAAAGAAGAATCATCTTCATATATTGTTATAGATGATTGCAATCGATATAACTCAATAAAACACCATTGACAAAAAAAAACCATTTATTAAAATCAATTAAAAAAAATCTTAACAATTTTGACCAAAAAATAACGTCAACTCAAATAAACTAAAAGAATCGTTAATATTTATATTTTAAAATTATCAACCATTATTTAATATTTAAATAACATTTTTACAGTGAATGATAATAAGTAAAAATTTACATAAATGAAAAAAAAATCAAAATATAAAATTTGAATTGTATTCTTATACAAAATATTTGGAAATGAAAATAATTTAAAATATAATTAATTTAATTTAGATGTGTTATAGATTACGAAACATGTTTTTATTATATTTGATCATCTGTTTGATTTTGCATTTTAAACAAATACTTAAATCTAAGTAATATCGGAAGTTTTTCAAATTTGCCCTTCAGCTTCGGTAAATTATTAAATATTTAATTGATAAATAAGTTTAAATATTAATAAATGTAGATCATACTACTTTTTACTTTGTATTAAATGAAATTAAAATAAATTATTTAACTTGCTATTATATATATATATAATTTGATGTAATTATTTATTACATATTATTAATATTGTTATCATAAATTAAATCCAAAAGTATAAGTCTTATCAAACTAAATTTACTCTAAAAATTGTGGCTTGATTTGTCCTAACGTGTCCATTTATTTAGAGATGAAATTTGGCTTTTGGAGAAAGTACATTAAAATTTGAATGTACATTCTGTATGTTGAAAGCATGATGCTTTGTTTGTTATCTGTGTACAGAAAATTCCAAACGTGTTTTTTATTCTTTTAAGTCAAATCGTGATTTTGTTTCCGTGTACACAATCAAGAAAAAAAGTGAACATTTATCTGTATTTAACAACTATAATGAAGAGAAGAAAAAAGGAATGCAAATATGGAAAACAAAATATTACATGTCATAAAAGTCTTGAAATGAATTAAGAAAATGAATTATAACGCGTGGAAGGAGTGGCGCAGATGCATGCATTAAGAATAATTAAACTAAGGACTTTGAAAAGGTGAGATTAGCATCACCATATCTTGCTTTTGGCATCAGTGCCAATGAAATTAGTGGTTTCATAATCAGATTTTTACTAAAGGGAAAAGCAAAGATTATGATTGTGATGGTGATTAAAAATGTGAACAATGTTGAGTATTTGATAAGAATGAGCATCATTAAAATCTAAACTCAAATGGATGTGTACGAATCTGTGGCTTTTTATGCTATTTGCAAGCATCAATACAAGGATTAACCATTATAAGTGTTATGTGCTTGAATCTTATTCATAGTTTCGTCAGCGAACATGATTTATATAAAAAAGAAAAAATTAATCAGTTGGCGTATGATATCATTTTTGTTCAAATATGTCAGATTGATACTCGTTTTTAAAGATGTGTTAATTACATTCCAACTTTTAAAAAAATATCTCAATTAAATTGTTTTCAAAATAAAATTTAATGATAAAAATCATGAATAATAAAAATAGGTTAACAATTATAAAAATATAATATGTTATGACGTCATTTTCAATAAAATATATGAGTATATCATTTTTAATAATATACATATTTCTTTCAATTCAGACCTAGTTGAGACACTTTTTAAAAAATTAGAATGTAATTGATATCTTTTTAAAAGCGTATACCAAATTAACACATGTAAATAAAAGTGAGTATCATCTAACTATTTAAACCAAGAAAAAAAATAGATGTAATGTTCTAAAAAAAAAAGGAAACCTATCAATAGATTGTGAAATAAATTGTTTAATTAAAATTTATTAAATAGTGTGAGAATTGTATATAACTCAATCTCTTTATGTAAAAACTAAAATTGGGTAATATGGGTACGACTCATTTTGTAGAAATTTTCATTTGTAAGAATCACGAAGTTAGGTAAATATATGTTACATTTTGTGTTAAAGTGGGCAACTCATTTTGAAGCAACTAGTTTAAAAAGATAAAAACAATTTCAATTGTTGATGGGAGAACCAAGTGTAACAAATTATAAATGTATTGAAATGGCGTTTATTATTTTCATGTCTAACTTCTTTTAATCATTATAATAGTAGAGATTTTTATTGTTTTCATCATTACATATCAATTCAATAAATGCATAATGTAACATTTCTTCTGTAGGTGAGTTATAAGACAACTCAATATTGATTTTCTGTATAAAGATCGTTTATTCACAATTAAATGGTATATGTTTTGTAGAGTCAGGATATATGCAGCTTAATCTTCTCTAATTTTACTCGAATTTTTAGAAAGATTTCTAATTTTTTATTTATTCAAAAGTTAGTTTTCTAATTTTTTTTTAATGTTCAATTTAGTCTTTTATGTTAAATTGATGTTAACGTCGTGTCCGTAGAATGTCATGTATCATGTTATTGTCAGCTGACGGTGTTTGTTTATAATTTTTTCTCCTTATTTATAATCTTGTTCCAATTTGGTCATCTTTTTTCTTAAAATGAAATAATTTGATCTCTCTCAAATTTAAGACCAAATTAGTAATTAAACTTAATTACAACTTTTATATATATATATATATATATATATATATATATTAAGTTTTTTGAAAAAAAATTATATATCAAATCACTCCATCTAAATTCAAATTATTTTATTATTACATTTTTACATAAAAATAATCCTATTTAAACTTATAGTATTTTAAAAATATTAAAAAATGTAAATATAAAGTGTCATTTGTCAAATTAAAAATATTTGTCACATTGAGCATTTAAAAATTACAAGTATCACTTTTTATATTTTTAATATTTTAAAAAAATATATAAGTTTAAATAGAGATTTTTTTTAGGTGGAATAATTTGAATATTTAGGTGGAATAATTTGTTATATAAATGTTTGAAAAATATTTTAACATGTTTATATAAGTTGTAATTAAGTTTAATTATTAGTTTGGTCTCAAATTGAAGAAGGACCAAATTTCTTCATTCTAAAAGAAGAGATGATCAAAATTATAAATAAGAGACTAAATTGAAAACAAACACTATCATGTGACAATAACACGATGTACGGATGTGGCATCAATTTAATGGAAAGGACTACATTGAGCATTTTTAAGAAATTTGAGGACTAAATTGAACAAATGAAAAATTATGGGCCTTTTTAAAAATTCGAATAAAATTAAAGGACCAAATTAGGTATTAAGTCTACTCTTAATATTATATTAGCTTTTTATGATTAAATAAATATGTTTTTAGTTTTTAAATTTAGACATAAAATTAGAATTTGTTCCTATTCCAAATTTTGATATATTTTAGTTCTCATATTTTAAAAAATAATGGATACAGTCATTTTAATTTATAACTTTGACTTTTTTTACGTGTTAAAATGTGTTTCAAACCTGCATTTGAGTTAAAATGTGTCAAATGTAAACAACTTAAACGTCAATCTCAAACATCGTTTAATACATCAAAAAAGGTTCGTGCAATTGGATTAGAATGACTATATTTATTAATTTTAAAATTTTGAGGACTAAATTGTATTAAAGTTTGAGACAAAGACAAATTCCAATGTTGCGTCTAAGTTTATGGACTAAGACATATTTAACCTAATTTTTTATTATTGATTAAAAAAACATATAACTTTGTTGAAAATTGAGTCTAAGTTTTGTATTGGACAGAGATGAAAAAGTTGAGTACCTTATAAAAGGAAGACCTATAAACAGATTATTTTAAGGGTTAAATATGTTTTAGTCTCTTAATTTTTAGTGAAAATTGGAGTTAGTCCCTCTTGGAAACTTTAAACCAATTAGTTCATTATCTTTTTAAATGTATGGATTTAGTCTTTCAAATCAATTTTTTTTAAGTTTATTTGATGTTTCAAATATGTTTCTTAGCTAACATCATTGAAGCGAAAATGTGTCAAATGGTGTAAATAAACTCAAATATTATCATGAAATGCATAAAACGTCAAATAAATTTAACAAAATTTGGTTAAAAGGATTAAATCCACGTTTTTCTAAAGTTGAAGAACTAAATTGGACCAAAGTTTCCAAGAAGGACTAATTTCAATTTTCACTAAAAGTTAAGAGACCAAAATCATATTTAACCCTTATTTTAATGTTTTTGGGTTGAAAATGATGTCAATCTTTCATGAGTCATATTTCATTGATATTATATCTAGTGACGGAACTTGGGCAAAAATTTAAAGGGCCAAGTTATATTTTTTATTTATAAATTATTTTTTTCTAATTAAAAAAGAAGTTTTCATTTCCTCTCATCATTTTCTCTACTTAAAACAAACACACATGATAATAGAATCCAACAAAATATACAATAATATGTATGAAAGTGAAACATAAAGTTTATCATCAACAAGAATATATTAAAAAAAGAACAAATCACCTTTGATCATAGTGTTGCTTTACGTTATTTCAATAACTTAAAATCTTAAATAATTGAATCAGAATTAAAACTTGTTACAATATCCCTTTCAATATAGATTATCATACTACTTGTTAAGAATTCAACATTCATCTTATTTCTCAACTTGTTCTTGATTATTTTCATTGCAGAAAAATATCTTTCAGTTGTAGCTATAGAAACTGAGTCATAATATGGACCTCAATTTATATAAGTCCTTCGTCCATTGTCAATTTGATTTGGTGGATATTGTCAAATTTGAGGATGCTTCCCCGACTTACGAATCACAAATCACATTCTAAGGAATTTTTAAATTCATTATATGTAACTCTAGGAACTTTAGAGAGCTTTTTGTCATTTTCTCATAAAGTTTCTCAAGTTTAGTTGACGTAGATACATTTTTTTCATCTTCATCACAAGTCTTCTTCTTGAAAAAAAAATCAATTTTTTTTACTCTTTATCATAATTTTTCTAATATGAATTTGTCACCTCACACCTATTTAGGAAAAAAAATTGTGAATACCCCAACATAAATCTCAAAACCAAAACCAAAACTTGATATTTTAAGAAAATTAACAACTTTAAATGATTAACTTCCCTTACTTTAAATAGATTCCTAATATTGTTCTTCCCTTACACAATCTTTTCCCTTACACAACTTCAAAACCTAAAATAACTCCATCTACACAAAGAAGAGTTTGATTAATAATGATTTTCTCATCTGTAACAAATAGATATCCCTGCCTATAATGTAGAAAAGTCACATATAAAAGGAAAACATATTGTTTCGAACAAAAAAAAAAGGTAAAAAATCAACCTACTCAAAAGAAGAAATTGTTCAATGCAAAATGTTTCTTAGCTCCTTAATTTCGCCTTTGTGCAATTTGATTTTAAAAATGATGAGAAATTGAGTTGAAAATTGAGATAGAAAGAAGATGTGAGAAAAAGAGGTACAAAGAAGAGAGAAACCAAATAAAAAAGAACAATAAACAACTAAAGAAAAAAAAGAAAACGTAGTTTTCAAATTTTGAAAAAGCATTTTTAAACTAAATTAATTTAAATAATAAAATAATATATGAATATAATTTTAAAATATATATAAATTTAAAAAAATAAAAACATTAGGAGAATCGAAACTCCTTTGAATCTTTTAAAAGGACTACCCTTAATTATATCTTCATGATGAATCGTCCCTAAAAAATCTATCAATTCATCTTAGTAATTGACTTAGACGAATCTCTATTATGTTTCAGAAAAATTAACTACTCATAATTAGCTTAAGGAATTAATTTGGTGATATAGTTGTTATCTTGCCTTTTCATCTTCTTTATATATCATCACATATTCTTTTATAGTTTTATAATTTAACTATCCCTTAAAATATACCTTTTCACTGCTTTAGAAGGTCAAATCCTGTCATTTTCTTTTCAATTAATAACTAAGAGGTAAAACTTACAAAGTATTATTTTCCGATTAAAACTATTGCATCAAAGCATTACACCTATTATAAAGACGAAACTTTAGTTTGAAATGGAGAATGACACAAACAGCATTTATAGAACTATATATAATAAGCTTTTCTCTGACTAAAATTATTCTTCTTAGTCTAGAAAAGCTAAATGTTATCAAAATAAACTAAATGCATAAATATTAAATTCTAGTAAGGTATTATTCACAGGCTAGAATAAAACATTTGTACTAAAAAGCCTATTTTAAAACAATAGTAATATAATTTTGTTACACGGCCAACTATTTAAAAATCATCTTATCACAAACTTTTAATAAGATGATTATACAAATGAAAAAAAAAATCACCTTTCATATTATTTTATAATTCAATGATTATAATATAAAAAAATACTTAACAGATGCATACCTTATTTTTCCCAATATTGAAATAAATAAAAAAAACAGAGAATTAATTATGAGAAGACAAAAAAGGGTTGAGTGGTTGATTGAATGGAATAGAGGGTGTAGTGTTGGAATGGCCACAGCCATAAGCTTAAGATCTCAATTTTTAATGGACTCATTAGTAATGTGAATCCTAACTCCACGTGCTTTTTTTAATTCTACGCATCTTTCCTATTTATTCGTCTTTTCTTTTGTTTATTCGTGGGACCCAAAATTTTCAAAACGTGCTTTTCCGCAGCTTTTCTATTTCGCCTACACTCTGCACTGTTGAGTCGGTAATCCATAAGCACGTCACCAAATTCTTAAATAGGGTTTAATATCCTTTCATATTAGTATAAAACCCAATGTTAATCACTTTATTATCCAAATCCTTTTAATTCCAATGTAACGGTCAAGGAAAATTATAAAAGTAATGTTATCATATATTTTTAATAGTCTTGCTAATTTATAAAGAGAGCATTGAGATATGTGTGTTTTCAAAATGACTATAACAAGATATTGATGATACTTTTTTGGGTGAAGTAGGTCAAATTTCAAAGTTTTCGTCACGATTTACTTTTTGTAAGGTATTTCTGTGAATTAAGAAAAAAAAAAGTATATGATGTTAATCTTGTCTTAGCTCTTAAATGATATAACTTATTGAAGGTAATAAAATACTTTTTTTCAATAGAAGACTAAGAGATAAGAAAAGTATTTGGGAACTTTTTTTTCTTTCACTTGTAATCAACCCCAATATTTTGATATTAGCACTATTTATAGAAGAAGAAAAAAAGTAAAAGGAAGAATTTCATGTTATTCTTATTATTTAGTCTTTCATCCTAAAAAAAATAAATATATCTCGCTTAGCAATCCCTTATATATTTTTCAACCCCTTACATATTTTTCAAGAAAAAAAAAACTGAAAATTATGGATCCAGAAATGTAATATCTTAAACACTTAATTGAATAGATGAGAAAGTGAAAAATAAATAAAATTATTTGAATTAAAAAAGATAAATAAAAAATGTTTATGTAATATAATAAATTGAATAGTATATATTTTGAAAGACATTTGTAGGTTATTTTAAAAAATAGTCACTTTGACCCATTTATTAGAAAATGGATAAGTTTACTAATTAATTATATTGCAAGAAAGGTTTACTATGACTTCTCTATTTTTTTTTCTAACTTTTATATAATTTTAAAACTTTTATATATTTTTTTAAAAATAAATTTTTAATAATTAGATAAAAATATTTTAAATAAATTTTTATTAAAATTTTGATATTTTAAATTTTATTATTACATTTTATTATAAAATTTACAACAATAAAATTTGATTAAAAATATTTTAAGTAAAATTTTATTAAAATTTTGATATTTTAAAACTTAATATTTTAAATTTTATTATTACATTTTATTATAAAATTTACAATAATAAAATTTGATTAAAAATATTTTAAATAAAATTTTATTGAAATTTTAATATTTTAAAACTTAATATTTTAAATTTTATTATTACATTTTATTATAAATTTACAATAATATTTAATCAAATTATTAAAAAATTATTTAAATAAGTATAT
>Ga0209589_1013565_pt1 | contig 10578 bp, 3 predicted proteins | sample CowpeawhiteBW_FD_187525 | JGI IMG/M metagenome (GOLD analysis project Ga0209589, IMG submission 187525) | Root nodule microbial communities of legume samples collected from California USA - Cow pea white BW (SPAdes) (version 2) | ecosystem: Host-associated > Plants > Roots > Nodule | place: USA...
TTTTTTTTATTTTAAAAAAATAAATTATATATTTTTAATATATATATATATATATATATATATATATATATATATTATTTTATTGCGTAGCAATTAAAAACATTTATCAACTTATTATATTTTAATAGTATTGGTTACGCTATAAAATTTTTACGTTGATCAAATTGCAGAACCTGGTTGAGGGAATGTTTTCTGAATGGATATGCATCGTTAAAAGTCTAAACTAAGTCTAAGTTTTATATTAAAACTAATAAAATAAAATATTATCTAAAATTAAAAATTCATAAATTAATATTTAGATTGAGAGTAATATTAATGCTTTATGTTGTTAGATTCAGGTTTTATTAATGTTGTATCTCCTAGTACCTAATATTCACTTCATTAAAGTCATTTTCTAATTCACATATTGATTTATTATAAGTAGTAAATATTTTTTTTTCAATAAAACACACTTATTAATGGTGGTTTTTTTATTAGAAATAGATCTCTATATTTTGTAGTCTACTTTATTTTAATGAAAAAAGTTTTGTTAACTTAGATTAGTTTAACAATATTTGCGGTGTTAGGAAATTTTCAGCGTTGATAAATTACCAAATGTTCATTTTCATGCCATTACATATCTTGTGTTATATTCTTGCTTTTAAATGTATATTACTTTATGAACTCTTTCCTTTAATTTGTTTATCTTAACTTAATAATTTGTGTCTCTGCTTCTGGCGACTTGGGAGTTTAATTGTTGTAATTTGTTGCTTCATATATAAATTTTAACGTGCCAACAAGGTGAATTGGAGTTTGTGATTTATTTACAAAAGATTGTTATTTTCGATTATTTATATTTTTCACATGAAACATGTATAAAGTTTTTAAATACGCTTAAGTTGCATTGTTACATTATAAATTTCGTGTTAATTAGAGATAAAATTAATTCATAATATATAAGTTAGTGTAAATTTCATTTTATAACAACAGTAACGAAACCAAAACCCTAAATCACCGAATATAATTATAAATTTTTGAGTTACAATCCAACAACATTTAAAAAAATAAATAAATAAAGAATAAGGAGGGACAAAATAGAAAAGGAAACAAATATATGAGATCGAGGAGACAAAATATTTTTTTTTAATAATAATTTTAACAAAACAAATGGTGGGCTTATCCACCTTCAGGTCGCTGCCTTATGAGTTGATTACGTAAGATTGAGGTAGAAAATGAATTTCTTAACATGCTATTAGAGTTGTAAGATAAAACATTTCTTAATGAAATTTGTTGTTTATTGAAATATTGTTTTGTCCGCTATCGAACCATCTATCGATATCATTACAAGAAAACTTTAAATAACAATCAATTTTGGAGACAAACAAATATTTGATCATTATAGTAATTAATTTAGATAAATTATAAATTAAAAATTATTAATCACTAAAAAAATCATTATTTTATTTTGTAAATTAAAAATTATTGGTCTTTAAAATTGCTTGTTATTTAATATTTTTTTTGCAATGTACCTACATATAATATAATATAATATAATCTACATATAATATAATATAATTAATATATATATATATATAGAGTAAGAAAAGTGAATTAGGAGATTTACATTAACTAAAAATAAAATTAATTTATAATATATAAATAGATACGAATTTTATCTTATAAACAAATTTTATAAAATTTAACTATATTTAAAGTTCAAGTTATGCATTAAATAAAAAGTATATTTTTTCTTTTTTAAGTTATGAAAGAAACAATGACATCGGTGCATTCTATTAATATTTGGATGGTAATATAGTATAGATGGCTTGTTCAAATATTACAAAATTTTATGAAACTGAGTTAATGATAAATATATTATGTATTAAATATATTTTATGAAAGAAATAGTAACATTGGTCCATTCTATTAACATTTGAATGGTAATGCATTGCATGTGGCCTCTTCTGTTCAGATGTTTACTTTTTAATTTATTTATTTTTTACCTTTACCACCACCACTCCCTGCTTTTTTTTTTTTTTTTTTTTAAATCACTTATTAGTGTATCTTACTTTCTGAAGTTGATCGCATGTGGCCCACGTACAAGTTCAACTAAACTGAAAAAGAAACAAATAAATCCACACATCGGTTAATTAAAAATGGATAAAACAATTTTATTTTTTAAAGTTCAAAGAGAAGTTTATAACTTCTTTATTTCTGTGTACAGTGGTTGAAAATATTTTATTACAGTTTGGAAATGAGAGGTGTATACTACACAACTTTTATAAAGTATGATTTCAGTGAATTATGTGATTCTTTTGCTAGTTATTGCTAAAAAATTATTTATTTAATTCCTTTTGTTCATTTTTCTATTATTAATTCATCTTATTCATATATTTAGTAACTTATGTGTACTACGGTAATTAAATAACCTTTACAGGGATTTTTATTTAAATGATTATTATTTACTATTGAATAGCTAATAAAGAAATGAATACTTGATTTAAATGCTTATTAAAAGATACTTATCTATTATTGAATACTTGTTATCTCTTGGGATTTTTCTATTATTTTTTGTGTCTTGTTAATTTACTCAAGAAGTTATTATTTTCTTAATTAAACATGAATGCTTATTTGCAAAACGAATTAAAAAACATTAGTAGGTTAATTAATGAATCAATTGAACTTACCCAATTTATAATTCACAAGTATAATAGAATAAAACTCAGTTGATTTCTTTAAGACCACGTCCTTGTACAATACATCTTTTGATGTTAAAACCGTCAACGTTATAACGGTGGTTAGAACCTACCACATCCACTTAAACACTGAATGAACCTCTATTGCGTTTGGTCCAACCGAATAAGAAACCCCGTTTTTAGCCGTTAATGCGATCCAGCTCAGCGTAAAGATTCTCACATTCACATCACTTTACATCCTCTCCGTTCGTCACGTTTCAACACTCACAAGTCAACAAATCAACGGTCAACATCATTATCACGCTTCACCATTTTTTTTGTTATCCGCTGTGGCAACTTTAACATCATCCGTTTACACAAGAGTTTGATGGGAAATCATTGTTATCATGACCTTTAAAATAGCTAATAAATTTATTTATAATATATTATTATATGCAAGTTTTTTTCCTTTTCACGTTTTCTCCTATGGTTGGAGACTAATAATTCCAAACAATTTCCTAATAAAGGTGTACAAAATGTACGAATTAATTAGAAACAAATATTTTTATTAAAACAATGGATTGAAGTTTGGTAATTAATTAGCAAAAAAGTTGGCTAAAAAGCAATTAATTAACTTTCTGAAAAAATACTTCCCGCTGATCGATTTTTTTCATCCGAAGAAAATATTTTTATATCAATTTTTTTCTTCAAATAAAAACACAAATTCTCCTCCAAAAACAAATAAATTGTTAAATAAAGTTTATTTACAGCGTTATTAACCAAAAAATAAGAATTTTTTAAAAAAATTATCAGTTCTTTTATAATTGATGTAACATCAAGAAAATCACAAATAAATATCAATGAATCAAAAAATAATTTAACATTACTTGTAAAATATTTTTATTAAAAATATCGTGAAAAAAATACAAAAAAATGCTGCAACAATTATAAAAAATATATAAGAATCTCTCCATCTCGTGAATTTTCTTAATTAGTAAAAAAATATTGGGACATCAATAAAAAGAGTGAGTTTTTAATGTTTGTTAAAAACTAATACCAAAAGTAAAGGTCATTATCGTACTTAACAAGCCTTAAAATTCGCCTTTTTGTCCATCTTCTCTTGCACTTTTTCTTCTTCCTTCCCACTTCTTCAACCTCTTTCAACTACAGCTCTGTGCTATTGCTCTCCGGCGGCGAAAACGCGAACGCGGTTTCGTCAGTGCCGAATCTCGCATTCCGAGTTACGGAGTTGAATCGCTCGTTGAGTCCAGTCACCGAGTCCGATCTTTAAGCATGTTGGACGGCCTGCTCGGTCGAGGATTCTCCCCGAAATGGTTCGACGCTGCGATTTTCTCTCTCTACTTACTTGTTGTTAGTTATTAACTGATTCGGCTTGAGAATGTGTTTGTGATACTCGTGTTTTTGTTTCGTGTTGTTTTATTCGTTTGGTTCAGCAAATCCTTGATCAAATTGACGAAGAATCGGATCGATGTGATAAGGCGGAAGAGGAAGGCGACGGAGAAGTTTCTGACGAAGGACATCGCTGATCTGCTGGCGAATGGTTTGGATGTCAATGCTTATGGAAGGGTAATTACTTTTTTTATTTGGTTCGTTGCATCGTAACACTGGAATCGATATATCACTCACTGTACTGTTGCTGAATCTCTGTGTCTAAACGGATTGCGGATTCTATGAACAGTATAAAAGGTTAGGGGTGGATCCAGAAAACAAATAGCAAAATTAAAAGAATAAAATCATTTAACACATACTAGCATATTACAGTTAAATTACATGGAATATATGTATTTGTTTATGTAGAGAAATATCACCACTGTCAAATATTTGAGTTTTAATCCATCACTATTTAAGAAGCTTTATTTTGTTTTATTGGAATTACTACAAAATTAGGAATCAATTGTACGATCAATTACTAATTTAATGTGTGATAAATTCAAATTTATGATTGTAGAAAGTTTTTGTATCAACAATGGGATAATGATTGACTAAATTTAGCAAATATTATTTGGTAGGAAAATAATACAAATGATAAAAATACAAGGTACATGATATGCAGATAGCCGCGAGATATATGGAGAAAAATGGTGTATTGAGATAATTAGATAAACTTAAGCAATAATATTTGGGAGGTAAATAAAAATGATAAAAATTATAAGATACATGATATGCTGAAAGCCTCGTTATATATTGAGATAATTAGATAAATGCTTAATCTCAATAATGAAGAATGAAGAATCAAATATAATATATAGGACTTGATAATTAAGTTAGTATTAGTGTATAAAAAAGTTATATACAGACTTCTGAAAAGAAGTTTGTACTTGGAAGGGGGAGGGGAGTTGTTGGAATCTAACCTCCTAAAGTGCTTAGTGGGTTCTGATAATCTTTTGGCAGCACATTGAGACATTGTTAAAATATAACTTGATTGAGATGACTTACGATAACTGTTTTTCAACTGTGTGCTTATTTTTTTATATTTTTAAAGAATGCGAATGATGAAATCCTATCTACTATCTTCTTATTGTTTAATTTAAAGGGATTTCAGGATTTTTAAATGTTTTGCATGTACTCCATGATTATTGTCATTGCAACATAATAATTTTTTTTTTATGTTTTATCCTACTTGTGGGGTGTTTATACAGGCTGAAGGACTCTTTGTTGAGTTGACTTTATCCTCTTGTTATGATTTTGTTGAACAATCTTGTGAATTTGTGTTGAAGCATCTCTCAGTGCTGCAAAAAGTGAGGTATGGATCTATTCTAATGACTTATGTGTTAGATATTGATGTGACTTTTTTTTCCATTTGAACCATGCGAGTAGGTCACAAAGACAACATGCTAGGCTTGATGTGTCTGTTATATTGATTTCTATTTGATGATTATTTGAAAGAAATAATAAGTCAAGACCATGTATTTCTTAAATTGTGATCTTTACCTTATTTTCTCAATGTGATCCCATGAGAATTGAGTGTCTAACAACATTTTCTTTTTTTAGTTTGATGTCCCGTGGTTTCTCATTCAATGTCACTATTTATTACTCCCAGAAAACATTAAAATAAATCTTAGGATCATTTCAACGTGTTTGATGATACAGAAGATTTCTTACAAAATAAGTGTTTTCCTTTTTTGTTCACTTCACTCTACAAATAACCTTTTTATGGATCATATACTTAAAATTTCAACACTAAAGGTTATGTGATTAAATTTAGGTATTTAAGCTTAGTATATAATATCCAGTAGATGTGGCCAAGAAATATTCATTTCAGGGGTAACACAAATTTTATTTTAGGTTATTGGCCAAAATATATTTTCTCTGTAATCTTTTAATAAAAGTGTGGGAATGCTAGGAATTTTATTCTCAAATGGTTTCTATTCCTGTTGTTAAACTTTTTTTTTTTTACATTGTTATGCTTGTTTGGACACCTGTAGTGTCTAAATATTCTTATGTTCATGCAACCATTTCATACATTTCCTAATGTCTTTTGCAGTGGATGCCCGGAGGAGCTCAGGGAGGCCATATCATCTCTGATGTTTGCTGCAGCAAGATTTTCTGATCTACCAGAGTTACGGGAACTTAGACAAATATTTCAGGATAGATATGAAAGTTCCTTAGAATGTTACGTCAATCAAGAGGTCGCTGCTCTTCACACTTTTTTTGTTTCTTGAGAATGTTACATATTTATGACTTACTCTTGAACTGATGCATTAAATTGCCAATTATCAGTTTGCTACAAATTTGAATTTGAAGTCTGCTACGTTGGAGAAGAAGGTTCAATTGATGCAGGATATTGCTTCAGAGTTCTCAATAAAATGGGATTCCAAAGCTTTTGAACAGAGGATGTCAAAGTCCTCTGTTTCTGTACAGGTGCTGTCCTCATCCATTGTTCTCAAATGGATTGATTTTGCCATTGTCTTGTAAAATTACTTTCCACCACGTATTTATTTTTCCAGTTGGAAGTCATTTTGAGAATATGTGAAATTTTATTGTAGTTACGTTCCACTAATTTATTTATATATGTGCTAATGCAGGACCACAGTAAATTTAAGTCTAGCCACAGCATACCGTTACAAAGTAACGATGCTACCCTGAAAGGAGTCAAGTTTGAAAGAAGTCATGACCATCCTCATGACAGGCACAAATTTCAGAATGGAAAGGAAGCTCTCTCAAAAGGAGATGAAGAATATATTCGTTCTAAATCCAAACTCCCGAATTCTGAAAATGGATTCAAGCCACTAAGCAGTTATGATGAAGTCAATTTGAAAAGGGATAGCCATGGCCATCCATTACCTGGAAGAGAAGAGCTTACTTCTAAGACGAGTGATAGAGGAGGGTATTGGAAGGAGGGTAGTATGCCAAAACCAATTGGAGGTTCTTCCAAGGATACAAAAGAGAAACAAATTGAAGGTGGTTCCAATCTGCATGATAGTTGGGGGAATGCCAGGCAAGTAAAAGAAAGGCAGGACACTACCACTGCTAGGAAATCTCCTGCTCGTGCACGATTTATTTCAAAGAATGGTGGCATACTTGATGTTGATAACTCGGACAGAAAATGTCAAAAGGATGAAACTCCTCAGGTAAAGCCCCCCTCAAATAACGCCATCCCACCTGCTTATACAAGAGAGGAACAATTTGAAGGTGGTTCCAATCAGCATGGTTGGGGGAGTGCTAGACGTGTAAAAGAAAACCAGGACACTGTCACTGCTAGGAAATCTCCTGGTCATGCAGGATCTCGTTCCAAGAACAATACAAATGAGCCATTTGCTGTTAATGATGGTGGCCTACCTGTTGTTGATAACTCCGAGAGAAAAGCTCAAAAAGATGAAACTCCTAGGGTAAAGCCCTTTGCCATCCCACCTCCATATGTAAAACCTAATTCAAAACTGAAGAACCGAACGCATGGAACCAATTCAGTTCCTTCTAATATTGGCAATGATGGCGTTACTGCTTACCCTTTGGTACATGAAAAGCTTGATGCTGCTCCTACAATGCACAGGATCCAATCAGGCTTGGATGATTCTGAACGGGATTTGCAGGCCATTAGACATGCTGCAAGACCGAGTAAACAGGGTCATGAAAATGAACGCCTTGTTCAGGAAGATGTTACAGAAGCCGTTGTTCTAAAACAAAAATCTTCGAGACGGAGGCACTCAAAATCAAGATCGTCCATTTACGATGATGCCAGTAGTGAAGACGCTGAGGTTGTGAGAAAACATAGGAGCAGGAGAAGAGATGAACAAAAACGTGGCCTGCAAATTCTGTTTGATGATGAGCGGCATAAAAATGATGAAGAGGAAAGGATAATAGATAGATTACTGATTCATTACAGCAAAAAGCCATCCATCAATGTGCCTGAAAAAGCTAGAAGAAAGTCTCGAAGTCGCCATGCTCATCAAATAGATAAGGATGGAACCAAGGATGGACCTGATGAGACACCAGAGATGGTTACTCGTGCACCAAGATCAGTTTCACTTCCCCGTGATCAAACAGAAGCTGTAGAAGTTAAAAAGGTATTTGCTCGTGCAGCTTCGTTTCAGCCTGAGAGATCGAACGAAGCTCGCCATGTACATCCCAACTTACCTGACTGTGATGATTTAGCTGCTAGGATTGCAGCCTTGAGAGGAACATAATCATGATGAATAAGTACTCGCCTACCATGATTGCAGTGATTATGAACATCGTGCATCAATCTCACGTACCATCGGTAATGTTGAAGACTGCACCTACTGTGGTGTTTTGATTTTCAAGTGTTGACTGCGCCAGAGCCATATTATTTTCTGTGTTGCTGATCAGCCATGGTCGTTCCTTTGTTGCTGACAATTTCTGGGTTGTCAAAATTTTTTCTGATGATAGTTATGCACAAAGTTCGTTCGACTTTGTTAACTTATTATGATTGTAAAAGTGTTTGTATCAGAAGGAAATGGTATTCTTATTTTCCTGAGTGGAGTAAAAGTTGAGATGTATGGTTGTGTCAAAGTTTCGCCCCTCATAATATATATTTTCTCTTGTTGAAATAAATCATTTACTTATGCGGGTCCCTTTAATTAAATTCAAAATTATCTATCCACTTCTATTCATTATTTGATTAATATTTGATTAAATCGTTTTTTTTTTATCAAACAGGAAATCACCATAATTTCGTTCTTTAATGTTTTATATTTACAATTTCTTGAAAATTAAATATTAGAATCTTACAATCTCTTTCACAGTTTTTATAACACAATTTTTATTTATCCATTTTTCTATATTTCAAAAATACTATTACACAATGCATACAATATTCATTTAGTTAATTTAATCAAAATTATTTCATTTATTTGTCACGTTGAAATATTAACTAATTATATTTGTTAAGGTTTTACATTCCCATAATATATTATTTATTTCTAAAAATCACCTTCATGTTATAATTTTAAATTAAAAAATATCTACATAGTTACTTCTAAATATCTTGAATTTTTTGAAAAAAAAAACTTCAAATTTTTACTCCTTAGCTTAATTAATTTTCAAAATTATTATTTTTAAATTATTTCTAAATTAATTTTTCTTACTAAATTAACTTTTATAAATTTCTATTACTTACCTTTTTTTATTCTAGAATAGTTTTGACTAAATATAATTACAGTTCTCAGATTTATTTTCAAAAAAATGAATATTTATACACTTTCATTAAACAAATTCTCAAATTAATTATTTTCAAACCATTAATATTTTATTTAAAATAAAAAAGACAGAAATGTAAAACCTAGTTTTGAACTTGTTTTTCTAAAAACCAAATTTTAACTGATTTTCTGGCTACCTACACCAAGTCTAAGGTTACAATTGGAATATTTGATCGGAAAAAGAAAAAGGAAACATTATTATCTGTTTAAATATGTAACCTTGTACTATTTGGGGGGAAACGGGAAAAACTTCCAGCAAAATTGTTTTATTAATCTGGATTACAAAAGTTCCACACCTCCACATACACCATACATAATAGGCTTTCACATCATGCACTCCCACAACTTCTTCACGCACCCCCACATGTTTTTGAAAATGATCATTTTACCCTCTGTAAAAGTGACTTTTGGATTACATATTTCAAAAGCTTCCCAAAATAAGCTTTTCGAAATGTATATAATACCTTACGAAATAAGTTTTTCAAAAAACACTTTTACATGTGTTCCAGATTGAACTTTCTGGAACACAAAATAAAAACTTTTCAGAACTAGTTTTTCTCTGTATTTTTTCTCTTCATCTTCCTATGCAGAGTTCTTCCTCCTCCTCTGCAAAACTGCGATGATGACCGTAAGTGACGGTGGTGGTGCGGTGTAATGCAATGATGATTTGTGAGTTCCGGTTCATCACGGATTCAGGTCGGATTGGGTTGAAATATTTTTACAAATTTTAATACGGGTTGATTTTTGACTCGGTTCATCTAGAATCCAACTCACCAACCCGCAGATAAAAGGGTCACACAAGTATTTTTATTTTTTTTATTAAATTGGGCTTTACATTTGAATCATGTTAAGTTGTTTTTTTATCTAACACAAATATTTTGTACTTTTTTATTATTTTAGTTTGTATTTGGATTGTATTAAAATTTATTTAGATTTTAATTAGAATTACAATTTAGTTTTAACCGAAAACAAATAAAAAATTATATTTTTTTAATTAAATGAACCTGTGAGTCAATCTGTTTAACCCGCCAACCTGTGATTAGGGATGGCAACGGGGCGGGGCGGGTACGGGTATCATGATCCCATCCCCATCCCCATAATAAAAATTCATCCCCATCCTCATCCCAAACCCAACGGGTATATAACTTTTGACCCATCCCCATCCCCACCGGGTAACGGGTATTTTCTTATACCCATACCCATACCCATTTTTTTATTGTTCCATATATCAATTAAATATTTTTTAT
>Ga0209589_1013566_pt1 | contig 10578 bp, 8 predicted proteins | sample CowpeawhiteBW_FD_187525 | JGI IMG/M metagenome (GOLD analysis project Ga0209589, IMG submission 187525) | Root nodule microbial communities of legume samples collected from California USA - Cow pea white BW (SPAdes) (version 2) | ecosystem: Host-associated > Plants > Roots > Nodule | place: USA...
TCATCTTCTTCTTTTGAGCTTTGTGAAAGGAACCTTCACATCTAGATAGCTTGCTATCTTAATGTCCAGTGGGGATTTCACTTAGCTTTCTTAATCAACTCACACCATATTCAATAATCTTAAAAAGGAACAAGATAATCCTTCATCAGGATGTGCGTGGTGTACGAGGTTTTGAGTGATACCTTAATGATGGACTTTTCTATGGCATTCCTTAAGTTGTGGCTCAGAATGATATCCCTTGAGTTGTGGCTTAAGATAAAGGGTAAGCATGTGGCATTCCTTGAGTTGTGGCTCAGAATGACATCCCTTGAGTTGTTGCTCGGGATGGCGGATGGACACGAGCATTCCTTGAGTTGTGGCTCGGATTGGCAAGTTTTGTTGTGAGTGTGTGATTGCCCTCTTCGGCGTTAGCTAACGAGTTTAGTAGTCTTGGGACAAAAAAGAAGTATGGTTCGTATTGGGAACTCCACCTAGCATTACGGAGTGTGGTCTGTAGTAGGTTTCCCACACGTGTTCTACAAGTTGTGGCTTATAGGTGGAGGCATCAAAGGGTATCTTGAGGTTATCATCTAAAGACGTAAAATATGGATGACATGGTGGTGGTCATGTGGTATGGAATCAAATGATAGGGTTCCTTTGAAGAGTGTATGCATATATATTTGAATTGTCTATATAATTTGATATTGTTAGCTCACCCTATCTGCTTGTGTTTGGCGATGATCATGTAATGCATTACACAACAGCAGATGATGTTGCAGGTAGTGCTGGTGAGGCATAGAGCCAAAGCAGGGATGCTTGGGGATTTGATTTTATTGTTTATTTTGATTACTTTATAACTCAAAGATTTTGATTTTCCCAGCTTTGGAAATGTAAACACTTGAATTTTAAATTGCATTTATTATGAATGATGAGTAAGAAGGATTTTAATTTCCCACGTTTTGCGAAAGACATTTAATTAAACATGAATTTATTATTTCTTTTATTCTATATTATTTAAAATTAGTAATATCCGACCGGGATGTTACACTTGTTCTCTTGTCAACTTTGCACAGGTTTTGAAAATATATTTCACTTGACTTTTCAAAACAATGCGGTTTTCATAAGGTTTTGTAGCTAGCTATTTTTCAGAACAATCGATTGAAATACTATAAATCATTTCTAAATGTTTGAAATCAGTTTTAAATTGACTATTTTTGATTCCAACCAACTAACTAATTAATCCTTTTAACCGATTGTTCATGACAACAATTTTGTTAGCCTCATTATGCAACTCTTCAAAGTCATGCAACAATTGATAATAGTCATTTTTATCTTTTGATTACAAAGAACTCACTTGGCTTGATGAGGATGATTCATATCCAGCCATGAGGTGTAGGTTTGCTTCCTCACTGCCTTCTTGAGATGAACTATTTGTTGAATCATCATTCTCCTCCCAAGCTATGTAGGCAAGTCTTTCCTTGGCCTTTTTCTCCTTTTTCCTTTCACCAAACTTCTCCTTCTCTTTGTTAATGTGAGGACATTCAATCTTGATATGTCCTTACTTTCCATAATTATAACATGAGAAATTTTAAGTATTACTTGAATCATTTCGTTTAGAAATGTCCCTCCTTTGATTACCTTTGTTGCCTTTCCTCTTGAATTACTTTCCAAAGCTCTTGACTAGTAGATTCAAGTTCTCATTATCACTTGATTCAGCTACCTCATCCTCGGTTTCATCACTTCTTTTGGAGCTAACCTTCAAGGCTATGATTTTCACCTTTTTCTCACTTGATTCAAGCTCACTTAGCCTTTGCATCTCAATTTCATGCTCCCTTAGCTTTCCAAATAGTGTAGCTGTAGTGATGATGGAAATCCTTTGATTCTAAGATGGCAGTCACCTTTGGTTGCCAACTTCTATCAAGACACTTTAGCACTTTGATGCTTAGCTCCTCTTTATCAAATTCTTTGCCTAAACTCATGAGGTGGTTAACAATATTAATGAATGTAACATCTCAGTCGAATATTACTAATTTAAAATAAAATAAATAAAATTGATAATATATACGCATTAATTTAAATAATAAAATAAAGAAATATGATGAATGCCTCATTTATTATACTTCATTTCCGAAATAAAAACGCGAGAAATTTAAAACTTTATTACACCGTAAAATAACTCAAATTCATAAATTATAAAACACAAAATACAATAGCCAAGTTCAATAATCCAAATGATTACAAAGTCTTTAATTTCCATAAAATAATAAACTCTGCTGAAAATCCCCAAGATAGCCCACACTCTAGCTCTATGCTTCACCAACACCACCTACAACATCATCTGCTCCCGTATACCGCATTACACGATCATCGCCAAACATAAACAGATAGGCTGAGCTAACAGTATCAAATTATATATACAATTTAAACATATATGCGTACACTCATTAAAGGAACTCTATTCTTTGATTCCATACAACACGGCCACCACCATGTTATCCATGTTCTACGTCTTTAGATGAATACCTCAATATGCCCTTGCTGCCATACATACAAGCCACGACTTGTAGAACACGTGCAGGAAACCTACTGCGGACCATACTCCGTAACGCCAGGTCGAGTTCCCAATACGAACATAGTTCGTAACGTCCCAAAACTACCAAACTCGTTAGCTAAATACTGAGGAGGGCAATCTATCTGGACCCATTCGTACGAGCCACAAATCGCATACTCACACCGGCAACACTCGCCAATCTGAGCCACAACTCAAGGATTCCTCGTATTCATTTGCCATCCCGAGCCACAACTCAAAAGATGTTATTCCGAGCTACAACCCAAGGAATACCATGTGTTTAACCCCTATCCCGAGCCACAACTCAAGGGATACGTTCTGAGCCATAACTCAAGGAACACTCCAGTAAGCCTACTTTTAAAGGTATCATCCAAAGCCTTGTAGGCCAGATACATCCAAATCACACAAGTAGTAATTTGACCATGGACCCAGGATATACATGCTTCCACGAACCTGCCCGCTCGTGGTCCTGCCTCTATGAACCTCCCTGCTCGTAGTCCAACTCTACAGACCTCCACGCCCATAGTCCAACACACGTGATCCAACAACTACGAACCTTCCCGCTCGCAGCAGCCCTCAAGTGTGTGCACAAAACATACGAACCTCTCCGCTCATATTATCATGTGTTCACCACCAACCATGAACCTACCCGTTCATAACACAGACAAGCATCTCCTGGTCCAAGCCCAACCTCACAACACACAAAATGCAAACCAAAAGATTATCGCTTGGCGCTGCGTATAAGCATCGCAAGGCAAAATCACAGTGCAGACCGCTTGGCGGGCACCCCTCGTCGCCAAGCGCCAGCCAGATCCTGACCTAGTGTTTTTAAGGCTATCGCCTAGCGAGTCACTTCTCACTACCAGACGCCACGCGTTCCAGGGATATCCTTGATGGTCTTGTCGCGTGGTGATCTTCCACACACTGCCAGGCGCTATACCAATGGTGAGAAAACATTGGTTTTGCACCTTGGAACATGTTCTAATGAACCTAAAACCCAAAAGCACATCACCACAATTCGTCACACTACATATTCAATCATCTCGACATAACACAATTACTATATTATACTTCTACACCTTAAGTATAATTATACACTCACATGTATTCGCAATTGGAATCATACTAAATGTAACTTACAATATAACTCATGCTTTTTAGAAACACACCATTGGAACTAATGATACCATTCAACTCATGCAATTGTCATAAAAGTATCTCAACCCATTCCTAGGTTTATTATTTGTGACCCAATCTCTCAAGCCAACCCAACCCTAACAACCATATAACACATTAGTCTTTCGTTGGTTAATTTAGGCCCATTTTAGTGAGACATCTTATGTATTAGAATTACAACCAAGACTAGAATTCATGTTCACCATACAACTTACACCTAATCATAATTTGGCAGCCCCTTATCTGCATTATCCTTTCATTCATCTAACTTATCTAGAACAAGTTTAGTGTTATTACATGTTCACCAACCACACATTAGACACTCCACTGCGTAATTTCTCAGAATACCTCATTATATCATTTCCTTGATTCCAAATGAACCCTAGTGGGAACTCATCTCATTGCCAAAATGCAATCCACCAAAAGGTTGCTGGACACTGGCCATCACATAGCGGCAACCACGTACCGCCAGGCGGTGCATCAGTTTTTGGGTAATCCCAACTTTCACTGTACCTACGAGAAACCCTAAAATTCTCAAATCCCACCAGTTATCCCATTTCTCACTCCAGTAGAAAATTAGTGTTTCATACTATATATATGCATAGTTTAAACATTAACGCACATGGTATCACACTCCTTTTAAACATAATCATCATGACTCACGTTATACTCCAAACCTGCGCAACCCATCAAGCCTATGCAATTCCCCAAACATCCAAATAAAAGCAAACAACAACCATTTCGTTGTTGTAAGCACTACGTACTACGTTTTATGGGTTTTGCTATGAACTGCCTGGTGGCAGTGTTCTACCCATCAAACGACACGAATTGGATTGGTTCATTTTCTACGATTTTGTAGTTTCTGTTTGGACGTGCACCTTTGATTTTGTGTTGTTTTATGTATGATGGATGAATCGTTTTTAAATTCTGCGTGTTTGAATGCCTTTAAATTGACCAAAGTAGGTGCAATACGTTGTTTCTCGTATTTTTCGCGTAGCAAGGACCATCGGGCGGTGGTTTCCTAGCGCCAGGTGCCAAGTCTCTGGTTTTGGTTCGCTGGGCACAAAGCTCTAGTCATTGGGCGACTACATTTTTCCTGTGTAGTTTTCGTAAAATTGCGTTTCCTGGTTCGTTAACCGTCTGATTTAGCTGAATTTTCTATAGCAAGTTCATAACATGTTGTTATTTAGTTTGAACGATGTAATCTTAATTGGGATATTTGTAGATAAAAATAAATAATCGCATGATTGTTGGTTTGGAAGTCTTTAAAATGCATGAATAATCTCTTGATAATTTCAAGTAACTACTAATGTGAATCTATGTATGGATACATGATCATGTAGAGTGTTGAATATTGGTTTTGGTGTGATGCATTGGGATAAATGAAGTGTGTAGGTACTGTTTTGGAGGTAAGTTCAATGGATACATGATTAGGTTTTGTTGTGAGTTTCCATGAATTTGAATGTTCCTTTGAGTTAGTCACATGTTGAGAATTGGTTTATTGGTGAATGCATTTGTATTAATATAAACGAAATTGATTCATAGGAGATGTGAAGTGTTATATTAATTCACATTGGTGTATATAATGAATGCTAACATGGATTTAAATGGGGGAGTATATAATGAATATATAGGGATTGATGCATATGATATGTGGTGATACAATTTTGAGTCATGTTGATTGATATAAATGCAATTTGGCATTTTGATGTGTGCTTGTGATGATTGGAGTGTGCTATAACCTGTCTAAACTTTAAAAAACCAATAGTAGTAATGCTACTAGTATGGCGCCTACGGCACAAGGCAAGCCGCCCAATGATAGCGGCAAAAAAAGTGGCCACTGGAACGCTTGGTGCCTAGCGGTGTGGAAGGTCCCGCTAGGCGATAAATGTCAAAATAGTGACCCTGGAGTGCATGGCGCCTGGCGACGGGTGGTGCCCACCAAGTAGTCTGCACTAATTTCACCTGACAACGCTGGAGTTGCGCCAGGTGATACCACGTGTAGTCATGACTTGCATTGGAGGATTTTACACAGCTTTGGATGAAGACCTTGATGAGATGACTTGTTGGGGGCCCATTGACGAGTTGTAGCTTGTAATGGGGAGTTAAGCATGTGGTCATTCCAAGTTGTATTGATGGTAATTAGAATTCTAGTGTGAGCGTGCGAGTTGTAGCTCGTACGAATTGATTTCACCTTATTGCCCTTCATGGCCAGTGAGGTTGGTAGTCTTGTGATAACTAGAGATTGTGGTTCGTATTAGGGAGCTCCACTCGGTGTTATGAATTGTAGTCCGTAACAACATAATTCATGCGTGTGATCTACAGGAGGTGGCCGGTAGATGGTGAAACCATGAGTTGAAGCTTGTGGAAGCAAGAGTCATCTTAAGGATATCATCACGGTATGTAGAATTAGGATGCGCATAGTGGTGGTTGTGATTGCTAGTGTTTGAGGATAGTAGTCCTCAAACGGGTCATTGGTTTAACTTAATAATTGGGTTTTGGGTTACGTTGTATTGTTTATTATCTCTCTTTTTTGAGCTCACTCTTTCTGTGTATGTTTCGCGATGATCGTGGAACTTGTTACACGGGAGAATATGATATTTTAGGTGGTGCTTGAAGATTGCAGCTTAACATGAGGAAAATTTGACATAGAATAGTTGTCTTGTGTCTAGTTGCGGTCTTTTAGTCTGTTAAATGGGTTTTTGACAAGTTAATTGGCTGGTGGATATAGTTCTGCTATTAACAAATTCAATAAGTTGAATTAATATTCAATCAACTGATTTCCCTTACATCAAGTGAAATCAATGGATTGAATAGATAAATCAAACTGTTGAATATGCTAATAGACAAACTATAAAGTCTTCTTTTTCAAAGAGATCACTAACAGTTGTGATTTTGAGCACGAAATCAGTGTGAATACTTTGGAAAATTCTCTCTCTCTAAACTACAAAGATTTGCAGTTGTTCGTGAAGTGTTCTTTGAATTCTTGGAGCGTTTTGCTTGTTGTAAGAGACTTGGAGAAAGAGGTTTTGTTAACTAGTGAGAGTCATCACTAAAGTTTGGTCTTTCTTAAGTTTTTGGATGTTGTCTGGTGTGATTCCAGATCTGCAAGTGAGAGTCTTGTCGTTCTTTTTTTAGATTATTCTAGGATTCAATGGTCTTGGTGTGGTTTTGACAGACTGGATGTAGCTCAGATTTGAGTGAACCAATATAAAATTGTGTATGTTTGCTTGTTCTTCATTTCCTTGCTTGTTCTTTGTTAAAAACTTTCAAGAAAATTGTTTTAAGTAATCTTTCTATGGTATTCTAGTGATTTGATGTAATCTGGAGTTGTAACTGTGTTTGTACTCTTGATTAGAATTAAATATTGATTAGTTATGCAAGTTGTTTCTAAGTTTATCATTAATTGCGTTTTCTGCATAATTTTCCCAGTATTTTTGAATATGTTGTTTTATAGTTTTAATCTTTTGAAAAGTAATGGTCTGTCTAAGTGACTCTCTGTTTAATGAAATCAATATTTTAACTTTGTTTTCAATCGACTAAAATGTCTGTTTCAGAAGTGATTGTATGTTGAGTTATTGGTCAATCCGATTCAGATAAAATGGTTTTTACAAGATTAAAAAGATCTAAAGTTTTAGAAAGGGGCAATTCAACCCCCATTATTGGCTAATTACTTCTTTCACCGATTACACTTTCTGCACAAGAAACTATTCCATGATAACAAACTCTTCCTCTTAGAAAAACCTAAGCCATTAAGGAAATCCACCAATGAAAGGACAATAATGAAATTTGGCGCATTTCGATCTTAGGTTACATTAGATGGGAGCAACTTATCTAGTGCAACTGGGAAACATTGTTTCAATATATTCAAAAAGATTTAGTTTAAAAAATTAAGAATTCCTTGAAAAAAAAGGAAATGCAAAAGATTCCTTATGCATCAGCAAAAGAGAGTCTAATATATGTTCATGTTTTTATGTGTTTGTATATTATGTACATTACAAAGGTGTTAGAGAGATATTTTTGTAACCTAGGATTGCATCTTTTGAAAACAGTTAAATATGTCATATGGTACTTACATATCAGAGGTTAGATAAGGTTGAGATCATTGGGTATATTGATTCTGATTTTGCTAAATGCCAAGATAGCTTGAAATTTGTAACGAATGGGAAGATTTGAGAGTAAAATAGACGAGTTGACAATAGACATTGGGTGCAAATACACATAGTAGATGAAATGTGTACTTACACAGAGTAGAAGAAATGGTGTTTTGAAAGGGGGTAGATGAGTGTGTAGTTAAGGTGTTATACGAAAGGTGTCATTTGAATAGAATAGATAATAGGAGCTTTTACACTAGTATGATCATATGTAACAATTTTTTTCTTTTTATTATTTACACTTGAGACTGAGGGTTATAATTTCTCAGAAATTATTCGAATCTCTTTTGAATATTTTGTAAGTGAATATAAACTATTATTGACATCATATTCGAGTTATTGTTTTAAAATAACTAAATCAAAATAATAGTTAATATAATTAATAAATCAAGAGTTTGAAGAGAATCAGGACTATAGAACCAGATTTAGGTTACAGAGAATAAACTATTATAAATAGGGTTTGAACATGAGTAAAGATAGAGTTGTCGAAATGGATAATTCGACCCGATCCGGCTTGACTCATTATGGGTTGATGATTTAGTGAGCCAATCTAACCCGGCTCACTTTTTATCGAGTCAAAAAAAATTCGAACCTAGCCCGGTCCATCACGGGTTGGTGGGTTAAACGGGTTGGCTCACGGGTTCACTTAATTAAAAATAAATTCAGTCAAAACTAAATCGTAATTCTAATTAAAATCTAAATAAACTTTAATACAATCCAAATACAAACCAAAATAAAAAAAATACAAAATATTTATGTGTTGGCTAAAAAAACAACCTAACATAACTCAAATGTAAAGTCCAACTTAAAAAAAAACACTTGTGTGACCTTTTATCTGTGGGTTGGTGAGCAAACGGGTTCAACCTGGATGAGCTGGGTTCTAGATGAACCGTGTTAAAAATCAACCCGTATTAAAATTTGTAAAAAAATTTCTACCCAACCCGATCCGAACCCGTGATGAGCCGGATTGGCTCGCGGGTTGCAACTCATTTTGAGAGCTCTAAGTAAACACAAGATTCACATACTTAATATTCTAGTTTGAAAATTTCTTAAAACTCTAAAGTACAACATTTTAATGTCAATGGAAGGTTCTGTAAAACACTTTTTAACGTCTTTTTCTTCATGTTAAACTCATGATAAACAAAATAGTAACCGAGATAATAATAAGTTATTATTGAAATATGATTGAGATATTATTTTTATTACAATTTATTTTATTATTGATTAGGAGATATATTCTTAACTTATTTATTGACATAATTATGATTATGATTTTATTTATATCATAAACGATGGTTGTAATATGTATTTATATTTATATAGTTTACTTTATGAATAATGGGAATGAGTTTTCTTGTTCAAAAACTTATTAGTTATAGAAAAAACTTGTGATTTATTTTTATCTACTTCAACATGTATTGATGTCTTTGTCGTCAATTAGAATTATTAGAATATTGGTTGGATACATGTTTAATAAGTTTGTGGTGAAATAAATCAACTCGATGCGAATTACCTCTTAACAAGGTTAGCAAACTACTATTTTAAAATTTAAATTAAAATATGATGATGTCTAAGATTCCACAATTAATACAAAATTAATGTGAAAGTGGACTCAATTCACTAAATTCTATTTTTATTGCAATCAGGAATTTATACATTTCTTTTTTAACAAACATATTTTTGTATTTTTTGTGTATAAAGATGGAATAACGCATGATAAAAAAGAAAAATAAGAAAAATGGAGAAGAAGCAAGAAGATGAAAATGAAACCTGAACAATTGGTAATGTATATTGCAAGAATGTAAATTTGTGTAAATTTGTTAGAAACTAAATAACCAAGGGTAAACTGATCAAGAAAAATATGCACAACACTAAACAAATACGTGTTTCAAATCATATGAGTTTCTCGTTTCTCTCCGAAGATAAAACAACTCGTTAGATCGATCAATCCAGCGAAGGATTTCCGAACCTTATGAAAACCAATGTCTGAAAGATAATATAAAGAAGAAAAGAAGAACACATCAAATAAAACTCTAGTGTTTGTTATTCTTTGTGGTTGTGTCTTGCCCCATGCACCTAGGTGGTATTTATAGGTAGAAAAGGGAGACAAAGGAATAATTTGTAATAAAAATATAGCCGTTAGCCATAAAAAATATTAACCCATAAATTAAAGGTCTATATAAACATGAGTAACAGTAAGTTTTTTTATTTAATTATTTATTTTTTAAATTATATTAAAATATTTCTAATACTATGTGATTTAGTTCTTTTAACCAATATTTGTTATGTTTATTTGACGTTTCAAATGCGTCTCATGATAATTTTTTAGCTAAAATTGAAGCAAAAATGTGTCAAAAATATCTCAAATACTATCATGAAATGTGTTTGAAACGTTAAATAAACTTAACAAAATTGGGTTAAAAGGAATAAATCCATGCAGTTCTAAAGTTAGAGGAATAAATTGTGCCAAAGTTTTGAAGATGGACTAATTCCAATTTTCACTAAAAATTGAGGGACCAAAAACATATTTTAATCCTTTAAATTAGACATAGACAAATAATAGAATTGGTCCGACATGTCAAATGATACATAGTAAAATGAATTCTATAAACTAAACTTTATTGGTATTAGGAATGTATTTGAAAATTAAATTGTAAATATTGTACGAAACATCTTCACATATTAAAATAGATGAACGGT
>Ga0209589_1013576_pt1 | contig 10571 bp, 4 predicted proteins | sample CowpeawhiteBW_FD_187525 | JGI IMG/M metagenome (GOLD analysis project Ga0209589, IMG submission 187525) | Root nodule microbial communities of legume samples collected from California USA - Cow pea white BW (SPAdes) (version 2) | ecosystem: Host-associated > Plants > Roots > Nodule | place: USA...
TCTTTGAACAATCTATTTTTCATCCTGTCGGTCAACTGTTGTTCAAAATTTATAAAATTTACTCATATGATTAAGGTATTTTTCTTTTTATTATAATCTTGATTACATTCTTTTTTTTCCTTTTGTGATTTCTTTCAAATACTGTATTTTATTTAAGGAAACACAACTATCAATTTCATTAAATAAAATAATTTATAGGACAAATATTAAATTGTTTCTATTTATTTTAAATATTTTTATTTATTTTTTATTTTTTACATTTTATTTAATGTTCGTTACGATTTTTATTTCTCTTGTAAAAAAATTATTTAATTAATATTTAAAACAATAAGCGGGTGGCATACTCATTATTTTATGGAAAAAGTGAATAAAACAAAAATTTCATGAAGATAAGATAAGATAAATTTTCATTTCAAGAATGAAAATGAGATAGTTAAGTTGGTACAAGCGACTTATTAGTAGTCTTTTGTTGATGGTCCACTTTTTTACCCACATTTTTTTTTAATATTTTATTAATGTGTAAATTGGTTGTATGTTGAATATGACAAAATATTTTCATTCATTATTTTATTAACATGTATCTATACAAATACATATTTATATCTTATATTAGAGTATATTTCCTATTTACTTGTAGTTAATAATAAATCATTAGTCTTTAAGTTTTTTTTTTCACTAACAATATATCTTTATGTTTTTTAAAAATACTCAAATTTAAAAGTAAAAAATTACATTATTTAAATTGTTTTCTTCTTCTTAAAATTTATACAACTCAGCCCATGGACTTAGAAACTCACAGTTTTGCGAGACAAACCAAACTTACTAATCCACAAATTTTACATAGATCACTCATTTCAACCAATTTTTGTAAGACAAATCAAAAATCAGCCAAAAGAAATTGGATCAACCCATATTATCATAAAATAAATTTTGTTATAGTTTATCATATGAAATTACATATTATTTTTAGTCGTAATCAATAAACTCTCCTTATAAAAATAAAAGTACTTACAATACTATAATATAAGACTCATCGAGAAGCGCAATAACAATGATATTATGACTTCTATTTTCTTTTTATTCACATTCTTGACTTCTTGACGTAACTTAGTGTTAGTCATTGATTAATGTACCACTATCTCTTCCTTTGAAATAATCAATTATTCATACTAAAACACGTCAGAAAATAAAGAATGGGAGTAGAAAAATGTGAGTCATAGAATGTTGCGAGATTTCATTTTTCTCTATAACTCTACTACCAAAAAAGGGTGTTCCAAAAATTAACTATTTTTTAAAATTATCTATAGATTTTTTAAGTTATTTATTTAATAATTATGATTTAAATAATTACAAAATAATAACTTTTTAAAAGAATAAATTCTTAAAACTTTGAAAAAAAAAATTCAAATTCACTAAAATGAAAAATAATCGCACGATAAACTTTGATATAGTTAAATGTAATTGGAAACAAGATTTAATAGAGTTAAATGTATTTGCAAAAAAGTGATTTAATAGAGTGTTGTGAGTGGGATCTCTTCCTTTGATCACAATATATATAGTGTAGGATGGGGTGGCATATATGTCTCATTATGGTGGTGGTACAAAAGGGTGTTCAAACAATTTTTAATACTCAAGTCAATGTTACTTATAATGGTAATATATATGCTCCAAAAATTGATCTCAAGATTTGTATGATGATTTTGATTGTGATTTTAAAGATGGTGGAGATTATGAATTTGAAGATTTTTGTAGATTTGAAGAATGTTCGTGGTTCATACTATGCAAATATTCAAGGATGAAATAATTGGCTTTGACCCAAATTCTTTATTTGCATATTGTTACCCATACACACTTTTCCGTTTTATTAATCATTAGATGCATTTTTGTAATCAAGATTGACAAACATGTCCTACATTGCATAAATATAACACGAATAATGGAAATATAAAATATAAAAAATTAATTGAATTGTTAAAAAAAAAACTATTGATAATATTTAAAATATAAATTAAAGCTATTTTAACAATTTCATTTAAAAAAAACTTAAAAGAATCATTTAATTAATAGATTTTTTTTATAATAGTCTGTAAATTTTCTATGGTTTTAATTGAGAATAAGTGAACAAACTCTAACCCTAAGAAAACTTGTATGGATTTATTTTTAGCAAAAGGTTTGCGTAACTGAGATATGGAAGAGAAATTTACTGTTAATAAGAAACTAAAAGCCCCAATAACTAGTATAAATATTAACAAAGTATAATAATGTCATCAAGGGTCGATTGGTTCACCACCAAGTCATGGAATCAAGTCGTTATTGTCGCAATAAATATAACGTTAAGAGGAAAACATTTGGTCAAGATGAGCAAACACCTAGAGAGGAAAAAACAGAAAAGAATAAAAAAAGTTATATATATATATATATATATATATATATATATATATATATATATATATATATATATATATAATTGTTAGAAACAAGACAATAAAAAAATAATAAAGGAGAAAAAATTAATAACACAAGACTTTAACATAATTTAGTATATAATTTGTATGCTTACGTCCACGATTATATTAGAAAATATTTTATTTTTATGTGTATTTCAAATTGTACATAGGATTGCTTATATAACAAAATACAATACTAAAAGACTAAATCAATCACCATAATACTAACAATAATGTTAGAAGAAAAGAAAGATACTAAATGTTAATGAAATATATATATATATATATATATATATATATATATATATATATATATATATATATTTTGTTAGGAATCCAAGTGTGAGTCTAAGTCTCACATTGACTAGAAATGAGAAAGTAGAACATTATATAAGAATAAAGACTCATGAACCCATTGTCTTAAGGTTTTGGGTTGAGAGTGGTGTCAATGTTTTATGTGGTTGGGCTCGGGTCTCATTGATATTGTATCTCCTCAGTAAAACTTCCTCCATATAAATCTACCAAGTGATATTAGAGCCGATAGTGATTTTTTTATTGTAACAAATGTGCAAATGTGTGTATCAATCTATTCTTAATTGGTTGAAGAGAAAAAATTGTGGCCGATAGGGCACCACTTTGGCAAGCTTCATCTGCATAAGCCATTGAACCATATACTAACAAATTTATATGACTAATCCTGTTGATTAACATATTATGAAGGCGTTGACAAGAACATGTATATATATATAAATAGACACATCTAACAACATCTGAAGATTCGTTTAAATTATTAATGATATAGCACTGGTATTACTGTAGCAGCAGAATTAATACATTAATTGCAGCAGAAAACTGGAGTAGCAGGAAATGGTTTTGAAGCACAAATATTGTGTTTTAGTGAGTTCTATGATATATTTTATAAGGTTGTGTTGAAGCAGCATATATATGATGTTAGTGTGAATATTTTATGCAGAGAAGATGATGAAGAGATGTTAAATAAAATGGAACACTAGCTAGGACGAATGCACTCAACAAATGTGGGGTCCTTGGGAATCAAAACCTGAAAGAAAGTGGCTTAAATATCAAGAAACAACACTGTAATAATATATTCATTAATGTGTTGATGCCCCTTAAAAGTCTTTCATTATTATTATATCATATTTATAATGGGTTTCTGCACGGGTTCATCACTTTGTGGTTATCATATCAACTCAATTTTAACCAGATTTATGAAATCTCATATAATTGACTTTATCATTGCCCATGATTGCCTTTCGATGCTACTTTTCTTTTGCACCCAGGCCCTACAATTTATATATATTTCTACAACTAACAACATCAAAAGTTCCAAACTCCAAATCACTACACTCCTTTTTGATTTGATAGATCTGTGTATTAGTAAAAATACTAGACATCGCGTAATGCTTTTTAATTACAACATTAATCATTGCAAACACAATTTCATATACCTATATCTGCCTTCACTCACTTTTTTTTTTTCCTAGTTCAAATCAAGTTTTGCCTTTATATATATATATATATATATATATATATATATATATATATATATATATACACATTTTGTGATCATTTTTCTAACACCAAAGGAATATTTTTATTAGTTAATTACTTACCACCATTAATAGCTACAATCAATTCACAGAAATTCAGTTCCTTCATTTCACAATTCATAATTTTTTCCATGCAAAGTATAGTCCAAGTCTACCTGGGCACGTGCGCTATAGAAATTATGATGACAGAGTGGTTTAAAATTGTAAATAAACGTATCAGCTTAAAAGAAAGCATCTAGGAATGTAATATTTATATTTCACGCTCCTAATAAAGTTTAATGATTAATGATTAGTTTTTCTGCATTATGGGCATTTGAATATTCAGGGCAATAATAAGGTTTTTCGTGAATTCTTGAGATGTTAAATTCGTAGTGTGCTTTATCACTATATCAGTGCGATTGCCATATTGAATTTGAAATGAAAAAAAAAAAGAAAGTAACTTTTGATTTAACACATAAAACCCCACCATCAATCATAGTCATTACAAAACAAATCATTCTTTTATATAGAGTGGACAAACAGTGTATCAATAAAAGTACTATTTTTTTTTCTTATTATTTATTAAATTTTATTTTGATTCATATTTTTATAAATAAGCCACCATACGGTTATCTTAAAAAAATAAAAATAAATACAATGACACAAGTAATGTTTTTGTGTTTTCCTTTATATGTAAGGCAATACTCTCACTGTCTTTGCTACAATCTCTGCAATAAAACTCTACAACAAGTTGGTACCGTAGATAATATAAATTATTCTACTTCTAATCATTATTAGCATGGTATATGACCAATTCACTTGAGTGCTTTAGACTATGATGTTGATTTTTTTTTTTATGAATTGTTTAAGCCAAGTAATGGAGATTAGTATGTGACAAGTGTAATCTTTAGTGTTTGTCACTTTGTTCTTATGATTTTAATTACTGGAGCATAATTAAATAGAATTTTAACTCTGTCCTTAAGCTTAAGTGCTCCATTAAGTCGCGAAAAGGGATTCATGCAATTTGTCAATATCAGCTGCCATATCTACATATTTAAAAGCATGCAACTACATATACAATTACCTTAATTTATTTTTAATTACAATTAATGAAAAGTCATTAATCACACTCACCATCAATTAACGATCAGTCAAACTGATTAAGACCAACTTGATATCATAAACTTAAGCAAGTGACCTAGCTGTAGTGTATAATTAAAAGCAAGATAATAATATATAAGGTATGAAGCATGATTAAAAGGTCAAAGCAGAAATATTAAACAACCAAGTGATTGGTTCTCTGAATCTCAGTTAGAAAATCAAAAACCTAATTACATAAAAAGTCAATGTAAAAGTTGGTAGATGTTCATATTATTAAAATGATTACCTAAGTTGGCATAAGGGGTAATTCGAATGTATAAAAAAAAGAAAATATTTATACCATGGGTTATTAGGGTTTCCAAGAATGTTAATTACGAATATCAAACCCACTTCTACATTAGGTTTGAGCTAATTAAACACCCTCTTGATGGTGTTCATGAGACCCTGAAAACAAGCATGCATTTCGGGTAGGTTAAGAAATAAAATCTCAAGAAAGATTACATCCATGGCTATATATCATCAAAATATTAAAATTAAATCAACTTCTTGTGATTGAGCCGATTAGGTTAATTAATTAAATAAGAAAAGGTTGCAAATGCATCACAAAATATCCTCCACAAATGCATATGTTGTCGATACCGACAGAAACCAAGGAATTGAACGCAGCAAATTAAATTTTTTTGTTTCACGATGTTAATACTTCGTATGAAGGTATCCACCAGCTCTTTCATAAAGATAATGCTTTGAAGTAAACAATTTAACAAGTTGCATTCTACCCTCTATAATAATTTGTTTTAAAAAATAATAAAGAAAATGCAATGAAGTCAGACTACTCCATTTAATTTAATATCACAAAGTTTCGATAAAAAAGAAGAAGAAGAAAGTTCTCTTTTGCCACTTATATTTTAAAACAACTGAGTTCACCACCCAAATTATTGAAGTGAAGCTTCTTCGTCCATTCAATATTTTAGAAGGACCTTGTAATTGTCTAGTTCACATATTCCAAAACAAAACAACGTGAAATACATCAAAAGTTACCAACAACTTTGTATTATGTAAAACTGTTCCAATCAAAGTCTACTATGATCCCTCGTTGTTTCGATCCTTTATATGGCATAAGGTGGATTTGTTGGTTTTCTATTTATGAATAAGTTAGTATACATGTGTTATCCTCTACCTCCTCTCATCATTATTCAAGGTTCGAGATGTTTTTTTTTTCCTCCTTCATGGCATGGTGGAGTGGTAGTTTTTTATACTTTTTATACTTTTTTATTTGATTTCTCTCTTTCGTGCCTCCATCTCTTTCTCTCGTTTTATTTTCATCTTAATTTTCACCATCAATTCCTTATTATTTTCAAAATCAAATTGCACTACGGTAAAATTGAAGAGTTAAGGAACATTTTTTACCGATCGATTTCTTTTTTTGAGTAAGTTCATTTTCCCCCTTTTTTTTAAAGCAATTTGTTTCCCTTTTGTATGTGGCTTTTCTACGCTCTAGGCATATCTCTATCTATTAGATATCATAAAATCATGCTTTAATTGTTGATCAAACTCTTCTTTGTGTAGATAGAGTTATTTTAGGCTTTGAAGTTGTATAAGGAAAGAGCAAGATTATGAATCTACTATAAGGTAAGGGAAGCTAATCCTTTAGAAGTTATTAGTTTTCTTGAAATATTGAATCTTGCTTTTAAGATTTAATTTGGGGTATTCATAATTTTATCTTTTTGTAAATAGGTGAGAGACTACCATTCAGTGGCGGATCATCATGGATGCAGGGAGGGGCCTTGGCCCCCCCAAAAATTTTGAAATTCTTTTTATAATAGATATTTTGATTTTTTTATTATAAATATTAGGTATTTTGATTTTATTTTGTTATAAATATTAAATTAAATATTTTATTTCTTTTATAAACATAATAATTAATACTAATAAATAATAAAATATAAAATCAAATATAATAAAGAATAAAGATTAAAAAGATTTATCAAGATATTTTCTATGATTTGTTTTCATTATAGATTGTGTTTTTCATAAATTGTTTTCATATTTCATTCTCATCTGTTTTCTTTTGTTTCTGAAAAGAAAAAGATCTATTATTTTTTCTTTTATTTCTCCTTTATTCTCTTCCATCTTCGAGAAAGAAAAGAAAAAGGTAATTCTTTCGTCTCACTTGATAGTGAAATATTAATTAAATAATTTATTTAATGAGTTTCTTTTATATGTCTATGTCTTGAATTTCCTACAAATTGTTCTCATCTTCCATTCTTACCTATTTTCTTTTCTTTGGAAGAGAAAAAGATAAATTATTTTTGCTTTCATCTCTCAATTGTTCTCTTCCATTCGAAAAAATAAAGAAGAATGTAATTCTCTTTTGCCTCACTTGATAGTGAAATATTAGTTTAATAATTTATTTAATGAGCCTCTTTTATATTAATTTTTTATTTTATTAACATAGAAGAAAAAAATGATTGTATTGTGTGTTTTTTATAATTGAATTTTAAGTGTGATTCGATTATCATCGAATTTTCTTTTGGTATTTATGTCTCTCAATTTTTTATTAGATTATGATAAATCATTTTTTAGTATTATTTTTTTAAAATAGGTATATTGATGAAGAATAAAGGAATAAATTATTTAAATAGGTATATTGATAAATCATTTTTGGTATTTATGTCTCTCAATTTTCTTCGTATACTTCATTTTTTATTGTGTTAGTGACAATAATGAAATGTATAAATTTTGGATGTATTATTTGGGCACCCCCAACAATGTTGGTCAAGATCCGCCACTGCTACCATTGATAAGCAATTACAAGAGTTAAAGTGTATATTTAATGAGCAAGCAATGAAGTTATTAATTGTAAACTCTGTTTTGGATCCTAAGGATGCTTATAAAGCTTTTAATATTGATAAAATTTGCACTCTTGTCGACAAATATTATCCTATGGATTTCAATGAGCAAGAGAAGATTAATTTGAATTTTCAAGTTCAACAATTCATTATTGATGCTCGTCAAGATTCAAATTTGAAGAATTTATCAACAATGCAAGAGTTATATTTGGCAACTGAAAGATATTTTTCTGCAATGAAAATAATCAAGAATAAGTTGAGAAATAAGACGGAGGCTGAATTTTTAGCAAGCACTATGATAATCTATATTGAAAAAGGGATATTGCAACTAGCTTCGATTCTCATTCAATTATTGAAGATTTTGAGTCATTGAAAGAGTGTAGAGGAGCAGTTTGACTAAAGGTAACTTTTGTTTTGTTTTTTATATATTATTGTTAGGGATGTCAACGGGGCGGGTAGGGTACGGGTAGTAGCTCCCCCGTACCCTACCCGCTAAATAAATATCAGCCCCGTACTCGTACTCATATTCGTCGGGTATCCGTTATGCGGGTATCCGCCTATTTTTTTCATATCCGCGGGTATTTGCAAAATTATTTAAAAAATAAATATTTAATCATAAATTCAAATAAAATAAAATAAAATAAAATACATCACTGTCATAAATTTTAAATAAAGTTCAAATAAACTCAAGTTGATACAAGTCCAAATAATTGTAAAAGTAAATATGAAATGACGTTCAATACAATGAAAATTATTTAGTTAGTGTTTTGATCAACAAATCAACTTTCTCCGATTAATTCTAAAAAATAAACAAAATAAAAAAATAATAAATCTCAATTGCCACGTGCTAAGTATTCTTATTTTGATTCCATCATTTGGCAACAAGCATACCATAAACGTCATTGTCTATATAAGGTTACTTTGATGTATATTCTCAATTTCAAATAAAGGGAAGAGAAGAATGTCAAGGGATGTAAGTTTAGCGGGTACGGGTATCCACGGGTACGGATACTATGATACCCGTACCCGCCCCGTTAACATACGGGTATCAAAAATACCCGTACCCGCGGGTAGCGGGTATCCATTTTTAATATCCATTTTCTACCCGTTGCGGGTTTTATCCGCGGATACCCGCGGGTACGGATTTTTTTGACATCCCTAATTATTGTTGATGATAAACTTTATGTTACTCTTTCATATATATTATTGTTATATTGTTTGAATTCTATTGTCATGAAAGCTTATTTTGAATAAAAAAAATGATGTAAAGAAATTATTATTTTTTAATTAAAAAAAAATTATATATAACAAATATAATTTGGTCCCCCTACCATTTTTGGTCAAGTTCCGCCACTGAAGATCCTCTCATTCTTGTACTTATGTTTTTTGGATTTGCATAAGTATTATTCATGCAAATGGAAAGTGACTTGAAAACGTATTTGAATTTGCTTGTTTGCGCTGATTTGCGAGTGTGGATTTACAGATGAGTTGTAAAATTTGACACTCTCTAAAATGAAAAGATATGTAGAGAAAGCCAAATTATCGTATTAAAATTACTTTATTGTCCATTTCTTTTAACAATTTAATTTACTTATATTTATTATATTTATTAGTTTCTTTCTTTCCCGTGAAATTATGCAGGAAAGATTCCTGGCTGCACACCCTACATAAGTTCCTACATGTTACATGCATATAATAATTAGTATTATATAATAAAATATATATATATATATATATAATAATTATATATTAATTATATGAATATTGATAAAACTGTATATTATATATATATATATAATTTTAATTTTAATTATTTTAATAATTAGTATTATATAATAATAAAAATTAATATTATTATTGAAATAAATATCTTTTGTAAAGGAATTAATTATAAAAAATAAAATAAATTTAAATAAATGTGGAGATATAAATTAAATAGTCTATATTATAAATTATTTTTAAGTTATCATTGAGAATAATAATAATTTATTTTAAGTTATTAATGATATCAATAAATTATATTTTTCTAATTTTAAATAACATTTTTAATTTTATTTTAATATCATTTCTTCTATTTACATTGAAGGATAAAATGACAATCTTACAATTTACTCTACTAAAAATTATAATTTATTAAATTTTATCTATCACATCATACACAAATTTTCATAAATTTTTTCACTCATATCCACTCAAATCATACCATCTTTCCTTTAATTCAAAGAGCTTCATCTTTACCTACAAATCAATTCAAATCATCGCAAACTCACTCCCTCAAATTGACACCCCAATCCAAGCACAACATTAAGGTAGTTTGAGAATAAATGAGGTAGTAAATGCACAAGCAATAATGAAACATTCATATATTATTAATGTGATTGTTATTTGTATTCTCAACATTACTTGCCCTTCACTTTTTCTGGCCAGGGGTGGTTTAAGGCTTTGGAAGGCGTAGAGCAAACTTTAAAAATGAGATTTTTTATTTAAAATTTATTTTCTGAGTTTTTTAATGCAAATTTTTTTATTAAATTATCATAATTAATTTCATTTAATTCTTTTTAATAGTCTTTTTTTATAATTTTGACATATTATATCCCTTATTAATAAATAAATAAATATATATA
>Ga0209589_1013582_pt1 | contig 10567 bp, 11 predicted proteins | sample CowpeawhiteBW_FD_187525 | JGI IMG/M metagenome (GOLD analysis project Ga0209589, IMG submission 187525) | Root nodule microbial communities of legume samples collected from California USA - Cow pea white BW (SPAdes) (version 2) | ecosystem: Host-associated > Plants > Roots > Nodule | place: USA...
TAATTAATTTAACAATAATCTCTAGATAACCAATGAAGAATCTTATTTAGAAAAAGCAGTGGAATTGACCTATTTACTATTACTGTGTTTACAATCTTCCGTGTCATTTTCTTTGCATATCAAAACCTCCCTATTTTTATAGTTGCTAGTTTTAAATTGCATTTTTGAGAATCAAATATTTGAGATCAATTCCGTATTCGTTGTGAGACGACTCAGGGTTATCTTAACCCTAACTATTTTCTTCACTACAAACTGGCAATACTGAAGTTGCTAAAGTAGTGGTAATTTGATCGCCTAACGACAGCGATATCACTTTGCCACCCAAACCACTGAAACACTTTGCACATCACAGCACCCTTCTCCCTTTTCTCTTTTCTGCCTTCTCTCTACCAAAAGAGAAAATTCTGAATCAGTCCTCTCTGTTCCTGCGTGAAGTCTCGCCTAGGCGAGCTGGGGTCGCCTGAGCGAGATAACGATCTCGTCTGGGCGAACCAGCCTAGCCTGAGCGAGAGTTCGTCCATGTTTTTCTCTTTTGCCACTGTTAATGTCTCGCCTAGGCGAAACTGACTCACCTGAGCGAGATAATCTCTCGCCTAGACTAGAATTTTTAGCCTGAGCGTGAACTACTGCAGTGATAGTGATCCACATCTGTTTTCTTTGGTAGAAATATATGTTTTAATGCATCTTTGTGCAACTTAGGCTCTGTATGCTTTGACTGTTATCATTGATGTATTGTATGATTTAATTGGATGAATATAAGTTATGCGAAGATGAGGTTAAAAATGGAATTTCAAGGGAAATCCAAGTGGAATAGTAGTGTGTGTAAGGATGTGAGGAATCTAAAATGGTTGGTATCCTGAAACTCCAATAACCATTCAAGCCCAGATAGAGTAGAATGGATTATGTCGTGAGGAGTAGCAGGAGGTCCTCGTCGTAGGACTTGATCAAGTCTTAGACGTGGAGGGGACTTACCCTGGGAACGGTCGGGTGAATACTCCATGTGTCCAAACTCTGCAGAGTCTGGGAACCGTTACAGATGCAAGCCACCAAGAGCTCCAACGTTCCTTGCACAATCTGGATATTGAGTCGATAAAACTATGATTGTATTATATGCTATGAATGATATCTCAAATTGCAAAGTGTGATTTATGTTGTTTCTTTCAGTTGCCTTACCCTTCTTTCTGTTTGTGTTGTCTGTTTTTGTATATTTTTGTCCTTTTGCTATGATCACCTGTGTTTGATGGGAGCAGAGCAGAAACCAGGTGGAGATACCCCTCCTGAGTAGGGGTTGGAGCATGGTAGGGAATGTTCGTTGCAATTAATTTCTGATTGTATGTTTTGGAGTGGTGTAGTTTAGCCTCCTTTTCAATTTCTATTACCTTGTATATATATTATATATATATATATATATATATATATATATATATATATGTAGAAGTAATAGCCCCGAGGACTGTACTAGGTCATATATTGCGTGTATATGACTGTTTTTTTTCGACTATCTGCACTCTTTGATCATGATATAATATTTTGTTTGATTGTGTGGAAAACTATTAAATGGGATGTTACATTTTGGTATCAGAGTAGTAGTTCCTTTAGGGTTTGTAGGTGTGAGCTTGCCTAGTTTCTGTTGTGTGTTTCTTATAGTGATTTGATAGAGTTGTGGCGATGGTTAGATAAATTGATGACTCTCTATTTGTGTGGTCAGAGCTATGGCACCTAGACCTCCTCCTCCTCCTATTCCTAACCCGGATAGCTCTCACTTGGTGGGGACTATTGAGGCGATGTTGGCAGCCATGCAGCAGTAGAATGCTAACATGGTGAATCAACAAAACTTGGCCTTGCAGTAGATGGAGTCTGCTAGGCTCGCAGCAAAGGCCACCCAGCAAAGACACTTGGAAGCCTTACATCAGCTAGGGGAGAATTGATCTGTAGCTGGATCTTCCCAAGCTCCACCACCACGAGTGTTAGAGTGGAGTTTGGAGGACTTTCTTAAGCATCATCCATCTCGCTTTGACGGCAAGACCACTCCAGATGAGGCAGATCAGTGGATGCGAGATACGGAGCAGATTTTTGAGGCCAAAAGGTGCCCAGTAGAGAGTAGACTAGCATATTCTGAGTACTTGCTAGTCGGAGAGGCTGTTCATTAGTGGTCTAGCATGAAAATGATGTTAGAAGACAATAGGGAGACCATCACTTGGGAGCTATTCAAGAAGAAGTTCTATGCTGAGTACTTCCCGGACAGTGTGAGGTATGCCAAGGAAGTGGAGTTTTTACAGTTGATGCAAGGAGAGATGTCTCTATCCGAGTATGCGGAAAGTCAAGCACTTGGGCAGATTCCACACCTTGAGGATGGCAGAAGACTGGCAGTGTAGGAAGTTTGAGAATGGGTTGAGAGGTGATCTCAAACTCATGGTGGCTCCACTCTCTATAAAGGAGTTCCCTGCTTTGGTAGAAAAAGCAAGAGTAATGGAGAAGCTGAAAGCAGAAGTTGAGGCTCAGCAGCGGTCTCAACAGAAGCTGGGAGGACCATCTGGGTCCACGAGCTGACAGGATGATAGGAGAAAACCCTACTCCAGGCCTCCGCCTCAGGGGTCCAAGAGATTTTCACCACAGTCACATCAGTCTCAGTCCCCTCAGCACCATTCTCCCAGGCCATGGTGTTTTCAGTGTGGAGGGCCCCATATGAGGAGTGCTTGTCTTCATCTTGGTGGTAGGCGGACGTGTTATAGATGTGTCCAAGAAGGTCACATTCTCAGAGATTGCCCCATTGGCAGGAGCACAGTGCTCACACCTTCGGCGCAGTCACAACCACAGCAAACACGAGGAAGTGTTAGACCTCAGGCAGCTGGTCGAGTATATGCTATGACGGGCACAGAGGCGAACAGAGCAGGTAACCTCATCTTTGCGTCTTGCATGATTGGTGGTAGGAGTCTATGTGTACTATACGATTCAGGAGCGACACACTCTTTTGTGTCGGAGTCTATAGTGTTGGAGTTGGGCCTTCCGGCGAAGGAGCTCCAATATGACCTGGTGGTATCCACGCCTGCTTCTGGGTTGATCAGGACTTCGACCGTGTGTGCTAGATGCCGGATTGAGGTTGAGGGACGCCAATACCGGGTAAACCTGATCTGTTTACCTTTGGAGGGCTTGGATGTGATCTTGGGAATGGATTGCTTATCTGCTAATCACATTCTCATTGATTGCAATGAGAAGAGGGTGATGTTTCCCAGCTTAGAGGATGATGTTATGTGGATGTCCTCACAGCAGGTGGATCAAGCCATCCGTGAGGGATCTCAGTGTTTCTTGATTTTAACTCAAGTATCTGTTGAGAAGGAGGGCGGACACCTTGAGACGACAGTGGTGAGGGAATTCTCTGATGTTTTCCTTGAGGAGGTACCCAGTTTGCCCCCATCCAGAGAAATCGAGTTCTCTATTGATCTGGTACCTAGAGCAGGGCCAGTATCAATAGCACCTTACAAGATGGCTCCTACTGAACTGGTAGAGTTGAAAGAGCAGATTGAGGAACTGTTAGAGAAACAATTCATCAGGCCCAGTGTGTCACCTTGGGGAACGCCGGTGTTGCTAGTTAAGAAAAAGGATGGCAGCTCCAGGCTTTGTGTAGATTACCGGCAACTCAACAAGCTAACCATCAAGAACAAATATCCTCTGCCAAGGATAGATGACTTGATGGATCAGTTGCACGGTGTTGTAGTGTTTTCAAAAATCGACTTGAGATCAGGATACCATCATATTAGAGTTAAGGTTGGTGATGTGCAGAAGACCGCTTTCAGGTCTAGATATGGGCACTACGAGTACGTAGTGATGCCCTTTGGTGTGACCAACGCCCCTGCCTTGTTCATGGACTACATGAACCGAATTTTCAGGCCTTTTCTAGACAAGTTCGTGGTGGTTTTCATCGACAACATCTTAATATACTCCTGTACTCATGAAGAACATGTGGAGCATCTAAGGACAGTTCTAAGTATTTTGAGAGAGAAGCAACTCTATGCAAAGTTGTCCAAGTGCGAGTTTTGGATGACCACGGTCCAATTCTTGGGACATGTGATCTCGGCCCAGGGTATATCAGTGGACCCATCCAAAGTCGAGGCTGTATTAAAATGGGAGCGTCCTAAATCAGCGACAGAGATTAGAAGCTTTGTGGGACTGGCAGGATACTATCGGAGGTTCATTGAAGGGTTTTCTAAGATTGTGGCACCTTTAACTCAGTTGACTCGTAAGGATCAGCCTTTTGCTTGGACTGACCAGTGTGAAAATAGTTTCCAAGAGCTGAAGCAAAAGCTGACCAGTGCTCCTATATTGGTGATCCCTGATACCAGTAGACCCTTTGAGGTATACTGTGATGCATCCCATCAGGGGTTAGGGTGTGTTTTGATGCAAGAAAGGAGAGTGGTTGCCTATGCCTCCAGGTAGCTTAAGAGTCATGAGAAGAACTACCCCACACATGATCTCGAGTTAGCGGCGGTGGTGTTTGCACTGAAAATCTGGAGACATTATCTGTATGGTGCTCAGTTCCAGGTTTTCAGTGATCACAAGAGCCTGAAGTACCTGTTCGACCAGAAAGAATTGAACATGAGGCAGAGACGATGGATGGAGTTTTTAAAAGACTTTGATTTTGAACTGTTGTACCACCCGGGGAAAGCGAATGTGGTGGCGGACGCTTTAAGCAAAAAAACAGTTCACGCCTCTTACATGATGGTCATAGAGTTGGAATTGGTGGAACAGTTCAGAGACATCCAGTTACAGGTGACTTTAGGAGAGGGCGTCATTAGATGCAACCGCCTAATCGTGTCTAGTGATTTCCTCGTCTTGATAAAGGAGAGACAGTTATCTGACCCCAAATAACGGGAGACAATGGAATGTCTTGTCTTGGTACAGAGAAAGCCAAGGGCTTTGAAATGGGAGGTGATGGGGTATTGAGATTCAGAGGCAGGATCTGCATACCTGAGGATTTGGAGGTGAAGGGCATGATTCTTGAAGAGGGGCACAAGAGTCGTTTTAGCATGCACCCAGGCATGACTAAAATGTATCATAATCTGAGAGAATCGTTATGGTGGACGGGCATGAAGTCAGACATTGCTCGGTATGTGTCATCCTGTTTGACCTGTCAAAAGGCTAAGACAGAACATCAGAGGCCTGGAGGGATGCTGCAACAGTTGGAGATGCCAGAGTGGAAGTGGGATGACATTGCTATGGATTTTGTTACCCATTTACCACGGACGGTGAGGAACCATGATGCTATATGGGTTATAGTGGACCGTCTGACCAAGAGTACCCATTTCCTCGTAGTGAACCTAAGAATGTCCATGACGAAGTTGGCACAAATGTATATCAATGAGATTGTGAGACTACATGGAGTTCCATTGAGCATAGTCTCTGATAGGGATCCACGTTTCACCTCCCGTTTCTGGCAGACGTTGCAGAATGCCATGGGTAGCAGACTGACCATGAGCTCAGCTTACCACCCCCAGACGGATGGCCAGTCCGAGAGGACAATACAGTCTCTCGAAGACCTCTTGCGGACGTGTGTGCTAGATCATCTTGGTACGTGGGATGAAGTCCTGCCTCTGGTGGAGTTTACCTATAATAACAGTTTCCATGCAAGCATTAGCATGGCGCCATATGAAGCTCTCTATGGCAGGAGGTGCAGGACCCCCTTGTGATGGTACCAAGACAGAGAGTCGGTAGTTGTAGGGCCAGAATTGATGAGGCAAACTACGGAAAAGGTTAAGCAGATACAAGAAAGGATGAAGGCATCTCAGAGCAGACAGAAATCCTATGCTGATCAAAGGAGAAGACCTTTGGAGTTTGCAGTGGGAGATCATGTTTTCTTGAGGGTTACCCCAACCACCGGTGTGGGGAGGGCTATTCACTCAAGGAAGCTGTCTCCTAAGTTCATCGGCCTATATCAGATTCTGAGGAAGATTTGACCAATGGCTTATGAGATCGCTCTACCTCCTCAGCTGTCTAACCTTCACTTTGTATTTCATGTCTCTCAACTTAGAAAATATGTGTATGATCCCTCACATGTGCTTGAGTCAGAAGATCTACAAGTTAGAAGAGACCTCTCCGTAGAGGTTCAACCGGTGAGTCTTGGCGATAGTCAGACTAGACAGCGTAAGGGGAAATCGATCACTCTAGTTCAGGTCAACTGGGATAAGAGAATGGGGGATTCCACGTGGGAACTTGAAGAGGAAGTGAAGAAATCGTATCCACATCTGTTCTCTGGTGAGTCTTAATTTTCGGGACGAAAATTTTGTTGTTGGGGAGATTGTGAAGACCCACATTTCAGCCCCCTAATCTCTCCTCTCTCTCTGCCACCCACACCACTGAAACACTTTGCACCTCACAGCACCCTTCTCCCTTTTCTCTTCTCTGCCTTCTCTCTACCAAAAGAGAAAATTCTGAATCACTCCTCTCTAATTGCAGAATCCAAACCCAGAGCCAATTCAAAATCTCCCCTCTTGGCTTCAACTCCTCCTTCTCCTCCATGTAAGTCACTCCCAACCATCTCATTCCTTTTAATTCGACAATTTCTAGAATCCCTTTCTGCTGTTGGGAACTCATCTCATTTTGAACCTGTAATTCCAGTTCTCTGAGTGGTACAACTGAAGCTCTTGAGAGGGAGGGTCCTAGTTAATTAGAAAGATATATAGAGGTAAGGGAAGCTAACTCCTCTCCTCAAATTGTATAGAAAATCCATGGATGAGCTTGAATTATGTAGTTGAGTGATGAATTCGTGTTTGTATTGCGGGTATTGGTGAAAATTACTTGTTGATTGATAGAAACTGGTCTGTTGCATGTGGGAATAGGTGTGTGACATGGTATTTTCGCCTAGGCGAGTTACTCTCGCCTGAGCGAAAGCATCAGGAGACGCACCTCTGTTCCTGCGTGAAGTCTCGCCTAGGCGAGCTGGGGTCGCCTGAGCAAGATAACGATCTCGTCTGGGCGAACCAGCCTAGCCTGAGCGAGAGTTCGTCCATGTTTTTCTCTTTTGCCATTGTTAATGTCTCGCCTAGGCAAGACTGACTCACCTGAGCGAGATAACCTCTCACCTAGACTAGAATTTTTAGCCTGAGCGAGAACTACTGCAGTGATAGTGATCCACATCTGTTTTCTTTGGTAGAAATATATGTTTTAATGCATCTTTGTGCAACTTAGTTCTGTATGCTTTGACTGTTATCATTGATGTATTGTATGATTTAATTGGATGAATATAAGTTATGCGAAGATGAGGTTAAAAATTGAATTTCAAGGGAAATCCAAGTGGAATAGTAATGTGTAAGGATGTGAGGAATCTAAAATGGTTGGTATCCTGAAACTCCAATAACCATTCAAGCTCAGATAGAGTAGAATGGATTATGTCGTGAGGAGTAGCAGGAGGTCCTCGTCGTCGGACTTGATCAAGTCTTAGATGTGGAGGGGACTTACCCTGGGAACGGTCGGGTGAATACTCCATGTGTCCAGACTCTGCAGAGTCTGGGAACCGTTACAGATGCAAGCCACCAAGAGCTCTAACGTTCCTTACACAATCCGGATATTGAGTCGATAAAACTATGATTGTATTATATGCTATGAATGATATCTCAAATTACAAAGTGTGATTTATGTTGTTTCTTTCAGTTGGCTTACCCTTCTTTTTGTTTGTGTTGTCTGCTTTTGTATATTTTTGTCCTTTTACTATGATCACCTGTGTTTGATGGGAGCAGAGCAGAAACCAGGTGGAGATACCCCTCCTAAGTAGGGGTTGGAGCATGGCAGGGAATGTTCGTTGCAATTAATTTCTGATTGTATGTTTTGGAGTGGTGTAGTTTAGCATCCTTTTCAATTTCTATTACCTTGTATATATTATATATATATATATATGTATGTATGTATAAGTAATAGCCCAGAGGACTGTACTAGGTCATATATTGCGTGTATATGATTGTTTTCTTTCGACTATCTGCACTCTTTGATCATGATATAATATTTTGTTTGATAGTGTGGAAAACTATTAAATGGGATGTTACACATTGGTGCACCAAGAATTTTATGGTACTCATTTGGGGACACCTGGAGGCCATTCCAACCTTTACATCTCAAAAACCATGAATTTCATTTTTTCAGAAAACACCCCACCAACCATCACCTAAGCCATGCCACACCGACCAACTTGGCCATGTGCAAAACACACAGAACTCAAAACATTCGTGCACCAAGAATTTTATGGTACTAATTTGGGGACATTTAGAGGCCAATCCAACCTTCACATCTCAAAAACCATGAATTTCAGTTTTTCACAAAATACCGCACCAAGCCATCTACCTAATTCGTGCCACACCGACCAACTTGGCCATGTGCAAAACATATCGAACTCAAAACATTTGTGCACCAACAATTTTATGGTACTCATGTAGGGACATTTGGAGGCAATTCCAACCTTCACATCTCAAAAACCATAAATTTCATTTTTTTCACAAAACACTCCACCAAGCCTATCTAAGCCGTGCCACACCAACCAACTTGGCCATCTGCAAAAGACACCGAACTCAAAATATTCCTGCACCAAGAATTTTCTGGTACTCATTTGGGGACACTTGGAGGCCATTCCAAACTTTACATCTCAAAAACCATGAATTTCATTTTTTCACAAAACACCCCACCAAGTCATCTAGCTAAGTTGTGCCACACCAACCAACTTGGCCATGTGTAAAACCCACTTAACTCATAAATTTCGTGCACTAAGAATTTTATCGTATTGATTTCGAGACATTTGTAGGCCATTCCAACCTTCACATCTCAAAAACCATGAATTTCATTCTTTTACAAAACACCCCACCAAGGCATCTACCTAAGTCGTGCCACACCAACCAACTTGGCAATGTTCAAAACACACCGAACTCAAAAAATTGGTGCACCAAGAATTTTAAGGTACTCATTTGGGGACACTTGGAGGCCATTCCAAACTTTACATCTAAAAAACCATAAATTTCATTTTTTCACAAAACACCCCACCAAGCCATCTACCTAAGTCGTGCCACACCGACCAGCTTGGCCATGTGCAAAACACACCGAACTCAAAACATTTGTGCACCAACAATTTTATGGTACTCATGTTGAGACATTTGGAGGCAATTCCAACCTTCACATCTAAAAAAACATGAATTTCATTTTTTCACAAAATACCCCACCAAGCCATTTACCTAAGCCGTGCCACACCGACCAACTTGGCCATTTTCAAAACACACTGAACTCAAAACATTCGTGCACCAAGAATTTTATGGTACTCATTTGGGGACATTTGGAGGCCATTCCAACCTTCACATCTCAAAAACCATGAATTTCATTGTTTCACAAAAATCCCCTCAAGCCATCTAGCTAAGTCGTGCCACACCAACCAACTTGGCCATGTGTAAAACCCATTTAACTCATAAATTTCGTGCACTAAGAATTTTATCGTATTGATTTGGGACATTTGTAGGCCATTCCAACCTTCACATCTCAAAAACCATGAATTTCATTTTTTTACAAAACACCCAACCAAGGCAGCTACCTAAGCCGTGCCACATCGACCAACTTTGCAATGTTCAAAACACACCAAACTCAAAAAATTGGTGCACCAAGAATTTTAAGGTAGTCATTTGGGGACACTTGGAGGCCATTCCAAACTTTACATCTCAAAAACCATGAATTTCATTTTTTCACAAAACACCCCACCAAGCCATCTACCTAAGTCCTGCCACACCGACCAACTTGGCCATGTGCAAAACACACCGAACTCAAAACATTGGTGCACCAAGAATTTTATATTACTCATTTGGGGCACCTGGAGGCCATTCCAACCATTACATCTCAAAAACCATGAATTTCATTTTTTCACAAAACACCCCACCAAGCCATCTACCTAAGCCGTGCCACACCGACCAACTTAGACATGTACAAAACTAATCGAACTCAAAACAATTGTGCACCAAGAATTTTGTGGTACTCATTTGGGGACATTTGTAGGACTTCCCAAACTTCTTATCTCAAAAACCACGAATTTCATTTTTTCACAAAACATTCCACCAAGCCATCTACCTAAGTCGTGCCACACCGACCAACTTGGCCACGAGCAATACACATCGAACTTAAACATTTGTGCACCAAGAGATTTATGGTACTCATTTGGGGACATTTGGAGGCCATTCAAACCTTCACATTTCAAAAACCATGAATTTCTTTTTTTCACAAAACACTCCACCAAGCCATCTACCTAAGCGGTGGCACACCGACCGATTTGGCCATGTGCAAAACGTACCGAACTCAAAACAATTGTGCATCAATAATTTTATGGTACTCATGTTGGGACATTTGGAGGCAATTCCAACCTTCATATCTCAAAAATTAGGAATTTCATTTTTTCACAAAATACCCCACCAAGCCATTTAGCTAAGTCGTGCCACACCGACCAACTTGGCCATGTTCAAAACACACCGAACTCAAAACATTCGTGCACCAAGAATTTTACGGTACTCATTTGGGGATATTTGGAGGCCATTCCAACCTTCACATCTCAAAAACC
>Ga0209589_1013584_pt1 | contig 10566 bp, 4 predicted proteins | sample CowpeawhiteBW_FD_187525 | JGI IMG/M metagenome (GOLD analysis project Ga0209589, IMG submission 187525) | Root nodule microbial communities of legume samples collected from California USA - Cow pea white BW (SPAdes) (version 2) | ecosystem: Host-associated > Plants > Roots > Nodule | place: USA...
ATAAAAAGTTTGTAAAAGTAACGGTCAATTTTTTAAAATTTAATAAATTGTTATATTTAAAGGGTAAAATCGGTATTTTGAAAAGTGGACACAAAAAGGGGAATCCCCTTTATATATTGTTATAGATGTAGAAAATAACTGCCGTCTTAATTCCCACACAAATTGATAATAAATGGAAAAATATTAAAGAATTTGTAGTAGAAAACAAAACTTACAAAATCAATTTCAACTTCATATTCTGTTTCAGATATTAAGGATTGCCATTATTTACATGCAGAAAAAACTGCCGTCTTAATTCCCACAGAAACTGATAATAAATGGAAAAATATAAGAGAATTTGAAGTGAAAACCAAAACTTACAAATCAATTTCAACTTCGTATTCTGTTTCAGATATTTCCAGCAATTGTTTAACTGGATCTTGTTCGTATAGAAACTTCAAGAATATAATAACAAGTTCACTGCAAAACCAAAAATAAATTCAGACAAAATCATCTTTCATAACATTAAGGAATGTTTAAACGAACCTGTTATACGGTAGAAGCTGGTCACTTGGTTCTGACATGAGTAATTTTATACACTTTAATAGCCAGTTGAAGAAGTTTGAGTACTGGTTGAAAATGTAAAGAGGAAAAAAAATTAAAAAAATAATATCAAAATAATAGATATAATAGGCTTTTATAAAAAATGAATTCGTTGATATCTTTCAAACATTATTTTCTGTGCAGACAAGTGAAATCCAAATAAGTGTTCCAGCATTCCAAAAAATCCAGTCACACAAGCTTATCATCGAATCCTATCCTCCACAATATTACATGCTCAGAAAGCACAGTATATGAAATAGTGTCATAAAAGTAAAAATGTGATAACATAATACGTAGATTTTCACCACTTCAAACACATGCACTCATTTCCGTAAAAAAAATTGCTTCTGACAAGGAATAAAAATTTAAACGTATATTAAAATACCTCCCAAAAACGAGGTATTCAAATACAAGCAAACTGACACTTCATTCAAACAACCTTTTGGCTTTCTAAAACTATGTTTAACCTTAGTATTCCAAAAATCCCTAAGGCCACAGCTCTAGGCTCTGGCTTTGCACTTGACCTTGTTCCAATATTTTGTTTCTTGCTTCTCAAGTCACCAGATTTCCTTGATTGTGTTATTTCTTTTACTATTTAAAGTAATGAGTATACTCGCAGTAGTTTATTCTGGTATCTGTTCAAAACTGACTGTTAACTGATAGAAGTTCGATCATTAGAAGTTCAAAGTTACTACATGACTACGACCAAAGAACTTCATCAAATTATACGAACAACCTATTCCTCTGGGGATTTGTTTTATCTAAAAAATACATATGCATATTACCTTAGAGTTCCCAATTTAACAAATGACAGCTGATGTTTATTTGGGGCTTTCTATTAGGCTCTTCTAGCTCCTACCATCACATTGAACCCACAAAAAAGTGTGGGTAAAGAAAAGTCAAGAGATACTTAAACCTATTGAAGATAAAAGTAATTTTGTTATTTCACAGGATACCCAAATAGGCACTAGGAAGCAATGGTGAATGGCAGAATATGTGTGGAAGGACAAAATTTTACCATATAAACATGCCATTGTAGCTTCTGGCCCTGCCATAGTGAGCACCCCATCACAAATTACCTATTGTGGAGGGGTCAAAAAATGCCACGTTATTGCATTATGGCATTGCTATAACAGATATTAACAACATTGCTTGGCAGTTAAGCTGGCCCACACGCCTCAGTTAACTTGGGAATATATTGGAATGGTCGCAAGACTTTTCTAGTAATTAAATCTTAGAGTTGAAGAGTAACTGAAATATTGACATTTGAGTTCTTCCCTTTGTCCATTTTTTCCTGAGTTTCCACCAAATTTCTCCTAATAATTAAATATTAGAAGTCAATAAATAGATTTTTTATAATAGAACCACAAGCAGCAATGTTTTGAAACTACACCAATAATTAAACCGATGAAGACAATTCAATGGTTGAACCACGGTTCATTAAGAAATAATTAAAATATACTTTTAATTTTATATAATATATTAAGTGATAAAATAAAATATAGAATTATCACAGATTAAGTTATGCAAAATTTTAAGGATCATATTACAAGTCCTACAACTTAAAAAACTCATAATAAATAGTTAATAGAAATACATACGTAAAACTCAACCTTTGGTTATTTAAAAAATGTTTATGAATAAAAATAATAATAAACCACCACCTTTTCAAATACAGATTTTTGAACTGGATTTTAGCCACCAGTTTTTTACTGATCTAGTGAGCTAACTAGCTTCAGGTCATATTGGCTGATCCATTTTTAAAACCTATGATATACGGAATTTGAATAACTATTGTAGCTCTCATGGAAATATATAGCTGATAACAATTTAAAGGCCATGATAACAACAGAGCTAAAATTGAAAAATAAAGCTACACTCTACAAGATTCATTTAAAACAAAAAAGGCACACCTGCTGCACAACAGATGAAAGAACCCTCATAAATCGTTCAACTTGTACAAGTAGCATACCAGCCTTTTCTGTTGCATTGTTAATAAGTGATTCATCCAAGCCAATGCTGTGATAGCGTGCTCGCCATCTTGAAAGCCCTCTTAGTTCTCCTATTCTGAATCCAATAACTTCGACGGCAGGCTGAAAAATACATTTAAGCTTCCATGAGAGCTTAAGTGAAGTGTTTACAAACACTGAATAAACTCAAAAGTAATGAACTTCTAGTACCATGTCAAGAATGGAACAGTAAAAGTTCAGGCTATTACATGAATGAGCATGAATTTTATATCACCTAACAATTTATTCAATACACTACCATTCCACCTTTTGCGTTTTGATCTCATGGTAATGCCCTCTGTTAATGTTATTAAAGTAAGTGAAGCTACCCATTTTCTTCTACAAAGGTCAGTGAATTATATGAAGGACCCTGTGTGACAACAAAACTGGACCTTTATAACTATAATTGCAATCACAATTCTTCCAGACAACATTGAACTTAAGCCCCTTCAAACTGAAGCCTCTGAAGTCCTAAATCATTGTGATAGGAGCAGACTTGCCTACTTTGTTAATACATGGTAGGAGGTAATAACAACGTAGCTCAAACCCATTAATGAGGTTTGGAGAAAAGTTATAGACGAAAGAAAAAAAAAATCTTCTCATTGTCTTTGAAAAAGACTACAACAGGAAGCTGTTTGCCATGACAAATTTTAAAATATTTGCTTTCAAACAATATGTTTCTCCTTATTGGTAGACATTGCTGTATATTCTACCTGGAGGTGGTCCAAGACAATGCGTTGAAGTTCTTTGCCTGCACCAGACAGAACCTTTGAAATACGCTTGACACCCTGTAAAGAAAAAAAGTTGCTGAATGAAAACTACATCCACAAAGACGAATGCAACTAAATAAGACTGCAAGTATACCACTTCTCCCAGAGTGTTAACGAGAAACTGATGAACTGGTGGGCTAGTTCTTGCACCACCCAAAAGGCTCAGAAACTCCTCTTGGGGTGAGGAATCAAGTCCTAGTAATCAAAGACAGAAACAAGTAAATTAAAGTGAGTGTAATGACTAAAACAAATTCCATAACTCTAATTCAGTTACCATGATTTATAATCAGAGTAGACAAAGAGCTAAATTTCTCCTGAAATGTGTTCATGGCATCAGACCACTGCCTACACATAACTGATAATGATGTGCGAACAACCTCAGTCAAATCCTCAATGTTAGAAGCTTGTTGAGCTACCTGATGAAGCTCATTTTTCCTGTAAAAAAGATAGAAGGGATCAAATTGCAGAAATAAGATGCCGAATTCATTTGCATTTGTCTTGAAGGGAAAAGGTCTTAAATGTTACAAAGAAAAAGAATGTAACAGCAAAGCATCCATTTCTCAAAGAATTTTTACCTATTCCAAAATATAGTAGTATTCAGGGCTAAGCAATGCAGACCGTGCTCATTGTGCCCAGCCATGTTAGCTTCTCCCAAGTCAGCACCAACTTTAACAAGGTCCCCTGAGCACATTACTATCAAACGACAGAGATCTTTTGATAACGCAACCTAGTGATATGTAACAACACAGCTTCCATGAGTACGTTCCAAGGGGGAATGTAACAAAACCAGTCATGTGCCTTTATCCATCAGCTTATGCTTTTGGGAGTTATTTTTTTCAACATATTAGAACCTCTATATTGGGTTGGGTAAACTAGAATTTGATCCTAACCATCTTCATTCTTCTGATAAAAAGCTCCGTTATGACACAAGGTAGGGAGGCTTATTCATTATCTACACTTAAAGCACAAAAGGCTCTTACATTAAAGGCAGAGTTAGTAATGAAATATAGAACCATTCACGCTGCTTCACCTAAAGCTCAAGCCTTTTTCAGGAATTGGTTCATGACAGGCATTAATTAACTTATGTAAGTTGAAGGCTCAATATTTTTTACTCAAATATGTTTTTAATCTCATAAAGTGAGTTTTGATTTTTTCTCCCCATAAACAATTTTCTTTGTTTTTGGTCCCTCTAAAGTTGAAATTTACCACTTTAGATGCCTAGTATTATGACACTATTTAAATATTTAGGTGTTGAACAAAAGGTTAACTCACCATTCCAAATTACACATACTAGTGTGGAAATATAATGTCTACATGTATCACCTTAAAAAACTGTTAAAAATTTGAAAAGTTAATGCTATTCATCTATCTTAACATGACTATCAAGGACTAAAATCAGTGCGTTAAAAATTTTAGAGGGATGAAAATAAAATAAAATATTCTGCAAGGACAAACACTAAAAATTCACCGAAAATATGAAGAGTGATTTCAAATTCGACAGAGATGAAAAAAAATTATTAAAAACTTGTTAATATAGAGACCCAAAATATATATGAACCATATTTTTTCTTCACTGATTCATTTCATGAGTGATGCATCAATATATTGAACATGGAATCTCCTCTTTGACCATAAGATCGAGAGAGCGGAATTAGATTCACTAATTTACCATTAATCTTTTGGCAGAATTTCAAACATCATTGCATTCATTCATACAAACTTATTGATGTAGTTCTTCTACTTCTTTGACTGTATTTTAATTTGCCCTTCTCATATTTCAAAATTTTAAAATGCACATTAGGATGTTAATTAATCAACTAGTTAGTTTTAAGCATCAAGATATAGTTTAGGGTTTTCCATATTTCGTCACCAACGAAATGGAACTGGAACAGCAAATGAAGTTCAGTGATCAAAATAAAGAGAATCTACCTTCTGTATAGAAGCATTTGAAACTCTGTTAGTTGTTTCTGCACCATCATGGCAAGTAGGAAAAGTGAGGTTGTGTATGTTCTGAAAGGCAACAACCACAAGATGATCTAATATTAATTAAGGAAAGGCAAAAAAGATAAAGGTAATAAAGAAACAGACAAGCCTAACTGGATATTAGTTTAGTATTAATTATTTTACGAGTTTTTGTCTCTGAATATTTTATTGGCTTTCACAGAAGAAACAACAAAAGGTAACGTATCCTATCTTCCAATGTCATTAGCAATATCTTCTTAGTTAATTAAGTAATATCTAATACTACACCAAAGTAAAGTTACTTTTTAATGCCATACACAATTATTTAAAATCGGGCTAATAAAATATGCATTCCCACCTCTATCAAGTCCATCTGTCAATCCCTAAAATCTCAACCATGTAATAAATTTCTCACAGTAAAAACGCATGTTAATTTCACAAACCAATAAGGAAAATATATGAACAGAAAACAGTATATCACAGGACTTGGGTCCACATGAATCAATGACACTACAATAGTAACTAATTAAGAGATCATTTGTAGTCACTTTAGTAATCAAATATTAATTATGGCTGCAGATTAAACCACAATTAAATCATAATCTTCCCATCTTGACATACAGTCATGTAGGTTCCCAGAGTATGATTTAAAACAAAAACTAAACTGCTTGGAAGGAGAGATGGTAAACAAATAATATATTAACTAACACAAGCCCAAAAGCCTATGATGTCATTCCCCATCACACCTCATAAATTAATTTATATAATGAAAAAAATGCTAATTTCTGAGTGACAACGACTTACAACTTTCCCTATAGGGAAGATGCCAAATATACTAAAACAAATATTTCCCTCTTTATCTGCACTGCATAGGATGTTGAATCGTTGGTGAGAAGAATTTGACAGCTCCTGAAATGAATCTTCACTATCATCCATGAACCCGTTATCACCAGACACCAATCCTGGCATCCGAGGAACTCTTGGAGCAGGAGGAAAGAAACGAGAGGTTCTATCTTCGTACTTAGAAGTATGACCATGGTCATCCTAGAAGAAAAATTAGGGAGGAAAGATTAAGATAGATGAAAAGAAAAATGAAGTAGAATCATCCAGACTCATCATATACAAGACCTTCATAGTATAGTCAAGACATTCATTCTCCGATCCTCTCAATTTTGCTACCACTCAACAGCATCAATATGAGAAACACTGATGTGGGATGGTACTCGGCTATATTTTCTTTCCAGACATAATGTGTCCGTGTTTTAGTTTGGAACATAAGTTTTAATAATCTTGCACGAATATGAGAAACAATAAACAAAAAGAATGGAATTGATGTCTAAAGTTGACATTGTGTACCTCTTGCATCTTTTTTATTTAATTCCACCATTTATTTTACAGATTCTTTGAATTCTTAACTCTAATACTACCAACTAAATCACAAGAACTAACTATTTTCCATTTAGAGCATACGAGAATTGAATCAACAAACTAAAAAATGATATCCATAGTTTAACACATGCCTAAGCATCATATCTCACTTCGATTTTGCTAAATAAAGGTATGCATAGAAACCATATTATAGTAGATAACAAGTATCTTCAAGATATTCCTCTGAATCAAAATTGATCAACCAAACTAAATACCAAGAGTAGCCATCACAGAGAAAAAAACATACTGTAATTAGCTGACTTTCCTCCTCCCAGTTGAGACATATAATGGCTGCGCAATGTGATTTTAAGCTTCTTAGCAGCTTTCCATTCTGCTTATAGAAAATATAAAAATTAGTTATGTTACAGAAATAAAAAAAGGAAATAAACCACAAACTCTATCCACACGCAGACAGCGAAATAAAAGCACCATTAAAAATGAACTGATCCACTTAGGGCCTGCATTTTTAATCTTCAAAATCCTTTCACCATAAACATGTTCCAATGCAAAATATATGGCTAAGATTAATTTGGACACTATCTCAATTAAATTCAACGATTCACAAGTAAATATACCAAAATCCATTCTACCCAACTTTGAAACCTACGGTCACTTTATATATCAGATAAACACGATTCTAAGATTGCATCCCATCCTGCTAAGAAACCAACAGAATTACTAAAACCTTCCTCGGATAGAAGAATATCCAATCGCTTACTTGTTAAACTACCAAATTTCAAAAACCATATTACCAAAGTAATCTTGAACAAGTAGAAGCCTTGATCCTCAGTTAAAAGATTAGTAAAAAAAAAAAATCTAGAACAACTGACTAAAAAGATTAGTTACAGAAAAACTAAAACCAGCACCCACCTCAACATCATGCAGTGACACCGTCCCGTCGTCAAGCCCAACAGCAATTGCTTTTCCATCAGGACGCCAACATAAGGATGTGATGCATTTTCCTACAGGACAAAGAAGCATTCCATTACCACCGAAGCAAGCAGTTGAAGCAGCATTTAGTACACGACTATAACTTCGAATTCCAAACAAAAAGCCAGAACAACAGGTGGCTTATCGTTTCAAGGCATTTCCAAATTGTAAGCACTTCACAAGGCATCAAAAACACCGCATATTCAAGTATAAGCAATTTTCACCGTCTATTTAAAATCAAATAAACAGAAGAATACAAGTGAGAGAAAGACAGACCTGGAGCTATGGTCCATAAGCGTTGCCAGTTGAAACGATGGAGCAGGATCTTGGAGTCGTCGGTAACCATAGCGAGCAAGTCCTTCTCCGGATTCCACTCCGCGATTGTGATCTATGATTCAAAAGTCGTTCATAAAATCAAACAAGCTTTTAAAACAGCATGGAGACAGCTTAACAGTGACACAAATGTGAAAGTTAAATTGAAAAAACCTGAGAAGCGAGGGGTTTATCGAATTGAAGCTGGAAGGGAAGCACGCGAGAGGATTCATCGGTTTCCATGGCTAACGGAAACACAGAGCTTCCTATTAAGTTCGAAATATAGACTGATTCAGCAAAATTGACGGAAGTAAAGTGCGAATGGCGTGAGTGAAGCAAAACCCTAAACAGTGAAGTGAGGGTGGTTAAGACCAGACGAACAGAAACCTCGTCAATGCACCACCGAAATCGACGAACAAAACCTCGCCAATGCAACACCGAAATGAAAATCCACACCACTGCCCTTTCTTCCAAGTGCACGAACTATTCCAGACGCAATTTCAGTGAACTCTGTTGCCTTCAAATTTCGTCCCTAGACCAACCTTCAAATGGCTATGCGAACTCCCACCAAGAACCCTAATCCCATTATGGTTGCGAAAAAAATTATATTCCCTTCTCCCAACTACGAACTCGAAAAGTTCCCTTCCCGCTCTCCCATTTCACTGCAATCTTCTTTTTCTTAGTATTTCTTACCTTACTATCATTTTGGACCCACACATACCACGTGTCATTTGAATTTAAAGAAGAAAACCGTGTCAACGTCCTATTACTTTTTAGAAGAAAAAAAAAACTAAAAAAAAAAGTATGTACGAGAACTTCGTGAATAATTTTCCACCATCAAAACAAAAGGAAATAGTTATACAGAGGATTAAATAAGCAAATTAAAAATATACAAACTAAATATAAATTAAAATAAAAAGAAATTAGTACTTTCTTACCTTACAATCATTTTGGGACCCTCACATACCACGTGTCATTTGAATTTAAAGAAGAAAACCGTGTCAACCAACTATTACTTTTCAGAACAAAACTAAAAGAAAAAGTATGTACGAGAACTTCATGAATAATTTTCCATCATTAAGAGCAAAAGGAAATAGTTATATAGTTATGAGGATTAAATAAGCAAATTAAAAAATACATAAACAAAAATAAAAAGAACATTCCTAATTTTACCATAATAAAAAGAAAGAATGCTACAGTTATATGAACTAATTGTTTCAACTGTATAAGTGAGATTTTGAACCTCTCGTGGCCTGCCACAGACAACATGCATTGCCAGAGACGTATCCACCAATGTCAATAACATCTAATATAATATATGCTTATGCCTAGAAATTAACACTGATAAACCGGCTTTCATTTTTTTAATTATAAATGATTTATCTCATAAACTAAGATTGAACTCCTAATCTCTCCTATATAAACTAAAATCCACACATTCTAAAATCACACTCTTTTATAACATCAGAGTCAGATAATTGAAAAGGAGCTTATTGGAAGAGCAAGAATGAAGTCCACAGTCACCAGCTTTACTCTTGTATTCTTATCTCTTCTCGTTATGTTGCTTCTTGTCGTAACTCCAGCGGGTAAATCTTCAACTGTTGTAATTACTACTTTTACACATAATTGGGTTGTGATTTAATTGCTAATAAGGTTAAATAATTGCTTGAGTATGGAAAATTTGTTTTGAATTTAATGTGCAGTTGGAGGTGTAACATGCAAAGCTGTTCATGGCGTGGAAGAAGGTGAAACTTGCACCAGCATCTTTCAAGGTTTCAATCTACAAGAGCGTGACTTCCTTCTTCTCAATCCCAATATAAACTGTAACTTTATCTTTGTTGGTCAATGGGTGTGCGTGAATGGAGTTGCACCATGAACCCAGAACTTCATTTCCTCCAATTACAAGTGAATAAACCTATGAAGAAATAAGGAGAAACTAGTATTTTATGTTATTCTATCAACACAATCCGTGTTGCATACAATCGTTACATGTTTGAAATAACTGGATGAATAAGATGAGTACTTTGATCTTTATTAGGTTTAATTAATCGTATAATACCCAGTTTGGGGCTAGTGTGTCAAATAGGTACCGGTTTTAAAAAAGTGTCAATTGCATCTCAACTTTTGAAAATTGCTTCAATTAGGTCCCTTTCAAACAGAGTTGACTAACGCCGTTAGTCAACGTGCCACGTGTCAATCTGTGGTTTTTTAGAATTTTTTTTTAAATTTTTAATTTTTTTCTAATTTTTAATTTTTTTTTAAAATTTAAAAAAAAAATTAAAATGCCACGTGTCAAGTCCATGTGTGTGACACGTGGCATTGTAATGCCATGTGTCAGTGTCACTATTAGATATGTTGATTTCGATTTAGTCCCCAGATATGTCTTTTTGTTTCAATTTAGTACCTAAGTATGTGTCAATTTTGTCCCAAAATTTTTTTTAATAATGAAAATATTTTTGTAATCCATTTTTTATAAGATTAAAAATAATTAAGTATAAATATTTTTACAAAATTAAGTACTAATATTTATAATGTTTCTCTCAATTTCAGACCAAATTTATTATTTGTATGAA
>Ga0209589_1013586_pt1 | contig 10565 bp, 9 predicted proteins | sample CowpeawhiteBW_FD_187525 | JGI IMG/M metagenome (GOLD analysis project Ga0209589, IMG submission 187525) | Root nodule microbial communities of legume samples collected from California USA - Cow pea white BW (SPAdes) (version 2) | ecosystem: Host-associated > Plants > Roots > Nodule | place: USA...
TTTTTTTTTATTAAAAAAAAAAAAAAAAAAAAAAAACTCTCTTGTCCACTATACAGAAGTATTTGTTAGTATTATTATTTATCTCATAAGTCTTATATTCATTTTTTATGGATATAGGAGAAAAAATATTGTATCATAATCATCTTTTAATTGAAACTTGATTATCATAAATTTTTCTTTTAGTAACTCTTAATTTGTTATTTTTTGATTAAATTATGATGAATTATTTTTTGTTAAAATTAAAAAAATAATATTAATAAATAATATATTCATTTTTTAAAAGTGATATAAAGGAACGATGAAGCATGATAAAAATTATCATAAGGTATCATATTGTTATATTAGAGGAATCCTTTCTTAAGGTTCAACGAATTACAGGTAAGGATCCATATTAAATTTTAGTTATGATTCAACTATTGATAAGTTAAAAAATATGAAGGAAGAAAAGACAATCCTTTATATGTTTGATTTCTTTTTGTAGTTACAATTATACTAAATTATTTATTTATTTTTATTATGTTAATGACAATAATTAAATATATAAATTTTGAATATATTATTTATTCATTTTTATTAGTCAAGATCCACACCACTGTACACAATATACTATTGATGATCTTTGAACTAGTTTCTAGTTTCTAACTGATAATGCAAAACCAAGATTAACCGTGTATATGAGTTGAACTTTAATGTTGTTCTGAGTGTAAGCCATTATGTAGTGCTTTTGGTATTAATTTCTTCTATGATTTATGCCGACCAAATAAAAATATTCAAATACTGTGATCTATCTAGATTAAATATTTTGGGAATTATTTTGTAAAATATCCTTAAAGTAGTACGTAGGTTTAAAATAAGTGTATAGACTTTTATTATTATTATTATTATTATTATTATTATTATTATTATTATTATTATTATTATTATTATTATACACTGAGAAAAAAAAAGTATAAATAATTCCTAGTCATAGTTGGAGATGATATCTAATAAACATAAGGATTTTATTTTTAACTAATAACATTAAATAAAATTGAAAAGGATGTTTTCTTTGACAATGCATATATTCATCTGGTTATAGACGCATTTGTGTGATTGGCTTGCAAAAGAGAATGCCTCTCTTCATTGAATCAATTTCGGTCATTTCCAAATTGTCTTACTCAAGTTCAGCATATTTTAATGGTTGATGCAATAAGTGTTGCTAGTTTGCGTTTGTAATGAGTTTGTTATTTTTTTTTTTCATTTCCAATTGATAAATAAAATAAAAGATAATTTATATTTATATTTAAGTCTAGAGAGTGAGTTTTAGTGAAATGGTTGTCCATCTCAAAAGATACATGTTGGAAGAGAAAGGCACCCCTAAAAGAAAGGCTGCTCTATCTGAGAAGATTTTATTTAGACAAAATGAAAGTGTCTAATCACAAGTATGGTGAGCAAGGTATACAACTGAATGAAAGAAAGGACTGATATATAAGTCAATACCGAACAAACTAAAACAGATTTTTTAATCACAACCGAACACCCTTCTCTGATTAAAAAACTTCTATAAATGAAAATCAAGAACATTCAGGGATGTTCTCATCTCATTGAACCTCTCGTACTTCAAAGCTTTAGTCATGACATCAGCTAATTGAAGTTTAGTCCTGCAATGCTTCAATTTGATGCTTCTCCTGCTGACTTGATCTCGCAAAAAATGGTATTTAGTGTCGATATGCTTGCTTCTTCCGTGAGACACTGGGTTTTTGGCTAGATCAATAGCTGATTTGCTATCCACTAGTAATTCTACAGTGTCATCATTAAACATCTTCAATTCTTTGAGTAAAGTCTTGAGCCAAAGTTCTTGGCATGTTACAGAACATGCAGCAATGTATTATGCTTCACAAATGGAAAGGGTGACCACCGTTTGCTTCTTTGAACTCGAAGATATTGGAGATCCGAACAGCAGGAAAACCTGTCCTGAGGTGCTTTTTCTATCAGTTGTGTCACCAATCCCATCAGAGTCTGAATAAGCTAGCAGTTTAGGTGATCACCTTCTTTGCTTTGATGAAGAAAAATAAGACCATATCCAGGGTGCCTTTAAGATATCTTAGAATATGTTTCACTGCAACCAGGTGTGATTGTTTAGGGTCACTTAGAAATCTACTTACAATTCTAACGCTGTAGGTAATCTCAGGTCTGCTATGGCATATGTATCGTAGGCTTCCAATCATCTGCCTATATAAAGTTTCATCCATCGAGGCTTCAGTTTCATCTTGTATGAGTTTCAAGCTAAGCTCTGTAGGTGTTGCTGCTGGATTACAATCCAGCATGTTGAACTTCTTTAACACTTCTAGGATGTACTTTCTGTGATGCATGATAATTCCTCTCCTATCATAAGCAAACTCTAGTCCTAGAAAATATGATAGGGCACCCAAATCAGTCATTTCAAATTCTCTTTTCAGATCTTCTTTTAATTGATTTATGCAAATTGAGCTACTTCCAGTAACTAAAAGATCATCCACGTACAAACAAATTAGCATTATCCTTGTAACATTTAAAGACTTGACATACACTTCGTACTCCGTGGTGCACTTCACGAAACTAACTCTATAAAGGAAATTGTCAATCATTTTGTTCCATGCTCTTTGTGCTTGTCTTAGGCCATACAAAGCCTTTCTTAATCTTAACACCTTATGTTCATTGCCCTTACTCACAAATCCAAGAGGTTGAGTAATGAACACTTTTTCATCCAACGTTCCATTTAGGAAGGTGGACTTGACACCCATCTGCCACAGACTCCAATTCTTCCAAATAGTTAGAGCCACAATCAGTCAAATGGTCTCCGGTCTGGCTATTGGAGCAAACACTTTTGAAAAATCAATTCCTTCAAATGGTCCACATACATCACTATACACAACCTATAGTATTTCACTACTTCTTGATGTAATGAAATTACTAAATGAGGTTCTGGACTGCTTATTAATCCAACAATTTTCATAAACCTTTATAGGAGTCTTGATCAATGGAAGACCACTCACCAATTTTTCAGAACTCATTCGACTCAAGTCTTTGAAATTTAAGTGCCCCATTCTTAGGTGCCACAACCAGGATTCATCAGTATATATCACAGCGGAAAAGAATTGAGTATCAAGGTTGTTCAGGCTAACCTTAAATGTTCTGTTCCTGACTAATGACACTCTAATCACAGTCTTCTTTGTTGTGTCCCAGACCTCAAGAAAGTTGTCAACTGTTCTCACCGAATATCCTTTCTCTAACAATTGACCCATGATGATCAAATTGCTTTTCATCCCAGGCACGTATAAGACATCAGAAATGATGGCTTGTTTACCATCTTGCTTTGTCACAACTACATTTCCTACACCTTCGGCTTGTATGAACCTGTTATATGAAAACCTCACGGTACTTTTCTTCCTTTCATCAAGATCGACTAGCCACTCACGATGACCAGTCATGTGATTCGAACAGCCCGAATCAATATACCAGATTTCATCACTTGATCTCTTTGGTTGGGTGACCATCATCAAGATCACAGGTTCCTCTAATGCTTCACTACTCTCCTTCTTCGCCATATGCGCTTGATATTCTGTCTTTGACTAATTATCCCTATAATCGGAATTGTTTGGTGTTGCTTTACATTCCGTTGAGAAGTGACCAATTCGATTACAATTGAAACACTTTATTCTCTTTTTATCACTCTTTCTCTTTCCTCTTCGCCAACCATTGGAATTTCGCTGCATGTTATCATAATGATCCTCGCTACCTTTTTCTTGATCTTGATTCTGACCACCTTTTCCATATCCACCTCTGGAGTTTCTCCTGCGACCTCGACCTCGGAAACCACCTCTGGAATTGTTTCCGCTTTTCTTTGATGTTTGAGCCAGCAAAGCTTGATTGTTATTGGGCTTCTCTGACTCTCTCCAATAATTTTTATTCATGTGCCTCTAAGTAGCCTTGAAGTTCTTTGACTTTCATCTCTTCAATTTTCTTTTTCTCTTCAATCGTGACCACAATATGGTCGAATCTTGGATTAAGAGGCCTCAAGATTTTCTCAACAATAGACTTATCCTTCACTTTTTTCCCACAGCCCTTCATTGCATTCGTATGAGTGATAATCCGATTAAAGTACTCTGTCATTTTCTCATTGCTCTCCATTTGCATCAATTCGAATTGACGACGCAAAGTTTGTAACCTGACCTTCTTCAAATTTCTTGACCCTTTCATTACATTGCTCCAAAATCTTCCAAGCTTCTTCTGAAGTTGCAGCTCCTGCAATCTTCTCGAAGTGTGGTTCGTCAACACACTGATGAATCAAGACGGTTGCTCTACAATCTTTCTTCTTGTTTTCTTTGTAAGCAGCCTTCTGTTCATCTGTTGGAGCTTTACCCAGGGCTGAAAATCCCTCTTCAACTATCTCAGCCACATCTTGAGAACCAAAAATGGCCTTCATTTGCACACACCATCTGGTCCAGTTCTTTCCATTAAGAATAGGAAGATTTGTTGAAAACGCACCAGGTTCCATCCTCAAACCTTTGCTCCGGATCACAATTGTTGGAACAGAAAGGCATCGCTAAAAGAAAAGCTGCTCTATCTGAGAAGATTTTATTTAGACAAAGTGAAAGTGTCGAATCACAAGTATGGTGAGCAATGTATACAACTGAATGAAAGAAAGGACTTATATACAAGTCACAACGAACAAACTAAAACTAAAATAGATTTTTTAATCACAACCTAACAATACATTTGGTATATATTTACTTTAGTGTCACATTTCTTCAAATATATACTCACTAATTTGTGTTAGATATGTAATTGAAAAAAAAAAATTGTGAAAAAAAAGCAATAAATAATTGCTTTTTTGCTTTAATAAATATCTTTTAAGATTAGCCAATAACCAACAATAATCATTTGTTTTCATTGTAATATAAGAAAAAGGAAAATGCTGTAAGTTTCACTCACTATTAAAATAAATAAGAATTAGAAAATTGTAATGAGGTTAATTTTTTTAAAATAAAAAAAAAACATGGATAATCAAAAGTTTGGTGTACAAATCTATAACGCATCATAATACAACTTCAAGTAAAATTTTTAATCTATACAAGAATATTTAACAAAGTGAACTGAGAATTCACGCGACAAAAAACTCTTAAAACTCGTATACAAATAAAATTAACTAATTTTACATTAGAAATGATGGTTAGATTTAATATGTTTTTCTACTTCATACAATACATGAATATATTTTCTAAAGTACATACATATGTATTGGAGATGATTCCAAAAATTAAATACATGATTTTTTTTTTTAAATAATAACATTAAATAAAACTTTTGAAATTGAAAGTGGCTTATATTTAATAACAATGAACATAATTCATTTCTTTTCGCATAGTGTTTAATCCTAGCATAAAACCCATTTAGGTAACCATGACCAAATGTTTCTATCTTAATTTTGTGCAAAACTCTCTTTAATTTTGAAATTATTATGCAAATTTTCCAAATGTTTTGTGGACTAATGTCTCCTAATTAGGAGAATGGTGGGTTCTAAATTAACTAATTTTTTGCAACTTATGATTAAAGCTTAAGGGCCACTAGCTTTGCCTTTCTTTCTTTTTCTTTTTCTTCCTCATTTTAGGGTCTTTGGTAGTCTTAATCATTAGTCAAAAGATTTCCTAGGGCAATGCACATTAACAAAAATGATTAGCACTTAGGTTAAACCAATGTTGTGGTTTTGACATTTAACATGTGTGCATATATAAGCATATATAACCGTACCCTTGTACTTTATTTCAGTCTCACTCACAATAATTGATTACTTGTTTTAAGTTGTAAAAGAAAACATAGGTGAAACACATGGTACATAGTGAAGGTACCAAGTAGATAGATAGATCCCCTTTTTTACTAACCTCTCTACTCTTTTTAATGATTAAAATCAACACCCCTCTTGGTTAAATTTATGAAAATCAATGCTCTTTTCGGAAAGATTTAAACTTTTTAATAAAATATTGGACTTGCAAAAACAGAAATTACTCCTACATTTCTTAAACTTACTATGAATGTTAAAACATTTCGTCATCACTGTTTTATGAAAAAGGGCATTGGACAAAGAGCTGGTAACTGTTTTGTAACTGAGCTAAAAATTCTTGGATTGAAATTTACTATAGAAAGGAGAAAAGGAAGATAGTAAAAATTTCAAAACATAATTTAGAGACCATATCATTAATGTAAAACATTCATCAATCTTAATTAATTTCTATTAAAAAAATTGCAACACTACAAGAAAATCATTGATTAATAATTATTTTTAATGACAAAAATAATTAGTCATTGTAATGATCAATTTATATACAAATTTATAAATTAAAAATTATTAGTAATTAAAATAGTATCAAAAAATTATAATTAGTCTCTAAATTGATAACTAAAATAGTTTCGATTATAAATTGGTCAGTAACATTAGCTATCTAAGTTTTAACTATAAAAGAATTTATCTATAAATTAATTTTTAATTAGAAAATTGATTTCTAAATCGGTTTCTAAATATATTTTTTTATCATAAAATTGGTCATTTGATAATTTTGTTACAGTGTAATTCTATAATTTTAATACACAAATTTTAAATATAACAATTTCCTTTAGAAACTTAATCTCAATGTGACTAACTATAAGTGGTAAAAACTTGCTAAATTATCCAAAAGATAGTATGAAGTTGAGATAGAACAACTAAAGAAGGCACAAAAGTTTGATATAACATATTAAAAATATATGTTCTGACTGCTTACATATGCTTTTGTTGTACCTTATTCATTGTCAATTTACCAATGTTCCAATCCCCAAATCAATGGAAGAATTTGATGATATCAGTACATAATTGGTGAAGGTATATGATACATTTATAGTGAAAGATGAAAAGAGTGAATTGCTTATTACAAGGACAAAGCTTGCCAGCCATTTGGGACCAGGGAATCCCATCAAACTCAATATTTTGATGGTGCTTGCAAGGGATAGTATCAAAAAGAGGAGATTTTGGGTCCAAATAATGAAAAATTGTCAAAAGGGTGGACTCACATATGGTTATTTTTTCTTGAATTGAAAAATTTTGTTGTTGAACAGAAAGAAACTCTTGATCTTGTCTGAAGAAGGGTGGTGTTGTTGAGCATGATTTTATAATGACAACCCTTGCATGCCTTTCACAGCTTTCAACTAAAGTAACTTCCATCCAATCATTTGTCACCCCTCTGAAAGGACACCCTGCCCTTATTTAAATGGGTGAATGAACTGGCAGCATCTTTGCTTCAACCTCAATTAAGCTGCTTTTTAAGTGCCCTCCTTTTCATTTTTAAGATATATCTTGTTTTTTGGCAAAAGGGTAGGTTCCAAAATGGGAAGACAACCTTGTTGTGATAAGGTTGGTTTGAAGAGAGGTCCATGGACTATTGAGGAAGATCACAAGCTTATCAATTTCATTCTCAACAATGGTATTCACTGTTGGAGAGTAGTTCCCAAGCTAGCAGGTATTTCTTTTGTGAAAAAAAATTAAATTGTTCACTTGTGATTTTGCCTTAAAAGTTGTGTTAATTGAATTCTGCATTTTTTTTTTTTCTTTTCTTTCTGTTTGGCTTTGTGGTGAAGGATTGTTGAGATGTGGAAAGAGCTGCAGATTGAGATGGATTAATTATCTGAGACCAGACCTCAAGAGAGGTGGTTTTACTGAAATGGAAGAGGATCAAATTATACAACTACATTCATGTCTTGGTAACAGGTATATCTATATGTATATATGCCATCAAAATCACCATCCTATGCAATCTTTTTGAACTTTTAACTCACCTACGAACAAAAGAAATATCGATGTCTTCTAACACAAATGAGACATTTTTCAGGTGGTCTAAGATTGCCTCACATTTTCCAGGGAGGACAGACAATGAAATCAAGAACCATTGGAACACAAAAATAAAAAAGAGGTTGAAGGTCCTTGGTTTGGACCCTTTGACCCTGAAGCCAAATGAGCAAAAGCAGCAACAGTGTGGTGAGGATGACAAACTCAACACAGAGAAACAGCAAAAAAGCACTTCAAAAGGGTGTGAGCAAGGTGTGGAGAAGAAGCCCTTGGACATGCATGGCACCACAGGAAAAGAGCCAAAAACAGAAGACAAAGTTGAAGAAAACAAGGTTACATCATGGGATGACACCACTGGTTTTTTGAACACTTATGAAGTGTTGTGGTCAGAGTTGGAGTTGGGATCATGGATGAGCCAAGAAACCAAAGCCAGCACTAGCTCTTATTGTAGTTCTTGTTTCTCAGTGGATGATTCTAGCAACCTTTCTTCTGTGGGTGAATCCTCTTATCTTCAGCAAAATTCCTTTCAACAATGGGTTCAGGGTTTGGATTCTTTTTTCTCATGGGATAGCTTCAATCCAATTCACAGAGATTTTCCCTTCTTGGAAAATAGGCAATAAGCATAATTCCATCATTACACCACCCTATTTTTACAATCTCTCCACCAATAAAATGCTACAAAATATCAAGAATGCCACTTTAATTCTACAAATCAACGTGTGATTCCATATTGTTGAATGTGAATTGGATACATTGCCATTGTTTCCGTACAAACTCACCTAATGAAATTTGTTATTTGCATTTGAGAGATGATTTGAAGAAAAATTAATAGATAGATTTTATTGGATATTGAAAAAAAAAAGTAGAGCTATTTATTTCAAGGAACAGATATGGAAAAATACAAGTAATTGTAAAAATTTTGAATATTTCACGACAAGAAAATATTTAATAGATTAAAATTATAAGATTATAATTTTATTTTTATGATTAAAGTTAATATAAATAAAATTTAATTAGTTAAAATAAAGTCTGAATTATTATCTTTTAAATAAAAAATTTAATAGTTTTAATTAATTTAAAAATAAAATTAAAATAGGATACATGCTTTATGATTTGAAATTAAAATTAAAATTGACACAAACCTTATGTACACATCACATTTATCCGCTTACACAGTAAATAAGCAGAAATAAATTTTATAAAACTGAGTTCTCCATTTGTATTCCAGAAAAATTAAAACTTTTTTTAAGAATTATATATATTTTTTATAAATATGAAGTAGACGAAATTTAGTTTAGAAATGAAGTAATTTGAGCGTATCTTTGTTAGATGGGTGGGATGAGAAATGGGGGGAGTTGATAAGATCACCACTTTTTCTTGTCTCCAATGTATCTGACGGTTTTATTAAAGTTGTCACACACATCATCATCAAGTGTCCAAGGTTTTCCTTCTTTCGTCACTTTCTACTGCGTGTTCCCATCAATCCTTTTTCTTCTTCTCCTTTCGTCACCAAGCTTTATTATGCTTTTAAATTTCCTTACTTAAAATGTTTGGATAAGTTCATGACTTCTGCAATTTTTATTTCTTTTTGTGATGGATAATTTTATAATATATTCATACCTCCACTTAACATTTGAATATGTGTCATCTTTAAAGTTTATTCCTATTTTAATAATTAATAATTCACATTTGATTTGAATGTGAAAATTATTATCATTTTTAAATAATAAAAATTATTACACTATTTAAAAAGGTATTTTTTTAATAGAATAATCATTTATTATAATTTTTAATATATTTATATAAATTCATTTAAAAGATAGAAGAAAAAAAACGAGATGTTTTTGATAATAAAAAAAAAAGTTATAGGCGGTAGAAGAGAGGAATAATTTTAAAAAACATAAACACAAATCTCCATTAACTATGAGAATGGTAGATGGAACATTATTGAGTGAAAGAAACCTACGTGCTCTTTATTTATATACGTGTGGCAATTTGTGTTAGATCATCTTCGTTAGAAAGATAACTATATCAGATTTTAATTTACTTCTTATGAATACCTCTATGTAATGTTATTTTTAAGGTTTTAAGGTTACATTTTCTCAAAAATAAATAAAAGTTTTATGAAATTTTAATTTTTTTAAATTTATTAAAAAAGGAGCTATTTTTCAGATAAAAAGTTGTTTTTACTTTAATAACTTAAAGTTTTAAACTTTGTAGAAGTCATGATTGAAGTTAAATTACTTATTGCATTAGTAAAAATTTTGGTTAGAAATAAACTCTAATCAAGACCTTTTTTTTTCTAATTTGAAGATTGTATCTTCAGACATTAGAAACAAATCAAAATGTTGTCTAATCAAATTGCAAAATCAACACATTTATATATAAAAAATAAATATGTTAAAATTTTAATTAATGGAATTGACTCTCAGGCCTAAATTCACCTAACATCTTTCTTAGTTTTTCTAGTATTACATGAGCTTTTGCTTAATCCCTCCACAATATCTTTATTTTTCTTATTTTATATATTATATATCCATCCCTTAAAACTACTCAAAGATGAAATTCATAAAATAAATAAATAAATTATTACATCAGATATAAACAAATGGTCAATTGGTTTTCCTTCGGAATAAATAGTCATGAATAAAGTTAGGTATACGAACAGAGCTATCCGTTTAAGCTCACATCTCCATGAGTTTACACACAAAAAAAAAAAAAAGGAGAAAAA
>Ga0209589_1013588_pt1 | contig 10564 bp, 5 predicted proteins | sample CowpeawhiteBW_FD_187525 | JGI IMG/M metagenome (GOLD analysis project Ga0209589, IMG submission 187525) | Root nodule microbial communities of legume samples collected from California USA - Cow pea white BW (SPAdes) (version 2) | ecosystem: Host-associated > Plants > Roots > Nodule | place: USA...
TATAAAATAATAACTTAATATATATATATATATATATATATTATATCCATGCCCAATAGACATATTTTGATGGATAAGATCCGCTAAAGAGATATAACACCAATAAAATTTGAACTTAATCTATATTATGAGAGATTGATATCATCTCTGACTCAAAATTTTAAAATAATGGATTTATGAATTTTTTTCTTATATGGGTGTGCAATTTTATCATTTGTATTTAATGTTAAACTTAGAGTAAATTAAATTTTTAACATATCCATATTTGTATAAGGAGTGCGTGAGTAATTCATACCAATATTTAAAAAAATCACATCGTTAGTATTTTAATTTCTTAATTAAATTAATTTTAATAATATTATAATAATTTAATATTTAGTTTTTAAAAAAAGAAGTAAAACCTCATGTTAAATGGGTCTATCCGTCTGAGTCTAACACACCAAAAAGAAGAGGAAAAAAGAAGACATGATGACCTAAACTATTATGGTAAGATGGTGTTAGGTGAGAGACAATGAAGGGGAAAATACAATGTTTTTTATTTTAATTTTAATTTTTGTTAAATCAAAATGGGCACGACACGAGACATTCCTAAAACAAACAAGATAGTGTTTTTGTTTTAAAATTTTACGTAAGTTGTTAATGCGCTCTAATTTTTGATTTTTTAAAAAACATTAGGCACCCACATAGTACCTGAACTGTAGCAATCGTGATCGATCCATAAATTTAAAAGTTTGGGCAAGTGTCTAAGTGTGAAATGGTAGTAGTTGTTTCTTCTAAATTATTATCGAATTTCGTGTGGTCGTGGCAACCCAAGAATCGAAGGATGCAGTTACGTGTTATTATAATTATCATGAACGCGTAGATTATGCCTAATACGAAAGCGACAGACAGTGCTTAGTAATGGTTAGTGATTTCCTAAAAAAAATCCTAAGTGATTTTTCAATATCCAAACATGAATGCAATAGCATGTGTGTATTCGTTATACGACAACTCTCCCAGTGGACCGTTGCAACAGATACTTTGAAAGGACAAACAAAGATTTCTGAATAAACTACATACATTGCCCAATTTCCATTTTCTCTATTCACGTACATAAACCACGTAGGCCTTTTAACAAATAGTTAGAGGCCACTTTGCCCTGCAACCTCCATCATTATTTAGTTATTACCTTTCAAAATGATAGCGAATCCAAATGTTTTTATTTGGTTTTCAGAAGAATAATAAAGAAATATTTGAAAGCGTTGTCATTTTCTCCACAATGACTTTTTACTTTCTCTCTTTATTTTAATTCGAATTTCCGATGGCTAACACTTTTCCTTCTCATACTGTACTTGGATTTTTTCTTATTATTATTTTTTTTCGTTTAATAATTGTGATAAAGAAAGGAAACGCGTTGTGTTAGGCATAGCGTGATTGGTCCACGTGCAGGCTGGGATCGTTTTTGTCACATATCATAATTGGATTAGCGACTAATTGAAGAAGCAATGCGTGAATGTGTGACCAAAAATAAGATGATGAGGATTTGGCATGGACAATTATATATGGATATGTGAGGTTATATGCACTTAATAAGGACCCATTTGCATTCATTCATGTTTACTGTTCAAGAAACCCTATGTTCGGCAAAAGGAGATACATGAATATTCGTGTTTATAAAGATTTAATTTTAATATACTTATGAACAATATATTTTATTATTTTACTATTATTCAGCGTAAAATAAAAAAAGAAGGTTATTTGAATTAAAGAATTGAAGTGGTCAGAAAAAGAAATTAAATATGTTACGCGATTTTGATTATTCTAGTCAGCAACTTTAGATTTCTCCGGAGTACACGTCGGCGCATGGTTTATCCACCTGTCGGTCAGGTCAGGGCGGTTAATGGGACCCGCCACCATCACTTCGAGCTCACTGTACCCAAATCTAAATCCACTTACACATTTGTTACCTTACCTTTCCATTTCCAAGTTAAAAAAAAAATATCAGCGATCTTCTCTTCCACGTGTCCCAATTCCAAATAATCAAACGAATCTTCCCTCTTCCCTCCCAGTCCCCTTCTCAGATGCAGCGCCACGTGTCCAGAAGATTCTCCACTCAGCCCAACACAACTTCCTCATCTTATAATAATTGCTTGCGCCAACTACCTACACCTGTGCCCATTCATTTCCAACTCCAATTCTCTTCTCTTCTTTCGTTCCTTCCAATCCAATGACTCCAAGGGATCGCCGCGTCTTATCATTCCCGGCGGTTCATCCTTGCGGCGACATATCTCCGCCCACACTTCTCGCCTCTCTCATCACTCTATCTCAATCCCTATGCAACTTTCAACCCCAATCATTCCCTACCCAACGTCGCAACGCACGAGAAACGATACGTCAAATCGGCATACTCTTACTTCTCCTTCAAGAAATTCGAGACCGGGCTTTATCAATCCCTCACTCCACCATCCTCTGCCTCGCGGAACTCCACTTCGCCTTGCAAAAAATCAACTTCTTGATGCAGGATTGCACACTCCAAGGAGCGCGCCTTTTAATGCTTTACAAATCGCAACACGTCGCATCCCAGTTCCGCGACCTCATTCGCGCCGTCGCCACCTTCCTCGACGTTTTGCCTCTTCAGGAGCTCGACGTGTGCGCCGAAGTCAGGGAATTGGCGGAGTTAGTAACGAGGCAAGCGCGGAAAGCCAAGTTCGAAGTGGACCCCAGCGACGCGCGAGCGTGCAAAACCCTCCACAATGTTCTGCGGCTGTTCGCGAGGGGAACCGAACCTGACCTCAGCTCCATGCAGGGAATCACCGACTTTCTCCAAATTAGAACATGGACAGATTGCAATAAAGAGATTACTTTCCTAGAAGAGGAAATCAGCTTAGAGTGTCGCGATCGTGACGAGCGAGAGGTTCCGTTGCTCAGTAGCTTGGTAGGGTTCTTGAGTTACTGCAGAGGTGTCATTTTCGAAACTACGGAAGACATTAATCAATCCCAAGGCAGATGCAGCACCGAGATGACTCCGTTAACGTTAACATTACTAACGTCCGTTAATCCTGAAGATTTCCGCTGCCCGATTTCCCTCGAGTTGATGACGGATCCCGTGACGGTGTCAACGGGTCAAACCTACGACCGACCCTCCATTCAGAAATGGCTCAAAGCTGGAAACACCAAGTGTCCCAAAACAGGGGAGAAGCTAACCAACAAAGAGTTGGTTCCCAACACAACTCTCAAGAGGCTCATCCAACAGTTCTGCGCCGACAACGGCATTTCACTCAACAACCCATCTAACCGTAACCGCAACATCGTCGCGGGTAGTCCCGCGGCGGCGCACGCCGTGCAATTCCTGGCGTGGTTCCTGACTCGGAGGCTGGCGTTCGGAACGCATGAGCAGCAGCAGAAGGCGGCTTACGAGATTCGCGTGCTTGCTAGAACCAGCATTTTCAATAGGTCTTGTTTGATTGAAGTGGGAACAGTGGCTCCTCTACTAGAACTTTTAGCATCTTCGTCTAACGATAAATCCACTCAAGAGAACGCAATCTCCGCTCTACTGAAGCTCTCTAAACATCCGAATGGACCAAAAAATATCATAACCAGTGGGGGCCTAAACGTAATTCTCTCCGTGCTGAAGAACGGACTTAGCCTCGAAATTCGTCAAGTAGCTGCTGCTATCATGTTTTATCTTTCTTCGGTGAAAGAATACCGGAAAATAATAGGCGAGAACCCCGAGGTGATTCCGGCTTTAGTGGAGTTAGTTAAGGTAGGAACAACCTGCGGGAGAAAGAACGCCGTGGTTGCCATTTTCGGGTTGCTTTTGCTTCCTAGGAATCACCAAAGGGTGGTCGCCGCTGGAGCAGTTCCTGCGTTGCTTGACATTTTGGCTTCTTCAGACAAGGAGGAGCTTGTGACTGAATCATTGGCGGTTCTTGCAGCGCTGGCTGAGAATGTCGACGGGGCGCGTGCGATATTAGAAGGTTCGACGTTGGCGTTAATGACGGGAATGCTGCGTTCTATGACGTCACGCGCGGGGAAAGAGCACTCTGCTTCGATCTTGTTGTCGCTTTGCGTGAATATTGGGGCGGAGGTGGTGGCGGTTCTGGCGAAGGACCCTTCGGTGATGCCATCGCTTTATTCGCTTGTGACGGGTGGGAGTAGCCAGGGCGCAAAGAAAGCGCGGTTCCTGATTAAAGTTATACAGGACTTCCACGAGACTAGAACTTCTGGACTCAAGGGTTCCTCTCCTCCGCAGGAACGATCGCTTCACGTTTGGTGATCATTATTCTGATTCATGAGTTGCAAACTTCAATGGAACCAACCCCTTCTGCCTCCGTGAATACGCGTAAGCCTTTTGTTCTGTAAATACTAAACACTGTAACATGTTACATTTTGTCAGGTTTTTTACATTTGTGAAATTAGCTCCATGCTCTTTTTTATCGCCCGTGAGCTAATTTCAATAAGTGAGCTTTTTTCTTAGCTCATGTGAAAACTGGAATTCTTTTGTATATCTCTGGTTCTTGTTACGAATTGAAGTGGTGTGAAATTAGATGATGAAGTTTTATCTCTAGATTTCTTCATTAAATTCTTTTTGTTTTTCCGATTCTGGTCTCTCCGTGGAGACATTCAAAACTGTGAATCATTTCACAATCATAGAACGAGCGCAAAGATGTTCGAATAAATGAAAAGGGCAAATCAATTTGATGTTTCAGTATTTACCTTTGTCAAAACGCATGTCACTTCGAAGAGGTCTATAAAAACAACACATTTCTTTTATACAACATAAATGTAGAATAGAAAAATGATAGAATGATAAAGTTTTGTTTTACAAACTTAATCAAATTACTTATTTAGGTTAAAAAATAAAAAAATAATCTGTTTTAATTTTATTTATGGAAATTTTGTCAAATTTATCAAAATAAATTTTTTCAAAAATAATTTTCCTATAAAATATTTTACGACCTCTACTCAATTAAGCAGTGATTCATTATTTCAAATGTAAGATATTTGAATATAATTGAAGCATAAGGTTGCACGGAGAAGAAGAAAAAAATGTTTAGAAAGAATTCTTCACCATTAAACTAATATTTTTTTTTAGAATTAAATATGTTTTAAGTTTCAAAACTTACACAATAAATTTAGATTAATTTTTCTTGATACATTATTAACAGATGAATTACATCCTTATAATCAATGACGTTAACTATTTAGGGATGACAAACAGGGTTGAACAATATATGTCACATAGTTGTGTACTATTTTGATCGTTCAAGATCCAACCTAATTCTTGAAGATGGATAAAACATTCCAAACCTGACCTAAAGTCTATGGGTCCATAAATTGGGTCTAAGTTTGTCTTGTTACTAATTGATATTTTATTAAAAGATATTTTGTATAGGGAATACATTTTGTCAGTCGATTATTATTTTTGTAACTACGGGGAATAATTTTCGAGCTTTGGTGTTCTTTATTTTATGTTAGGTCAATAGAATTTCTCAGATTTTTGTCTTTGGTCAAGAAATCACTCTAAGTTTTTTGCCGGAATAGGTTGTGTGTGCTAACATGTGACTAGGGATGTCAACGGGGTGGGTAGGGTACGGGTAGTAGCTCCCATGTACCCTACCCGCTGGATAAATATTCGCCCCGTACCCATACTCATATCCGTCGGGTATGCGTTATGCGGGTACCCGTCTATTTTTTTCATATCCGCGGGTATCCACGCGTACCCACGGATATTTAAAAATTATTTAAAAAATAAATATTTAATCATAAATTCAAATCAAATAAAATAAAATGCATCACTGTCATAAATTTTAAATAAAGTTCAAATAAACTCAAGTTCAAACAAGTCCAAATAATTATAAAAATAAATATAAAATGACGTTCAACACAAAGGAAATTCTTTAATTAGTGTTTTGATCAACAAGTCCATTTTCTCTGATTGAACTCCAACTGCCACATGCCAAGTATTCTTAATTTGATTCCATCATTTGACAACAAGCAGACCATAAACGTCTCTATCTATATAGGGTTTGATGTATATGTCCAATTTCAAAGAAGGAAAAGAGAAGATGTCAAGGGGTGCACTTGGAAGAAGACAACGTACCAATACTTAAAACTGGAAGAATGAAGACAAAAGACAATAAGATATGTAGCTTAGAAAATATGGTTAAATATATTTTTAGTCCCTCAAGTTTCAGTGAATTTTGAAATTAGTCCCTCTTCGAAACTTGATATCAATTTAGTCATTCATCTTTAAAAATGTGTGGATTTAGTCCTTTTTACCAAATTTTGTTAAGTTTATTTGACATTTTAAATGCATTTTATAATAATATTTAAGTTAACATTGAAGCCAAAGTATGTCAAACGGTGTAAATAATTCAAATACTATCGTGAAATGTGTTTGAAATGTCAGATAAACTTAATAAAAATTGGTAATAAGGACTAAATCCACACATTTATAAAAATGAAGGACTAAATTGATATCAAGTTCGAAGAGAGACTAATTCCAAAATTAATTGAAACTTGAGGGATAAAAAACATATTTAACCCTAGAAAATATTAGATTAGAATGTTTTTTACTAATATATATATATATATATATATATATATATATATATATATATATATATAAGGGTATTTTTTTGAATTAAAGTTTAGCGGGTACGGGTATCTACGGATACGAATACTATAGTACCCGTATCCACCCCGTTAATATGTGGGTATTAAAAATATACGTACCCGCGGGTAGCGGGTATTCATTTTTAATATCTGTTTCCTACCCATTGCGGATTTTATCCGTGGATACCCGTGGGTACGAATATTTTTGACATCCCTACATGTGACAACCTTTACCTTCTCAATTTCCTCTTCTTCAACTTCACCATTCCCTTAGCATCCTTTCTCTCACCATTCACCTCTGATGAAGTTATATATACACAACTCACTTTGTAGATAGCTTTTCCACTTTGCCTCTTTTCTATTTGTCTTTGTATACGTTTTAGACTTTGAAATTTGGGTTTCACTAAACGACTTTCAAGACAAAAGGGTCACACAAAAATACTTAGTTCGATTATCTTACCAAATTTTCGTTCTTCTCCCTCCAACTCGTAAATGCACTTAGTTTATGAATGCAAGTAGCTCGTGAATCTTCCAAGATCCCCACAAATTATCTGAATGCTTTCGTTCTTGACTTGCCGAAATAGATCGAGAGGCGAATCATATTTCAATGTTGTAGGTCGTATCATAGTTGAAAATCGACGAGCAAACTGAGACTATTAGGATAAAAAAAAGACAAAATTGTTTGACCGATAAATCTGGAAGGCATTAAAGTCTCTAGTATCGCGCATTGCACAAAATGGCGCTGATTTACAACCACAAAGGTTTGAATTCTCTAAAGCCTCGTGTGGTGGTGTAGGAGTTCGTGAACCACAATGGCGTGATCTTCAAGTTGTACATGGTTAGGGAGCACATGAAATGCGTGAAGCGAAAGTCACTATGACATGCCAGAAAGGATAACTTGATAAAGGTTTAGAATAATTTGAGTGTTTTCGCGGGTTTCAAATTTGGCATGTGGTGAAAGAATTGACGATAAATATTACAAAAGACACATTTGGATGATGATCATATGACTCCCTTGAGCTTCGTTACTTAGATAGCTCAGGAGTTAAACGGTTTAATTTTGATGTTATTTGGGATTATGAATGCAATTTTTTTTTTATCTTATTCAATATAAAAAATATTATAAATTGTGGTAGTTTTAATACAATGATTGTTTGAAAGAATGGCGAAACTTGACCAAAAATTTTAAGGGGACCAAATTATATTTGTTATATATAAATTATTATTTTTTAATTAAAAGAAATTATTTTTTTACATCATTTTTTATTCAAAATAAGCACTCATGACAATATAATCCAAACAATATAACAATAATATATATGAAAGAGCAAACTTTATCATCAACAATAATATATAAAAAAACAAAAGTTACCTTTAGTCAAAATGTTTTTCCAACTTTTAAAACCTATAAAATAACATTCAAAAAGTTAAAACATGTTAATGACAATCAACTTATTGCCAATTAGAATTCAATGAAAATAAACTCAATTACATGTAACAATAAAAACATCTAAGTCAGGTTGTCCGCTTGGTTTTTGACTAAAAAGATAGCACGGTAAGCAATATATAGCATCTTTTAATGGCGAATACTCTAACCATGAAGGAAATAAGTTAAACCATGTGTATTGAAATCTTCTTGGATGATCATTTTTACCAGATAACGGATAATTTTCTAGATGCATTTGTTATGGACCCCGTTTTAGATAAGTCATTCGTACCTCATTAATTTGATTTGGTGGGTATTGTCAGATTTGAAGACGCTTCCCCGAATCACGTTCTAAAGTATTTTCAAATTCATTATATGTAACTTTAGGAACCTTAGAGAGTTGTTTTTCGTTATCTTCAATTTTGGATTATCATGAAGTTTCTCAATGTTAGATGACGTAGATGCATTTTTTTTCATTTTCATCATAAGTCTTCCTCTTGAAAAAAGAATCAATTCTTTTACTCTTTATCATAATTTTTCTAATATAAATTTGTCAATTCTTTCACAAAAAAATAAAATTATGAATACCTCAAATTAAATCTTAAAAGCAAGACTCAATATTTTAAGAAAACTAATAACTTCTAAATGATTAGCTTCCTTACCTTAGAGTAGATTCCTAATCTTGTTCTTCCCTTACACAACTTCAAAGCTTAAAATAGAGCTCTATCTACCCAAATAAGAGTTTGATCAACAATTAAAGCATGATTTTATGATCTCTAACAAATAGAGATATGCCTAGAGCATAGAAAAGCCACATACAAGAGAAAAATAAATTGCTTAAAAAAAAGGAGAAAAAATAAACTTACTTAAAAGAAGAAATTGTTCAGTTCAAAATGTTTATTAACTCTTCAATTTTGTCGTAGTACAATTTGATTTTGAAAATAATAAGGAAATGATGGTGAAAATTGAGATAGAAATAAAACGAGAAAAAGAAATGTAACATGAAAAAGAAAAACCAAATAAAAAAGTATAAGAAATTATAATATAGAAAAAAAACGTGATTTTTAAATTTAAAAGAAATTCCAAACTAAATTAATATAAATAAAATAATATATAAATAAAATAGTAATATATAAATATATTTTTTTAAAATATATAAAAACTAAAATAAAATAAAAATCAATAAATAATATATAAATATTATTTTTAAATAAATAGAAAAAAAAACAAAAAAAAAAAAAAAAAAAAAAAACAAAAAAAAAAAAAAAAATATTATTTTTAAAAAAAAAAAAAAAAAAACAAAAAAAAAAATGATTGGGGAGCCATGACTCCCCTGTGTCAAAACCTTCTTCCGCCGGTTTGAAATACTGTAACTTTTTTATACTATAATACAATTGAAGAATTACCATATTTTGCGTGTAAAATATAATGTTTTTAACCGTCAAATTCTACATATAAAATATAACGTTTTTAACTGTTAATTTTTAATAAACTTTAATATTTCACTTTCACTTTTACACTCACTTTTCATCTTCCCTCTCCCTTACATTGTTCACACGGTTGTATTTATGAACTTTTCCCTGTTATTCTAAGATTTCAAATATAAATCCCTAATTCTTGATAAAAACAACCTTCCATTTATCCAAATTCTCTCTCGGTGTACATAAAAAAAACACATAGTATAGTAACCCTCTATTTTGAGTATTTAGTGTCCACGAGACTAAAATCTATCAAATCTGAACTCAGTTTCTCTGTTGAATTTTTTTTCTCTACTAAATATTAAAAACATATTATTTTGTTATTTTAAAAATAATTTTAATATATTTAAAACTTTAAAATTAGTACTTATCAGTATATTTTGAAGACACAATAGAGAAATAATAAAGAAAAATTAGTAGAGAATCCAAACTCTAAATTTATATATCAATAAAAAATCTTCTTTGTAAATTATATTTTAAAACAAAGAAAACTTATTAAAGGAAATTCAATTATCTATAACAATATATAAAGGGGATTCTCCTTTTTGTGTCCACATTTCAAAATACCAATTTTACCTTTTAAATATAATAATTTATTAAATTTTTAAAATTAACCGTTATTTTTACAAATTTTTTATAAAATTGGATGTCTTTGTTTCTTCTCTTCTTCTTTATTTATAAATGGTTATTCTTTTGTTCTTGTATATTTCATTTTATTTTTAATAAATATAATTTTAATGTTGGTATATCAATTTGTTGTATTATAATGTTTGAATTGTATTTGGTTTAGGTTTTATCCATCAAAAGTTGCATCAAAAGCCATCACAGGCACTATTAAACAGCAATTTGATCAACCATGACTAACATGGGGAACAATCCCTAAAAGTGAGAGAGGTCTTTACTTCCAACGTTTTAAGGTACCAATATAGTTATTCCAGGACAATTAATGTATTGATATGTTTTATCAATCAGTTTTGAAAATGCTTATCTAATCACAAGCTCATACTTAAAATTTGAGTCTCCTATTTTTGAAAAATAAATAGTGATATGCGATTGATAGTGA
>Ga0209589_1013597_pt1 | contig 10549 bp, 2 predicted proteins | sample CowpeawhiteBW_FD_187525 | JGI IMG/M metagenome (GOLD analysis project Ga0209589, IMG submission 187525) | Root nodule microbial communities of legume samples collected from California USA - Cow pea white BW (SPAdes) (version 2) | ecosystem: Host-associated > Plants > Roots > Nodule | place: USA...
AAGGAAAACACTCGCTGGGCGACTGACCCATTTCGCTGGGCGACTGAGTCCTGACAGAATAACTTCACTTCTTCTCCAATCCTTCACTTTCCTATACAATAATCTCAAAAATAACACAAAATATATCTAACCTAAAAGAACCTAAAAACAACCTAAAACTACCCACAAAACACATGATTAAGTACAATTAAGGAGTCCAATAAAATAAGAATAATAAGTATTTTTCATACTTATCAGTTAACTTAATTTAGTCTGTAAGTGTGATCCTGACTAGGCCTGAGTGTTGGTCGGGTTGGATCGGATTCGGGTCTAACCTGACCAATCCGACACAATCTAAATTCAAAATTTTAAAATTCAATCAAAATTTTAAAATTCAACCCGACCATTTTATTTGTCGGGTTAGTCGGATATGAATAAACTCAAATACGGTTAAATATGGGTGGGTTATTCGGGTTTACATATAAATTTTACTTACACAAATATATTTAAAATTCAAAAGTGAAAGACAAATAATCATCCCGAAAATAGAAATCCCAAAAAACAGAAATCCCAAAAAACAGAAATCCCAAAAATAACCATCCACTATCTCTATCACCAAATGCTTGCAAATTAGCTCATCAATAAATAAGAGGAAACAATCCAGAACGAGAAAAAGGAAAAAAGAAGAGCCTTTTTGAAAAAAATCTAACATTGCTTATTATGAACCTGTTGATGTAACTCCCCCCTTAGTGATCCAGATTCACACTAGAGTTCTCGTTCTGCATCCCCAACAGCTTCGGCAACGGTAGAGCTTGATTCGATTGGAGACTTGTAGCTACTTCGTGAAGATGATGGAAGAAGAGACAAGACGAGAGTGTATCAAAAGAGCAGGGAGAACGAAAACTGATTTGGAGGTGGTTAGGGTTACTTATATTCCTAAATTTTTATAATACTTTAATAATACTTACGGGTCGGGTATTTGCAATTTTTTTTTTCACACCCGTACCCGACCAACTCAATTCATTAAACTCGTATTATTTTATCCAGCTTTACCCGAACCATATATAACCGATCCACACTTTATTTTTTTACACGGATTGGACGGGTGCGGTCGGGTACACATTTTTTTCTCAGGCCTAATCCTGACTAATATGAGTTAAGATAAAATAGATTTGCATAACTAAAAGGTCCACATCAAAAAAAATATATAGTATCAAAACAGCAACAAAAAGTTTCATAGATAACAACTAATTCAATGATTAGTTTGAAGTATATTTTTATTTTTATTTTTAAAATAAAAAAATTGTTCCTAAAGTTTAAAAATAAATTTTTAATTCTTGAGTAAGACATGATGGTGTAACACTCGAAAGAGGAGATACGGAAAATCTACCCAAAGTCGTTCAGCGCTTCTCTTCTATTCCGATAATATTGTCCAACTCTAGATATGAGAAAAGTATTTCAATTTTTTAAAGGAGTAAAATGCACTTTGGACAAACAAAAACGGAATTACTTTCTATTTAATGAACTGAAAACGTGATTAAGCCAAAGCTATAAACTTATATAAAAAATTTAACATTTTGGATAAAAGGAAGAGTTCATTTGGATTTTACTCAATCCAGTAAGTAAATTAAACTTTATGACGCAACTTGGTTGTTTAATCAAATAAATGAATCTGATATTAAAAGTTCAGAACTAACAAGGAGTTTCACAGTTTACGTCCACATGTAGGTCAGATTAACCATGATTTCTTAACGAGCCACTAATTATTTTAGTACTAATGAAATTGTAATACAGTTCGGTAGGTAGGTGGCTGAGCGTTTACTTTTATTTTAAGTTCAAAATGAAAATATTTTGCGTTATTTTAGTTTGACGTAACTATCAGATGTAAGCAAACCTTGGCGTTCGATTCTGAAGGGAGATATTATGATCATACCTAATTTTAACTAAATTATAATATATTTTCGTATCATCCTTTTTTTTTCTATTTTAATCTTCAAAAATATACTTAAGAGGTAAATCTCTCATAATTCCATATACGATTAAAATGACTGTAAAATAATTTACAAGAGGAGCATACTTAACATTGATAAAAACTAAATGGACGCATATCTTATTTAGACTATAATACTGTAGTTAAATCCTTAACTATACACACATGAATAACGCTAATAGCCCTGAAAGAAAATCCACATGCAGAAATCCAGAGAGTAGTGTTTGCTGAAATTGTTTTAGTAGATTGACTACACCAACTTGTTCGTAGAACCTGACCATATAAAGACAAGTAAAATATAATATATATCTATATGTAGTCTGAATCAGCATCTCTTCGAAAATGTTGCAGATCTGGATGACCGTCATATCCTGGTCTCCTAGGATTCCTGCAGCACGGGAGTCAGAAACGCTGTGTATATATTTTGTTTTATTTCACAAATTTTTAAATATCTTCACATACTTGTGCATCAAAAGTGGTATTCTTTTAAGCATATTTGAGAAGAAAACCTCAAATCAGGCAAGCATAACAATTTTACCAGCTAAACATTTGTACTAAACACTTAGCCAAGCTTAAGGTCGTGTTTTCGAGATAATCTATTTTTAAAATTCAAGGTATCCAATATCCTTAACTCGATCAGAATCACTACCCCTCTAACAATAATCCCAGTTCAGACATGCAACCGGGTTTCACTTTCAACATCCTACGTAAAATAACATTAACATACATAAAAAGACAAAAAGATGAACACGAAAATAAAACAGCGTATAAAAGAGAATAATACATAAAAGACGTACATGGGTTAAAAATGCAAATGACAGTATTAATGCAATATACGTATGTGGAATACATGATGTCCTTGAGCCATACCTTGCAAATCGGTTGGGTTCAAAACCAGGAACACCAGGAGGACCATAGGGATCAAAACGCGCGCCCGGAGGAAGACCCCTATTTACATATGATTTATACCACATAAGCTTAAAAATTAGCCACAGGTACAAGATACAGGGCAGTCAAAAGCAAATGCCCCCCTTACAAAGTAAAAAAGTGGTAAGACATTTTTATAAAGTTCAGTTTTCTTGTTGAAAAAAATCATAAATTTTAGTTAAATTGACTTTCAAATAAAAAATTGTTAATGCATGCCGACTCTGATATGAAACCAAAGAATATAAAAGATAGAAAGAAAAAAAGAATACTCTTTAAAATATTTTGGGCGAAATGACTTTTTTAAACTAATGCAAGTTGTGACACAATTGAAACCATTCAGCAAGTAAAAAGAACAGAACTACTCCAAAAAATATAAAACAGACCAATTCACTCTCTTGTATTAAACAAAGAAAGCTGATGTTTTTCATTAGCTGGGGTCTATTAAACCCAATGCCCATTCGTCAGGTTCTCTCAGAGAAAACACAGTCAAGGAGTAAGTGATGGACATTGCCTCAGAAAGAAGTTGGAACCTTCCCTACCCTTACCTAAGTTAGCAAGGCATGCTTTTTAGGTTGAACAGCCTTTAAATACACCGATAACTCAAGAAATTAAAAAAAAAAAGAGATCTGAGCAACTTACGGCATTCCTCCAGGAAAAGCAGGATCTCGACCAATACCACCAAACCACAGGGGGTCATTAGGCCCTGATTCCAAATGTTGAACTTAGTATCGACAATTACGGTTATGAAAAAATAATACACAACTTCGTAAAACTAAATTGAAATATGTTAAACTTACCTAGATGCATGCTCCCCCCACCAATGCCATGACCACCCCTGAAATCAAGGGAAGAAAGTTTCAAGGGATAAAAGGATTAGAAAAAACAGGAGGGGTTAACAACTACGTTAAGAACATGAAAAAGCAATGCACGTAAGAATACCTTGAAGGAAGCACTCCAGCAGGGGGCCCAGGAACAAGATCACTACCAGAACCAATGGGAACTGAAGGGAAAATAATCCTGTAGAAAAGGAAACAAAATATTAAAAACACAATTAATAAGTACGAAGCAATAAAGGCAAGTAGCAGTTATATGCAGGGAACATTTAACAGAATGATACTAAAACCAGCTTGCCACGTAGGCAAATGATGGTTCCATTTCTAATAAGTATGCCAGTTAGGAAGAAAAGCAGAAAAAATGTCTTCTCAGAGAGTAATTAACAGTAAATTATTCCTCTCTAGGAGGAAGAAAAGAAAGAGGTATTCATCACTGTCCATGGATAATTTGCCCCAAAATGTATGTCGTCATTCAACTCACAATGAAGAAATTCTTCGTTGATCAAGAAACATAAATATGGCATCATAGTCAATAAGCTTCTTAAAAGAATGTTTAGCACAGTAAACATCCAGGTAATGGCACCGATAGGAACCAGGGCTCAACTGCCCCGGCTGCCAATAATTTGGGACTAAAAGGACCCTACAAGTATTCGTGTAGGCCTAAGAATATCATGACTTGCAAGGGAATAGCACGGACTGACTTATATAAAGAATTAGGGGAGAAATTTAGTTATGAAGAGAAAGCAGATCTGATGAATCTGTCTAAATATATAAATTCCACTGGGGTGGGGAATTTTGGTCATAACTTGCAACAAAAGGGGAATTTTTATTGGAACTGGGGACATTGTTCTTTCATTTCAGTCTGTTGATTTAATTTAGTTCAGTGATGCTACCTTTTCTATTTAGGAACGAGAATCCTATTAAATTGGTGCATTCGTGGAATGTTTCGGGGACATTGTTCAAAGCTTGTGCAAACCAAAATCATAGATGCTAGTATAATCACGGTAGAATTTGTTCTCACAAACCAAAATCTATCAATCCAAAAATCTCTGATCATTAAAATGGTCCATCTCAAATCTCATCCCATGTGCAGTGGGTCCATAAACTACACACCAATTTGCAGAAAACTAAATCCTGATTACACTCAGGTGAACTTGGCTAGGTTCAGATAAAACCACCTATACCCGCAATTTGTGCGCAAATCGACTAGTTTAGTTGAGGTGCAGAAACAAGCACTGATTGAAGACATATCAGGACATCCTTCAACTTGATAGAATCAGAGGAAACTATCATCGTGTATAATACATCATATTTAAAGGCATGCGTAGAGAAATTATCCCAAAATTAATAAGCACATACCACAGATTGTTTTCATAATTTTCAAGTATGGAACATCAACTACACGAGAGCCTGACATATGTAGATATATGAATTGTAACGCTCAAACTTGCCAACAGTAAAAGTGTGTAAAATAAAATAGTTGATAATCAATCCATTGAGCAGTAACAAAAATCATTGAAATGGTGAAAGCAACAGAGTAATATTAAACCCTTACTGAGTTGGAGGACCAGCAGGTTCACCAAATCCACTAACAGGCTCAGGTATCTCTTGTCTGGTTCTGTCCCTTGTTTCTGAGCTGTATAGAAGACAAGGAGACAATTTTTCAAAGAGGATCCCAGTTCATAAAACATATTTTACAATAAAGCTTTTATATAAAAGGGTAATGCCACAGTTATCCAATACAACAGCCCAATATTAAAATAAATGGGTAGATTTTCTCAATTGACATGATTACATTATGAAAACAGGAAGCTGAACACAGCTCATTGAAAATCTTTAATAACACTACTGGTCTGTCTCTCAATACTATCAGTACTAGTTATCCACAAAAAAGTGAGATTAATTTTCATCCACTGAGTTATAAATTACTATCAATCATGCATATTGGATATAATGGCGTGATGGTGTCAAAATCTTTAAACTGATATTTTCATTCACTATAAATGTTAAAGAGTTTTAAACTTGACACAATGGCCTAATTCAGAAAACTCGAAGCATTCACTATCAGAAAGTTACACAAGAGCCAACATTAAACAAGGACACAAAGTTCACAGATCCAAATTCACCTTCTACTTGATGAGCTGGCATTAGCAGAACCATCTAATTTAGACAAGATGTCCCCGTCGATTCTCTTCACAAGCTTACCCAAATTCTTGAACTGCTGAGCATAATTGCTGCCCCCATCCTCTCCAGCATAGTCCCCAACACTGCAACAAAAAATCACACGCAAACACCATGGCAAAGTGAGCACACAATTCAACACAACAGAACCCCAACCTGCAAGAGTCTAAACTTGAGTGTGAACCCTCAAAATGGTTATAGTTTATTGAATCAGATGTTTGAATTGTGAACTGTATATCATATATTTTTGAACCGTGAATCAAATCTTGGTTTGAATCATAAGATACGAAACTTGTATAATCTAAAAGATAAAATATACAAAATTCTTAAACAATCACTAATTTTTACAAAAAGGAATAAAAGAATATAATTAACTCAATTGCATTTTATTTCCAAAAAGATTAAATAAAAATAATCCTTAAAAAACTAATTTAATATAAAAAATATAAGAATAAATATATACTAATTTAAATAATATTTTGAAATTTTAAAAAACAAATTAAATAAAAAGAAAATATTAAACAACAATTAATTTTATACAAAAAAATATAATAACACTTTATATTAATTTAAACAATAACTATTTTTTTTCTAAAAGATAATACTACTTTTTTATAAAAAATAAAACATAATATATAAATTATGACTGTAACTGCAAAATATTAAAGTAAGTTGTATGATTAAATTTGTCAGAGAGATGATGAAAAAGATTTATATTTTAAAATATTACTGTAAAAAAACTTTTTAGATCTGTCTTGATCTTCTTCCTCCTATTCATCTTCTCCCGGTTCATGGGTTTATCTTCCTCCTGGTTGATTTTCTCTTCCTTCTCTAATCTTCTTCTCAGCTCATCTCTCTCATCTTCTCCCTTCTCACTATTTATCTTCTCCAGTTCTCTATTTAATGTTTGTCTTCTGCGTTTATCCTATTATCTGATGTTCTCTCCCTTCTCACTATTTATCTTATCAAGTTCTCTTTTTAGTGTTTGTCTTCTGCGTTTGTCCTATTCACCTTCTCCGCCGTTCATCTTTTCCGCTGAACTTTCATCTTCGCTGAGTTTCTTTTCCTATATGTTCCTTTCTGATTTTTTCAGTTTTTGTTCCTTCATCGTGAATCGTATGTAATGAAAAATCGCGAATCACCCAATTCACCCGATTCCCCAATTCATGTTACGATTCAGGTTACAGAACATCAAACGATTTATAGCGAATCGAGATTCGAATCCTACTATTTTTTCGATTCTAACTACACTAAAATACTCAGAAACCCTAGTTTATATCAGAACAAACAATTAAATTTTCAGCCAAATTGAAAAGGGAATAGTGTCACTTACTCAATCTCGAGGCTTAAAGGCTCGGAAGACCCTTGAGACAAAACATGAACTAGCAATTTGTCATTCATGACGAGGCACTTCACAAGCACTTTCTCCGAACCTTTTTCTGGATTTGCGTAAACGAACGCGTACTCTTCGTTTAGCTCGTTCCAGTTATCAACGGATACTTCGTCTACAGACAAATCAAAGCACATAAACAAACATAAAAAATCAGCAACAAAAAATTCAAAGAAAAATTGAAAAGTGAAGCATAAAGGGAAAACTTCGGCTTCTTAAATTTCTTCATTATTACCATTTGATGGGTCAGAAAACGCATTGTCGGAGAGAGCCTGGGGACCCGTGGCGGTAAGGACATAGCCGGAGGCTAGGAAGGAGGAGTGAACGGCAAACGCGATTTTGTCGTTTGGATTGCGGAAGGTTGGCCTCGCGGCCCTGATCACCGCAAGCACCGACTTTTCACTCGCCATCCACGTTTTCAACAATGGCAAATTCTTGTGTTTCTGTTGTAACTCAGAAAACTTTTGAAACTAAATAGTTCAATTACATTGTTTAACAAAACAGTCTATCAAATTAAAATAGGGTGGAGGAGGGTTTAGACGTGCTTTAGAAGAAATGGAGAGGTTTCCAGTATTTTCAATAAATAAAAAATCTTATAAAACTTTCTTAAATCAATTTTTTTTTTTTTTTGTGATTGCGTATGCTGTGATTCTTATAATGACGCGTTATTTTGAATAAATGTATATTCAATTTTATTTTAAGTATAGGAGATTTTAGATAATGTATACTTTTAGATTTTTTTAATTTTCACTTATTGGTATTTCAAATAAAATTATCAATTTATCTTTAATTATATTTTTATAAATATTAAACATTTTAGAGGAATATTAGCATTTAGTTATTAATATCTAAGTATAGATATCGATTATTAATAATAAGACTTTACACTTGAATAAGGTGCAAGTGTGCATGACTCCACCCATTAATGTATTTTATTTTCTTACAATTGCTATTTTAAATTGTATGTAATTTCTTGCCCTTGCTATTTGTAGATTGTATGTAATTTTCTTACACCGGACACTTTTCTCCTGTACTTTTTTTTTCTCCCTGCAACCTGCAACCATGGAACATGATAACCCAAGATTATTCTTATATTTTTATTTCAAATTTTAAAAAATATTTTTCATTGTGAAATATAAAAAAATACATTCCGAATTCTATAATAAAGGATGCATTAAAAAATTGCATTATATTTAAATTACACTTAATAGTATTAAAGGAGTATATTTACTAATTTACTAATAAATACATTACAATAAATTTAGACAGAAAATTTTTATGAGAATAATTCTAACCATTAGGTGAAATTATTCTAACTAATCTTTATATAATCAGCACTCTCATAGAATATGTTTCAATTCCTTTTAATAATATTCAAAGACTGTTTTTACTTATAAATTCAATAAATCTAGCTGTTTTATTATCCCATTTCATCATTTTTTTTTCTTTCTACAATAATCTAATTCATTCGTGCTGTTTGATGATAAAGATAACCAAGGAGAGGAGAGGGAGAACACGGTTCTCTAGCTTTTAAATTTATAATTTCTGGATTCAGGATGTATAATATTTTCTGTTACATTTTAGAATGTGTAATCTAGAAGGTTGTTTTCAATTTGAAAATATATTTTGAAATGGATAATTTGAGATATAACTTATAAAAAGTACAAATTATATTTTGGATTGTGAGCTTTTTAATTTGGAATTATTTTTTCAAATAAATAATTCAAAATTTAAAAAGTATATTTTAAATTATATATTCTGAAAAATAATTTTAAATTTGGAAATACAATGCATAATTTGAAATGTATTTTTTTGAGTTATTTTTTAAATTGTGTATTTAAAAAAAATTATAAATTCCAAAATATACCTTTTGAGACATATAATTTGCAATATAACTTAAAAAATATATAGATAGTGCATTTTAAAATATATTTAGATTTGTTAAATTTTTTAACATAAATAAAATGGATTTTATGGATTTTATGAGAGTGCAGGAAGAAAAAAAAGTGGTACAATAAGCAATTTCGTAAGATAAGTGTTGTAACATGGATTATGAACACTATTGAGCCCAAGTGATGTATCCAATCCATCTTTCAGACAAACTTTTTATATATTAAATGAATAACTATATTTTTATGTAAAAAATATTTAAATTTTTCTTACAATCCCACTCTTAATTATTCCTCCATATCCCTTATTAAATCAGTCCTACTAGATTTGTTATTTAGAATGATTTTGTAATTTCGTGAGTTGGGTACTTTGTCTTTTTTATAGCTAATAAAAAAAAAACATAATTTCATGCTTCTAAAGTTACATTCATTAAAAATATCTATTCACAATTTGGTGTAGAAATTGCCTTTAAACAAATGAACGAAACTTTGTAATGAAATTACAAATATTTTTTATTACATTTAAATTTAAATATTAGGCAATTTAAACTTCTAAAGCTTTTTAGAAAATATCTTTATATTTAATTATAAGAATCATCTTATAACAAATATATTAAAGATAATTTAAAAGATATTTGTTATACTAATTTTAATGTACATAAAAAGTAATAAATTGTCCTGTAAATATAAGGTTGAAATATGTTTTTGTCTCCATTTTAATTATGTTTTGTCAAATAAGTTCTAATTTTGTTTTGATGTTCAAATAAGTCATAATTTTTGTTAGTTTTGTTCAATATGGTCTTTTTTTTTTTAACACTTTTTGAATCATTAACGGTCATAAACAGTAATTGTCACATGTTACTTCGTGATTTTTTTTAAAGTTTTTAATTTATTTTTAAATTTTTAAAAATTTGTTTAAATGTATACGTGTCAACAATCCAGCCGCGTGTCACGTGTCAAAATCAATATTTTATATTCGATTTGGTTTTTATATTTATTATTTTTGTTCAATTTTGTTTAAAATTTACCAATTTTGTTCCTGTAGATGAGACCAAATTTAATTTTTATATAAAAATTATAATGATGTGAATTTTAATATATTATATAAAAACATTTAATAAAAATGTAAATTTTAATATAAAAAATAAATTTGGTTTCAATTTGAAGAAAGACAAAATTTGTTATTGTTAACAAAAATTAGGATTAAATTGAACAAAACTAATAAAATATAGAGATTAAATTTATATGACACACAACTAGATTGAAACGTAAACATTAAAAAAAAAAACTACAAAAAGTGACACACGTAATAATTAATATTCATAACCATTAATAATTTTAACATTAAATAAAATTAATA
>Ga0209589_1013599_pt1 | contig 10548 bp, 6 predicted proteins | sample CowpeawhiteBW_FD_187525 | JGI IMG/M metagenome (GOLD analysis project Ga0209589, IMG submission 187525) | Root nodule microbial communities of legume samples collected from California USA - Cow pea white BW (SPAdes) (version 2) | ecosystem: Host-associated > Plants > Roots > Nodule | place: USA...
ATTTAGGTGTTTTCGTTTCTTGTTTTGTTTTCTGTATCTTTGATTACAGTAGCTTCAGTGGTTGAAGTGTGGACCTAGGTGCAATTGTGTGGATGCATTGCTCCTAGGGGAAGTTCTTGATTGTTGAATCAAGTTCTTGGGTTTTGGGGTTAGAATTACATAGGTGTGCTTGTAATTCTTGGAACCTTTGTGTTTAGTGGAATCCTCCTAAGTGTATTACTTAGGAGAAGACTGGATGTAGATTCGCCTTGAATCGAACCAGTATAAATTGTGTGTTTTGATTCCTCTTATCTCTTTTAATTCTTCTTGATTGTCTTAAAACAGTCCATTAATCCAGAACTGTGGGATTGATTAACTAAGCTTTAAACCTTAAAGACTCCTTCAAGATTCACATTAAACAAGTGAGAAACTCATTTATCAACACAGATCCCTTTGTGGTTAAGAGTATTGGACAGATCTGTTTTAACATTACTTTTTATATACTCAACTTTGTTATTTTTATTTAATGTGAGACTTAAACTTATACTTGAATACCCTAACAATTGTTCCCTCAAGTCTCATCCAATCATCTCTTCGTCAAGTGAGTCCTTTCACATTAACACTTCTCCCTTGAGCTAACCATGAATACTCCCTTACTTGTACCATCGTTTACCATAATAGGACACATTTATCCGACCTTCCGTTAGAAAGCATTTCGATCACTACAAAAGAAAAAACTTTATTACTCATAATTTTTTCCCATGATTTTTTTTTCATGGGTAAAAAGTATGTTTTCATGTATATTTTTTCCATTAAAAACTAATGATCTTTTTCATTCATTTGGTTTCGTAAAAATAGATAAAAAAAGAAGTTGTATTTTGATACTTAATTTATATGTGATGAATCTTTTGAGAAATGATCATCGAGAAAACACAACACCAATAAGGCACAAGTCACTTATATAGGATTGACACAACTTTAATAGAAAAGCTTGAAGAAATAAGTTTATGTGTCTTACTCCTTATAAGATGCTCAACTTTCTTATTTTTACTCGATGTGAAATCATACTTAGATACGCTAATTTTTCTTTCAAGTATGAGTTCTTTCACATTGACACTTTCCCCTTAAGCTAATCACAAGTATAATTTTACTTATACTGTTGTTCACCATAATGGAACACACTAGTAGAAAGACTTTCAATATAGAAACTTGTCTTAGTGAACCACCAAGACTAATTGGCCTCTAATATCACCTAGATATATAAAATGACTTATATTTATCTATCTTAAAATGAATATTAGAGATTACAATTTTAGAATAATAAAAATAAAAGAAAAAGACTTTATAAAAACTAAAATCAAAATTCACATATTTTATAAGAAATAAAAAATGATTTTAATTTCTTTAAAAGTGTTCAACTATGCTGAATTATACAAAAACTGGTATAACCAGTTTTATGAATCTTCAGCCAGTCCACACCACTCCAAAACCAGTGCAAAGATCATTCAATTATCAAACATAAATTCTATTACATTATTCATACTAAATGAATGCAAAACACATTTAAACCACTAGTTATTCTCAATTAACAAGAAAAACACACATCTTCAAAGTTTTCAACATCACAAGCAATCCCGGATATCATATACATCAATCAATCACAAATTAAACATATTATGTATATTTCTTAGAGATCCGAGTACTATGACAAAGAAATTAGCTTCCTTTACCTGGTATCCCGCTTAAACAACTCTATAAACGTCAAACGTGTCTAACTCCATAATGCTCTATTTACACATAAAAAAACAAGACGCATGCAAACGGAAGAAGGCTTACATGCAACAAAAAACATAAAAGACCAAAAAGAGAGTAGAAATTTAACTTACGTGAACTAAAACTGATCAGTCCAAATTGAAGAACTCACCAAAAGGATCAATCCTATGGTCTCAGTTCTTTACTCAGACGACAAAAAAAACAGAACTCTTAGAAAGAAGTCAGAGAGCCCTATACAAGTTGTTTATAGAGAGATGATTTGTTTTAAAATAATAAAACTCGTTTATAACAATTCTATTTATACTAAAACCTTCTAATATTAAAATAATCAAGTCTCACTATTTTTAAACCACTATCACTTCTAAATTATCATTTTCTAGGATTTTACAAATTATCTTCGTATGTATTTTCTTTACAAATTAAGGAAAAGAAACGAAAATTTCTTTATAAATAAAAATTAATTTATATATATAAGTTAAAAAAAATATACTTTGAAAACATAATAATTTTTGTTATAAAAAATTTAATTTTAATTTTTAAACTTATTTGTTTCTTCTAAAAATAATTACAGATAGATAATTTATTGACTGAAAATAAGATTTTTTTTCTTCTAAAATAGTTATGCAAATGACACTTTTAGAAATGAATTTTAAAACATAATAGTAATATAGTTAAAAGATCTAATAAATTTGATAAGGTGATAATATGAATGGAAGGTCCACACAATACAGAGGCAACATATTATAAATTTGGATATATTTTAAATCTTTAAATTTGGATGATTTTTTTATTTCTTAAAATTTAATTTAATGTTTGTAATCTCCAAATTTTGGAAAATGTTTGTTTGTGTCTTCGTTTAAAATACTGCCAAATATTCCACTTATTCTATTTTTATCTTAAGATGACCTTTTTGTCCTTCATTTTGTTTATTTTATAATATTTAGGATAAATTGTATTTTTAGTTTTTTAAATTTAGAATATATTATTACTTTTACTATTTTGTCTCTCAAACATAGTAAAATATCCTTAAATACTAAATCTGAGGAATAAAAACAGCTTAAAAATTTTGTTTAGTTTCTCAAATCCAAAGCTTAAAGATTAAAGTCAAGGTTTTTTCTATTTTAAGGAATTAAAGTAATTTTATTTATATTTGGAACACCAAAAGAAGAGGTATTTCAAATTTTAAGACAAAAATATAATTAAGTTTATTATTTATTATAATATTATTTAGATTAAAGATGAAAGTGAAATAAGTTTCTATTTTTTGAATTAAAAAAATGAAAAAATAATTCTTTTCTTTAAATATACTATATTAAAATTATATTGAAGATAATTGTTGGATTGAAAGTTTATTATTAGATAAAAATTTAAAAATTATACTTTATAGATTTATAGATAAGATGCACATTTTTCTACTTAGGAGTGTAGTAGTAAATATATCATTATATTTATCTTTAGGTAGTTCTTATATGTTATTATTAAAATACAAATAAATACCTTATATATATATATTATCATTTACAATTTAATCTATATATTTAACGCTAAATTATATTTTAATGATAATTTGCAAAATAAATTGTTCTATGACTGGTTTCTTTGTTCTACTTCTATTAGATTATCATGATTTACGTGTACATGAAGTAAAATTAATGAATTTAAAAATATATTATATCACTAAACAGAATAAAATATATTATATCAGTAATCAGTCCACAAATGCAGTAAATTCAAGGTATGAGAGTATGAAACCAAGGTATTAATATATTATTAGTTCACTCCTCTTTGACTTAATTAATACTAATCAATTTTTCCAAGCCTTAATCCATAGTTAAATTTTTCACCAAGCTTTGACCATTCATCTCTGATATTTGACTGAATTTTTTTGGCCAATTCCTGTTCATCTCTCAAGTGTGGCACTTGTTCCCTCAACTCATCTCTTTCAGCTTTCAAAATCTTTGCTTCCCCAAAGATTTCTCTCTTTCTTTGAGTAGCCATGTTCTTTGCTGCTTCTGAAGCAGAGATGTTAGCTTTAACAGCATTAATTTGCTCTTCTAGCTCTCTCTTTCTCTGTTCCAAATAGGCCAAATCATTGCACAACTCATTTTCCATGCACACCACTTGCTTGAAGTTAGTCTTATTAGCTTCAAGACACTTTTCTAGTTCTTCAGCTTTCAACAACTTGGCTGTGGTAGACTCTATTTTCTTGTTCTCACATGTGTAATCCATACTCCAATGAGTGAACTGTCTTGAAACTTGTATTATCAGAGATCTTATTTCCACTGATATTCCATCTTCTGCTGGTAAATTTGTGAGGTACTCTAAGGTATCTTTCATTGTTGTGTATTCATTAGGGCCCAGCAGAGCATAAAATTCTTTGGTGACATGGTCTTGAAGTGTCCTCAATGCTTTCTTTGTCTCTTCACTTGGTCTTTTGTTGACCAATTTCGAAACCAGTGTTGAATCATTGTCAAGTGACACCACAGAGACCTCATCATCCAGAACAGCATAAAATGCTTCCATGTCTGCATCATTTACAGTCAAGCTGGTTTGAACTGTTGTTGGCAGCACAATTGTGGAGCTGTTATTTTTTTGAGGTGTCTGTATGAAGCTTGTGACTTGTGATTGTGGTTGAGCTTTCGCTGGATGATCAGAAACTAGTGTGTTTGATACAGAAGCTACAACTGAATCTAAATCTGGATCAGGATCTGTGAGTAGTATATCCTTCATGTTAGCTTCTTGCTTACACACATGAACTCCACACCAACTCACAGTCACATTTGATGCTCCACTTATCTTCTCACATGAAATCTCAACCTGATTCCAGCCATCCATTAGATATAAATCAAGACTGCGCCAATTGATTGATGAATGAGTTCTCAAGTCATAGAGCCACAAATGATCTGTCACCATATCTGAAAAACCTCTTCGAATTTCCAATTCATAAACTTCTTCTCCATTTATATAAAAACGGATCTCACAGTTGAAAATTTTCTTCATTTCACTCTCAACGGCAAGAACAAAGCATATGATAATAGCCGGAAACTTTTCACGTACCCAAAATGTCATGTATTCTCCTTTGGTGATGTGGTCAAACCATTCTGGAACCATTGTTCCAGGCACCATAGCCTGTAATTCCCATCGTTCAAAAGTTTCCTGCACAAGAAAGTTAAGTGAAAATAGGTGGTGACTAAAGGAAACGTTGGAAGATTTAGGAAAAAAGATGCAAACCTTGTCCAACAATAAATTGGATGACTCTGCAGACAATGATGTACAATTTTGTGCGTTAATGTACTGCATGTTAGGAGGAAATGCTGGAATTTCTTGGAGTCTTTTACAGTTGTCCAAGTGAAGTAGTTCCAAGCAAGGACATTGTTGTATGCAGCTTGGAAGAGCTTCAAAATTATTTCCCGAGAGTACTACTGATGCTAAATTTGGGAAACTATTGAAAATTATGGGAAGATCTTCATCTACAAGGCCACAGTTTTGTAGATTCAGTGACAGAATGTTGCCAAAGGTATGTGTAGATTCTCCCATGTTTGCCAACTTTGTCAAAAAGTTTCGGAGTTGTGGACAGCCATCCATATCAAGGTTTGTAAGACTTTGAAGCATATCAAAGTTGTGAGGCAGTTCCTTGAGGCTTAAGCAAGATGTCATGCTTAATTCTTGAAGACCAACAAGGTTTCCAATGGAAGGAGGCAATTCTGTTATACCAGTGCCTTCTATAGAAATGGAGATGAGGTTATCCATTTTCCCCAAAATAGCAGGGAAATTTTGAAGGCTTGAGCACCAATTAAGGATAAGACTTCTCAATGATGTCAACCTGATGCCACTTGGAAAAACCTTAAGCTTGGTGCATCCATAAGCCCTAAACTCAACAAGTTTCTCAAGGAATCCAACAGATTCATGAACTTCTTCTAAATTTGTGCAATCGTCAAGAGTTAGCTCTCTTAGATTAGGAACTCCGGAAATATCAGGTAGTTTTGTCAACAATTCACAGGAACTCAAGTCCATAGAAGTCAAGGAATCCAAATACTGCAGAGAGAAAAACTAGTTCAGCTTAATTGCAAGTTATGTGAAGAAAGAAACAAAAAAATACTACCATGACAGAATGAAATCTTACCTTGAATGGCTCTTGCATTGTGAAACGACTACCTGACACGTTGAGTACAACAAGTTTCTTTGGTTGAAAACTAGATGGCAAAGATGAAGGATATTTCATCCAATCAAGCAACCTTAAGTTGTTGGGAAGATGCTGGGGACTTCCAAAAAAGTTTCCATTTCTAACTATGAGAATTTTAAGATTTTTCATCTTCTTGAAGGAATCATCTTTCAAGTGTACCATATAGTCATCAGGAAGGTCCACCATCATGCCCTGAATTCTGTAAGTTCCCTTTGAACAAAAGCACCCATAAAACTACATTAAGCTAGAGATTTTGACTCAAGTTATGTTGTAAAGTTTAACCAATCACTTTATCAAACAAACTACTAAGAATGTGAAGTTTTACCTTATTTTCAGTGAGTACTTCAAAAACATCTTCATGATACCACAATCTACTCCTTTTCCCAGGCTCTAATGGTGAAACTTCTCTAACGATCTCCCTACCCATGTCTTGAATCAGATCATGCATTCTCAATCTGTTATATTCATCAATACTAACAAGAGATCTATCAATAAGTACACTGATACCAATTGTTGGATAAAAACCACAGGCTTGCAGTGTCTTTTCTACATATTCCACTGTCTCTCCCTTGAAGAAGCATGCCACATCAAGGAAAATTTCCTTCTCATTCTCTTCTAGATTATCATAGGTTACTCTTAACACATTCTGAACCTCTTTGCTGGGAATCTTCTCATATTTTCCCAGTGCAGATTTCCACTCTTTCACTGTTTTACCAAACAAATTAGACCCCATTACTTTCAAAGCCAATGGAAGCCCCTCAGCATAGAGAACCACACGGTTAGAAACCTCCAAATAGCCTGCATCAGGTGCCTTCCTTTTGAAGGCACTCCAAGTGAACAGTTCAAAAGCTTCACCATGGTTTAGTTTCTTTACTTCATAGGTTTTGTCAACCTGATGAGCACTCAACAAGTGCTTATCTCTTGTTGTTATAATGACCACACTTCCAGAACCAAACCAATCGCGTCCTCCTGCTAGTGCTTGAAGCTGTTCCAAACTGTCAACATCATCAATGATCAAAAGTACTTTTTTGCAACAAAGCCTTTTCTTGATGATAGGGATCCCTTTGTAAATGCTTCCCAGCTTGATGTACTTGTCCCCAACTGTGTCAAAAAGAAGTGATTCTTGAAGCTGCACCAACCCTTGTCTTTGATTTGAACTTTCTCTTATGTCAGCAAGGAAACTTGTAGCTTCAAACTGGTCTGCAATCATGTTGTACAATGCCCTTGCAATTGTTGTCTTACCTATGCCTCCAAGTCCATAGATCCCAATGACACAGATATCTTCACCTGGTTCAATCTGCAAAAGAGGCATCACTTCTGATATGCGAGTTTCTATTCCAACTGGGTATTCAGCAATGTGCAAAATGGTGTGGCTTAACTTTCTAGAGGCCTCCTCAATTATATCTTGGATAATCTGAAATTCATACCTGACATGTAACAAGTTCCAATATGCTAAGATTTGAAAGCTTTGAAGGTAAAAAATGCTAGTGAGTGAGTACTCTTTGCTTATTTCACAGTTGAAAGGAACAAACATAGAATATGCTTAAGTTGGTAATATTTGTTAGTGATAACAACTAGACTTTAAACCTAATTCAAACTAACAAAATTGATTTCTAAGGTGAGATTTGCTAATATATTACATACCCATTTTCGAAGGCCCAACCTGAGAAATTGGATGCTTCAAACAAGGCTTTCTTCCACCTCTGCAACTTTTCAACATTACCCTTGAATCTGATTTCATGTTCGGCCATTGCTGTTTGAAAAGTTCCTCTCTGATGGCGCACCGCAGAAGGGTCGACATGGAAGAAAACTGGCCACACAAGTAGCCCTCTTGTTTTGTAACAGTCAATGATCTTTGCAAGCTCATCAAGACACCATGTGGAGAATGCATAGTTTTTAGAGAAGACAATGATGGCAATTCTAGACTTTTCAATGGCTCCAAGAAGAGCAGGGGATAAATCTTCCCCTCTCCTAAGCTTCTCATCATCAATGAAAACATCGATACCCCTTTGGCACAAACCATGATACAGAAACCCTGTAAAGCTTCTCCTTGTATCTTCACCTCTGAAACTCAAGAACACATCGTGAGTCCAACCACGTTCAAATCCAGAAGATGAAGAGGCTTCTTCACCCAACGTAATTGCCATTAGAACCAGAGTTTCTGGTCACAGAAAATGACCATTTTCTTGTGTTTAATAATTGAATCTAGTTCAAAAATACTATTGCTTTTAACAATTAGCTTATAGAAAACGCAAGCATGTTCATCATACAATAGTTTCTCAATTGGTGGAAGTCAAAGTCAAACTTATAATTCTCAGTTTAAGAACGAACAAGTTGGGTTGAGTGGGTTGACTAAGATGTCATGTCACTCCTTCAATGTCTCTACCAAACAATCACATTTTGTTCTTCACTTCACTTGGGTTAATACAATTTTCATTTGATGTGAAGTGAGGCTTCAAGTACTTTCATTTGATTTTTATTAATATGTTATTACTCATATTAGTCCATGAAAATAGTCAAGTATATGGTATGTTAAATGACTCAAATTTTCTCATATGCAACTTCGATTATTATCATGGTTAATGAAAAACCTGCGAATTTCATAATTTTGAAATATGTGAGAAATTGAGAATGGTATCTTGATTATTTTATGTTGATAAGTTGTAAACACATACCAAAGGTTCTTTATCATATACCAAGATTAAGATTATATGAAGGGACATTTTTTTTTGTATTATTTATTATTTAAATAATTATTGATATATATAACTAGTAATGTTAGTTTTTTTATTATTATTAGAAATCAAATCTTTATTATTATTTTTTATTTAGTATTCCATTAGATTTTTGTTTATTAAGTAATTGGTAGAAGGTTAAATTTAGAATTCCCAAAAGATTACTTGCATTTAAGTCCCTCGTTATGAAGGCAGAAAGTAAATATGTAACTAGAGTTAGGCACTGCTTACCTAGGAGTGAGTGACGCTTTTGCTCAGACGATGCATTTGACTTTTTTTTTTCTTAAATAAATATTTACTCTTTATTTTTGTTGTGTTTGTTTAATTTATTTTTTATTTCTATTTTGTGTTTATTAATTTTTTTTTCGTTAAATTTTGGTTAAGTTGATCCTTTTTAGTTACGGTATTTAAATTGTTAATGTTTTTAAACAGTGCATATTTTTTTTATTTTAAAAAAAATTATCCACGTGCCAAATCATAATTGTACCATATGTCAATATTAGTGTCATGTGTTAATTTGTGGTTATGTTATTTTTTTTTTCAATTTAGTTTATACATTCGTTATTTTTCTTCTTCAGTTTCTATATTCGTTATTTTTGTTTTCCAATTTTTGTTAAAATGAATAATTTTGTCCATTTCAAATTGACACCAAGTTTAATATCTTTTGTAAATATTATACTAATATTTTTTCTAAAATTGACATTCGTATTAATTATTTTTGAAATTCAATTATAAATTATTAGAATATAATTATTAAATGTTTTTTTCTAATATTTTATATTCTAAAATACTAATACTTTTAAAATTGATATTTAAAAGTTTTACAAATATTAAAAATATTTTAGAAAAGTATACTAATATTTATAAAAATAACATTTAAATATAAAACATTTTAGATTTTAATATCTAAAGCTTAATAAAAATATTAAATATTTTATATTTAAATGTCAATTTTACAAATGTTAATATATTTTTTTAAAACATTTAATAATATTGTCAATTTTAAAAATAAATATATAATATTTATAAAAAATTAAATTTGGTATCAATTTGAAAGTGACAAAATTGTTTCATTTTAACAAAAATTGTGAGTAAATTAAACATAAATAACAAATATAGGGACTTAATTGGATAACAATAATGAATATAAGGACTAAATTGAACAAAAAGAAATAGGTTAAATGACCATTTTGGTCCCTCTATTTGTCATGAAATTTCATTTTGGTCCTTACATTTTTCGTTGTCTCAATTTGGTCCTCATTTTCTTAAAAATGACTCAATTTGGTTCTCACCGTTAACTTTGACCAGACGGTGTTAAAGTCAATGCCACGTGTCAATTTTTGGTTTTTTTGAATTTTTTTAATATTTTTTGAATTTTTTTTGAATTTTTTGATTTTTTTTTTGAATTTTTTTATTTATTTTTGACATGTGTCATTTCACCGTTGTGTCACGTGTCAAAGTGACTCAATTTGGTCCCTATATTTGTTTTTAGTTTCAATTTAGTCCCAATTTTTGTAAAAATGAAGCAATATTGTCCCTCCTTAGATTGAGACTCAATTTAATCTTTGTATACAACTTATGATGATATTCTTAATAAAATTGACATTTTTATTAAATATTTATAGAAATATTTTTAAATAATTTTTTTTAGTTTTATTATTAAACAAAGTTAAACCTCAAACTTAATTTCAAAAATTAACAATTTTGTCATCATATATAAAGGCATCAAGTGTATCATATTATACAAACTTGGTAAAGATTAAAAATCAAATAACTTGTCACACATAAATTTAGGAACTAAATTTCAAGTTCAAAACAAAATCAAAGTCTAATGTTTTGGGTAGAATTTAAAGTTAATTTAAAATATTTATAGAAATA
>Ga0209589_1013600_pt1 | contig 10547 bp, 4 predicted proteins | sample CowpeawhiteBW_FD_187525 | JGI IMG/M metagenome (GOLD analysis project Ga0209589, IMG submission 187525) | Root nodule microbial communities of legume samples collected from California USA - Cow pea white BW (SPAdes) (version 2) | ecosystem: Host-associated > Plants > Roots > Nodule | place: USA...
GAAGGCACTACACTAGGTGGTAATGTAAATCAAACCCCAAGTGGGAGAATTGTTAGAATTATGGTGCTTGATTTAGTCCCACATCGCTTAGAATAGTGAGATGTGGTTCTCTATTTTACTATATAAAAGACTCTATGTAAAACTTTAAGATACACCAAAAAATACAAATACTTCCTAGTGTAGTCGTGGACGTAGGCATACACATTGTAGCCGAACCACGTTAAATTCTTTGTGTCTATTTTTTCTCTCCTTTATTCTTTCCTTTATTGCCTTGTTCCTAACAATTGGTATCAGAGCCGATGGTTAAAACCGGCTCAGACGAGTGCAGTATGGTCCTAGTATTGAAAGTCTTCCTGGCAAGAGTCCCAGATAAGGGTTCCAGGTAAAGCGTGTCCCGTTAAGAATAACGGCGGTACAGAAAAGGGCAGAAAAGGAGGGGGAGTGTACCAATGTGGTTGAAGGGACTCACCCTTGAAGGGGGAAATTGTTAGGAATCCAAGTGTGAGTCATTGCCTTAAGGTTTTGGGTTGAGAGTGGTGTCAGTGTCTTATGTGGTTAGGCTCAGATCTCATTGGTGTTGTTCTCCCCAGTGAAGCCCCCTCTGTAAAACCTGACAGACATCTCTTTATTAACTGTTTGTTTATTGAGTGTTATAAAGTTTTTCTAGTACATCTCAACATATACGAGAGCAGTGAGAATATTTATTTAATATTTTTTATTTAAATTAGTTTTTGAGAAAAATTTCAGTTTTAAAAATATTTTTTTTAAAAAGATATACAAATACTTAGTATATCTAGAAAATCAAGATTGAGATATTATAAGTATTCAATATTATGTTACATTTTATTCTATATATAAAATATATGAATAAAATAAAATAACAAGTTTTTCTACACTAAATATCTTTCATATTTTTAAAAACTCTAAAACTTTCAACAGTGGTATCATAGTCATCATTCTTATGAGACCTACAGATGGAAGAAAATTTCTCATAAATTGTTATTTCACTCTTTGACGGTAAAAGCTATGATCTATGGACGAAAAAAATGTAAACTTATCTAGATAAGCTAGATTTGTGGGAAGTCGTGACAGAATACGACATTGGTTATTTGCCTGAAAATCTCATTATGACTCAAATCAAAATACAAAATAAAAAAAGGCAAAGACAAAGTTATACTTGGTGTCTCACAAATGATCTTATCAAGATTGTGACTCTAAAGTCATCCAAAGAAATTTATGACTAAGAACTATCCAAACAAATTGTTGGATATTGCTAACAAGATAAACTTATTAAGAAAAGAATTTTCAAATTTCAGACTTGTTGAGAAAATTTTGATGACTATACTAGAGAAATACAAAACATCCATTACTTGAAAAATACATAAGATTTGTCTACAATTACTTTGACATAAGTGATATACATCTTACAAGCACAAGAGTAACGGAGACCAATGAGAGAAGATCATGCAAATGAAGTTACTTTACTTCATTATTGGTAAAGATACTCCTGAAGTCACGAACAACAAAAGAAATTATACAACAACACACAAGTTTTTTCATCTTATTTCCATTGTAAGAAAAATAATCATCAACATAACAAGCGTTAGTGGCTATATGCAAAAGGCCACATATGCAATCAATTGATATGTGAAAAAGATATGCAAATCCCAAAATCCTTAAAAAGGTGTAAATATTATATATGATGAATTGGGAAAGAACTACTTTGTACATCATCATGTGTTACAACCAACATATCTACAAAATGTTGGATTATATATAATAGATATACAAAGTCATAGGATTCATGATCGAGAACTTTTCAAAGAATTCAGCAAATTTGATATTTTCAACATAAGAATTGGAAATGAGGAACAACTTATGTGATAAGTATAAGAACAATTATAATTAGAACTCATTCAGGTGTAAAATTAATTTTTAACATGTGTTATATGTTATCGAGACTACTCAAAATTTTAAGTGTTACTCAAATGTTAGAGAAAAATTATAAGGTTTCCTTTAAAAATAAACTTTGTTATCAAAGATGTTAATAACTTAGAAGTATTTAAAGTTTATATATGAAGGGCAAAATGTTTACTTTAGATTTGATGAAGGAGGAAATAACTGCAAATGAAGAGAATATAAACAATGATTAAAATTAAAAGAAGATAAATATTTCACGAAGAAATTTAATATCAGAGTAATGAATGTAATTAAAGGTCTACATTTTAACATCATTAAAAGGTCTAATGTATATCATAAAATTCATAATTGACAAAGAATATAATGTTAATAGAAGAAGAAATACTAAGGAATGTTAAATTTAACGAAGACGTGGTCTCATGGAAGAAAAGAAAAACAATTACAAGAGAAAAAAAATCAAACATAAAAAAAAGTAAATTTTTAAAATCTGAAATTCAAATAAACAGATAAAGAATAAGTAAAAAAACATAAAATTATAAAAAACTTGAAGGCATGATATTAATATATGTCAGGTTTTACAGAGGAGGTTTCACTGGGGAGAACAACATCAATGAGATCTGACCTTAACCACATAAGACACTGACACCATTCTCAACCAAAAACCTTAAGGCAATGAGTTTATGGGTATTGATTCTTATATAATGCTCTACTTTCTCATTTCTGATCAATATGGGACTTAGACTCCCACTTGGATTCCTAACAATGTCTACCTTAAATTTACTTATTTATAACTACCGTTATCAATTGTAATTATAATATCAATAACTAAATATAATTATACTATCAGACCATGTGTTAATTTTTACGTGGTTAGGATGATATCGATTTATAACATTTCATAATCAAGAAAAAAACTTATTCAAATAAATATCTCTTCATCATCATGTTTCTTCTTTCCTTTCAAAAATTTCGGCTTAGTCTAATTCGCAAGGCGAGTCACCACCGATCGTAACAGATAACTATTGTTTAACATTACAAATAAGGGATATGGCAAATTCACAGACCTGTGACAAGACTTGGTTTTGAATCGTACATAACGGAGACGTAACAATACACATTCTTGACATTATAATATATGTATAGTATACGGAAAGTACCAGCAGTATTTTATAGGAAATTATTAATGATTTAATAACTAGAAAAATTGGATCTTATTTATTTTCTATACACATGCATAAAATAGATAACTTCAATCGAATTAAGTACGATTATCATTAATTAATCTCCATATTGGTGGCTATATATTTTTTCCTCGGTTCAGTATAATAAAGTTAGCTTTATTTGATTTAATATTGGATGCACCTACCAATGCACGGAAGGATTTTTCTCATCATGTACTGCACATCTTTTAACTTTCATTCTTCTTAACTGTCCTCCAGCTTCACTCAGTACTTGAAGATGGCTACTGCCAATAATTAAAACATTAATATCCAAATAATTGTGGCTTTATGAAGAAGTTGCTACTGTTGTTAAAGGTTCAACGTCTTCAATAATATCACATTGCCAAATCAAACATAACATATTTACTCAACCATGCATTTAATTATACAATTAATGTCGTTTTACAACAGTGGTCCTGCAATATATAATTTTTTTTAATAAATATTTGTGACATTTATTTAATATGATTTTTAAATTTTTTATTTTATTTTCAATTCAATTTTCATTTTATTTAAAACGTGTTAATGTAGTTGTTTTTGTTAAATTGACATCGATACCATTAAAAGAATGATCATAATGCAAATATTTAAGGCGATTTTTCCTTTTGGGCTTGCTCAACATGGCCCGTGTTTTCCATTTTAGCACGGACCGTTGCACTCATGTTTGGGCTTGGGCCGGTGAACAAGAGAAACTCAACAACATGTTATTCTTACACCCTTTCTTGCTATACACCAAAACACATATATGAAAATATGTTTTCATTTATTAAAAAACAGAAGTTTCTGATATATATATATATATATATATATATATATATATATATATATATATATATATATATATATATATATATATATATGTTTAGGTATGATTTTTGAAAGACAGCATGTCAATATTTTTCTTAATAACAATATTATAATTGAGAATTTAATTTAATGTTATTCATTTTTTTTTTGTTTTTAAAATACAATTCTTAATTTAAATTTTAAAATTGAATTCAATTTAGTGACTACACTAAAAGACTTTTTCGGGAATTCACGTTGACTCTTACCATTGGATCTATTTATACCCTTATTTAAAATCGTGAACATCAATTTGCTCGAATTGCTGCTATTCCCTTTTATCGAACACTTCATCTGCATTGCGGTTACATCACTTTGTCCTAAAAGCCAAGGGGCATACTCAATACTCAATAGATCTCAACTCCATAACAAACCTAAGCCACCGGCACCACCATTTCCAGCGCCACCAAAACAACGAAGACCAACGGAGGAACAAGGGTGGTGCGAACCACACCCTTGCGCTGCAGCAGAGGACACAGAAACGGCAGGCTCCGTCAATTGTCTCCAACTGCCAGGTTAGTAGAAGAATACAATGAATTCAATTAGGTAGCATCGAATATCTGAATCGTTTCTGCAATTTCCACGAGTTTAATTTTGTGTACATGTACATTGCTGTTGTGAGGATTGTTATACAAATTACTTTCAGAAGTGAAAGAACCTTATCAAAGTACTTTCAGCGGATCTGATTTTGGATAACTGTCTCAGATTTGGATTGGTTTCTATTCCCCTCTCTTAAACCCCTACAAGTAAACATTTCAATGACCTTCAAATCATTTCTTTCTCTGGTCCCTTTGATCCTCTAAATAGGAAATACCTCAGGTGAGTGAACGGAGTGTTAATATTGGAAACTTTTCATATTCCTTTTGAGCCCAGATGTTGAACTGTAATTGCTTTTCTCTTTATTTACGTTAAATTTTCTTTGACAACACGTCAAGATAAAGAAGAACAGCCAAACTCTTCTACCTTCTATGTTCCAAAGTTGCAGTGTCTTCTCGGGACCTTGCTTTGGTAATGGGTATTTGCTTAACCTGAATTATACTTTATGAAAATTCTGCACTTCTGTTTTACGGTATAATTTGTTTTATTTTTCAAAATTGTTATAGCTTATCCATTTAAGCTGTTCATCTGTATATTGTAAGTTGTATACGCATGGCTTTGATTATTTGGAATCTCTCTGTCTCTGTTATTCTCCATTTTTCGAAGTTACGCCTTTAGTTTAATAACCAATACAACGGCTAGAGTTGGAAGAACGACAGAATCAGAACTCGTTAAAATTGTTGAACTTTAGCATTTTTTAGTGCCTTCTCTATTCCAGTGGATGATTGCACAGCTGAAATTGAGAATGTGCTCTTAGTTAGTAAACTAAACAATAAATTGAACAGAAGCCTCGCATACTATGGTGATGGATGATTACAAGGTTTTATTTGGTCTTCCTACAGAACAATTAGAGTTTTTGTTTCTAGCAGTTTTGTATTTTATTTTAATCTCGACCTATTTATTAAATTACTTTTGATTTTACTGGGTCATTTTTCTGTAGATACAATTCTATATATCATTTGAGTCCTTTGATGTCTACATTTGCAGAGTTCATTTAGACAAAAGACAATGGAACAGTACAAGATAATCAACCTTGGGAGGAGAGTATATTAAGATTGCTGTCATCTATAGTGCCATTATAGTGTTACTTGCATCATTAATTTACCTAAGTAACTAAAGATATATAGGATGAAACACCTTAGAGAGGAAAACAAAATAGTAGTTTGTGACATGCCAAAGGAGGGTATAAAAAATGCTACGAATACAGAGTCACCTGTATTAGATAAAGCAAACCGTAGAAGACGGGTTTCTCGCAGAAATAAAAAGAGGAAAGTTTCTGTTTCTACCACAAATGAAAAAGACAGGCCAAAAACTAGGCGAATTTCTTTAGTTGGACCGTCAACTGTATATTTGAAGAAAAAGCTTATTGTTCTTGATGTAAATGGGCTTCTTGTGGACATTGTTTCTCCTCCTCCAAAGCATCGTAAAGCAGATGCAACCGTAGGAAAGAAAGCATGTGAGAAACAACTCTGTTATTATACTTTTTCTATACTAAGATGGTGTGCCTTATGCATTCTTTACCAATCGAGTTATGCTTCATTTCAGTATTCAAGAGGCCCTTTTATCTCGACTTTCTGAACTTCTGCTTTGAGAAGTTTGAAGTAGCCATATGGTCTTCAAGAACCAGGTATATATTCCTCAACCATCTTTTTCTAAAATGTCAGTTAAAAACTTTGGTGTTCACTTTGTCTGCATCATCTTTTCAGTAGCCACCCCAATGTTCTTTCAGTGATGTTTTATCTGTGGCGTATTAATTTTTCATATTACTATTTTGTAGGAAAAATATCAATCGTGTCCTTGATCATTTGATGGGAAGAAAAATGAGAAAAAGGTTTCTTTTTTGTTGGGTAAGTATTTTATCCGTCATCTGTGAATTCATTTGGCTACTGTTCTTGATTTTCAAATAATTTGTCCTGTGGAGACCCTCTTTTTGTAAATTTGGTATAAATTATATGTTTGGGATTGTGGATTTGTACCGACCATGTGAGTAAAAGCTAACATTGATCCATTTTTTTCCTTCTTACTTGTTAATATATTCATATGTATTTCAATTTGGGCAAGGAGGTAATATCTTGAAACTCTTTAAAATTTAAACATCTATATCAGATAATGGCCTACTCTCTGCATCTCATATTAAATGTTATTGACTTTTGTAGGATCTTTCTTATTGTACTAAAACACGTTTCAAAACTCTCGAAAACAAGTACAAGCCATTGGTTTTTAAAGATTTGAGGAAAATTTGGGAGAAGTACGATTCCAAACTTCCATGGGAGAAGGGATACTACAATGAATCAAATACTTTGCTGTTGGATGATTCTCCATACAAGGCATTACTTAATCCTGTAAACAACCAGTTCCCTTTTTCTTTCTTTTTTTTTTTCAATTTTCATTCAAGAAAATCGAAACCACCCGTATATTTTTCTATTATTTTACTAACTTACTCTTGAATGGTGAAATAATTTGTTTTAGCCATGCAATTCCGTGTTTCCGCAATCATTCGACTTTCAGAATCAGAGCGACAATTCACTAGGTATGGTCCAAACTACAAAATGACCTTCTAATTTATATTTGCTTGTGGCTTGGTTAGATTTTGCTAATGGACTAAGTGGATTTGAGTGATTTTGTTTGTTCTGTAGCGCTTCTCTGTTTTTCTTTGAACTTAACCTTTATATTTAATTCTTCATCTTTCATTTAACATTAAGCTTATAGTTACTGTAAGCAAGTTTTGTCATAGACAAAGTACTTTTGGTTCATTATAACTTTTCAACCGCAAAAATGCATTAATGGATCATTTATTTTCTCTTTGAAGCACGATTTTCTAGTGGTAATTAATCTCGAATGAATTATGACAGCTCGTGGAGGTGATCTGAGAGAATATCTGAACGGATTGGCAGATGCTGAAAATATGCAGAAGTATGTGGAGCAACACCCATTTGGTCAAAGTGCTATAGATGAAAGAAGTGAATTTTGGAACTTCTACCGTGAAGTTCTCGATAGTCTTTCTTAGTCTTTCTACCTGTTAACCTGAAAAGTGAAAAAAAGGCCCCATTAATACAAATTTCAAAGTGCTTTCCATTGAATTTTAATGTTTTCTATTGTTTTTCAATTCAAATTTTAAAATTACTATATTTCAAAGTTCTTTCCATTGAATTTTAATGTTTTCCATTGTTTTTCAATTCTTATACACTTACTATATTTATATAGGAACATCTGTTTATTTATTAGTACACATATTTGATTTATGCTTTAATATATCAAATGTCCTTATGCCTATTCCTAAATTACTTGGAGACTGATTATAGATGTGGCGTCAGGCCGAATCATATCTGGCCTTAAAGTTTGTTTGGCCCACTTCACGTGGAATGGGCCAAAAGTTTATTGGAAACCTTGAGCCCATTGAATCAGAGGACGAAAGCACGGAATTTCCTATTTAATGTGAATCAGTCTGTGCCAAATGATGGTAATGGCTATTCCCTAGTCAAATGAAAGCAGGGTTAGGAAAGGAGACAAGCTTCAGTGTCATTGTGAGTGTGACTAATGATTCTTAATGCTCCTGTTTCATGATATTTCGTTTCCCATTAATACCTTGCACGTGAAAATCTTTTCATCTCCAACAAATCTACCTAGCTACTACTCCCTAGTAGCCCAATTTTTTATTTTTTTTTTTATGAAACGGAATAGAATAACTAGTAGCCAAGTTTTGCAATGTGACTCGCACGTTCTAAGTCGTTTTTAAGTCGTTTTGGTGCTATTTCGTGAACGAATAAAATTTCGATTTTCAGCTAACTTACAAGCTAATGCCGAATGCGTTTAAAATTCGTGATTACTTTCAAATTTACGACTGATAGTGTGTTTGGGTTACAGTTAAGGAAAGTAAGTTTCTTTGGATGAAATGAAAATAATCTGAGAAAAACATCTTTAAATTGCTTTGAAACTAACCAATTTTTGAACCAACTAAATCTCAAAACAAAATTGTCACACATTTGGCATCACTTTTAATGCAAAATAAAAGTGGGTTTGGGCTTCAAAACGGAAAAATAAACACATCCCGAATCAAATCCATCAACCCTAGATAAGAAAAAAGAAGAGTTTATAGCTTTAATCAAGTACATCACTAGTGATAATGTGTCAAGTAAATTTTTAAATTTGAATTTTATTTATTTTAAAAAAGTACTTTGAAAAAATATATTGCACTGAAAATTATATACCAAATAAGGTTTTTTTTCACATTTTTCTTTCTTATCGTGAGGTTGTCTCTTTTTTTTCAAGCTTCGTAGAATAGTATCTGGTATGAACAAGTAAAACTTTCTGCATTTCGCCTCTCAACAATTTACAAAAAGAGAGTTAAAAATCAAATGTCAGAGGAAAAGTAAAAATATACGAATGCCATTTTTTATTTATTTTGATAAACTATTTAAAGAGTGATTTTATTATTATAGTATAATGAGGGCCGAACCTTTCTTTAAGTTATTGTTTTCCTGAACGACCATTTCACTTCACAAATTTAAAAAATGTTGGTGAGGCGTTTCTCAGTGAAATCGCCGTTGAATTGCGCTCTTCCCTCAACCGTAATCCCGCACTGCTTCTCAAGCTCCAATGAAAACGACGACGTACAGAAAGTGTTCGGCATACTCAGCAGCACCTCCACACCGGAACAGCTGAAACAATCCCTGAAATCAAGCGGTGTTTTCCTCTCCAATGAATTGATCGATCAAGTTCTCAAGAGGGTTCGCTTCAGCCATGGGAACCCCTCCCAAACCCTAGAGTTTTTCCGTTACACCGGAAGAAGGAAAGGGTTTTACCACACTGCGTTTTCCCTCGATACCATGCTCTACATTCTCGGTAGAAGCCGCATGTTTGGTCACGTTTGGGACGTCTTAATTGAATGCCATCGTAAAGACCAAACAGCCATAACGGCTCGCACCGTTATGGTCGTGTTGGGAAGAGTTGCAAAAGTGTGTTCCGTTCGACAAACGGTGGACTCGTTTAGAAAGTTCAAGAAGCTGGTAGCTGAATTTGATACTAATTGTTTCAATGCTCTGTTGAGAACGCTGTGTCAGGAGAAGAGCATGACGGATGCTAGAAACGTTTACCATAGTTTGAAGCATCGATTTCGTCCTAATTTACAGACTTTTAACATTCTTCTTTCGGGGTGGAAGACCCCTGAGGATGCTGAAGGGTTCTTCAAGGAAATGAAGGAAATGGGAGTGACACCTGATGTTGTTACATACAATAGTTTGGTGGATGTTTACTGCAAGGGGAGGGAAATTGAGAAGGCTTATAAGGTGCTTGATGAAATGCGTGACCAGGGTTTGTCGCCGGATGTGATCACGTATACATGTATCATTGGTGGGTTGGGGTTGATTGGGCAGCCTGATAAAGCCAGGGATGTTTTGAAGGAGATGAAGGAGTATGGGTGTTACCCTGATGCTGCAGCCTACAATGCTGCCATCAGGAATTTCTGCATCGCAAAGAGACTTGGTGATGCTTATGGTTTGGTGGAGGAGATGGTGAGCAAGGGTTTGAGTCCGAACGCAACTACTTACAATTTGTTCTTTAGGGTATTTTACTGGTCCAATGATTTGCATAACTCTTGGATCATGTACAATAGGATGATGGTTGAGGGATGCCTTCCGAATACGCAGTCTTGTATGTTCTTGATAAGGTTGTTTAGAAAGTATGAGAAGGTGGATATGGCACTGCAGTTATGGGGGAACATGGTGGAAAAGGGTTTTGGGTCCTATACCTTGGTTTCTGACGTGCTGTTTGACTTGCTTTGTGATATGGGGAAGTTGGAAGAAGCAGAGAAGTGCTTCTTGGAGATGATTGAGAAGGGGCAGAAACCGAGTAATGTGTCGTTTAGAAGAATTAAGGTTCTCATGGAACTAGCGAATAGACATGAGGCCCTTGAGAACTTGACGCAGAAAATGTCCATATTTGGGCGACCACTCCAATTGCATCAAAGTT
>Ga0209589_1013601_pt1 | contig 10546 bp, 5 predicted proteins | sample CowpeawhiteBW_FD_187525 | JGI IMG/M metagenome (GOLD analysis project Ga0209589, IMG submission 187525) | Root nodule microbial communities of legume samples collected from California USA - Cow pea white BW (SPAdes) (version 2) | ecosystem: Host-associated > Plants > Roots > Nodule | place: USA...
CATTTTTGTAGCGAAATCTCAAGTAGGTCCCCCCATTTTTATTTGACTCAATTGAGTCCCTATTTTCGAAAATTCGTTGCAATTGGTTCCTTTCCGTTAGTTGACCAGTAACGGTGCTAATTATGTGCCACGTGTCAGCACGTGGTTTTTTTGACTTTTTTTTTAATTTTTTTTGACTTTTTTTTTAATTTTTTTTTAATTTTTTTTTAATTTTTTTTTAATTTTTAATTTTTTTTTATAATTTTAAAAAAAAATTAAAATTGTCACGTGTCAATCTAACATTATGCCACGTGGCAGAGACAGTGTGATGTGGCAGTGGTAGTGCCACGTGTCAATATTGGATGTGAGAAGTCTCAATGTAGTCCTTGTATTTGTTATTTTGTCTCATTTTGGTCCCAATTTTTTAAAAATTGAATCAATTTTATCATGTATCAAATCTAAATTTTATATAATTTTTACAATGGTATTTTTATTATAGTTGATATTTTTAACAAAATTAAATTTATTTAAATGTATATTTTGCACTAATATTTATATATCCATAATTTATAGATAAATGTTAGAGTTGCTTTAAAAATAAAAATTTTATAAATTCAAATATAAAATTTAAAAAAAAATTATAACAATTCTAACATTTGTCTATAAATTATTGATATATAAATATTTGAAACAATATTTAAATAAAGTTCAATGCAAAGTATACATTTAAATAAATTTAATTTTGTTAAAAATATCAATTATAATAAAAATATCATTGTAAATCTATATAAAAATTAAATTTGATATATGGATAAAATTGATTCAGTTTTAAAAAAATTGGGACCAAATTGAGACAAAATAACAAATATAGAGACTACATTGAGACTTTTCACATCCAATATTGACACGTGGCACTGCCACTGCCACATCACACCGTCTGCCACGTGGCACAATGTCAGATTGACACATGGCAATTTTAATTTTTTTTGAAAAAATTTATTAAAAAAAAATTTTAAAAAAATTTAAAAAAAAAGTCAAAAAAACCACGTGCTGACACGTGGCACATAATTAACATCGTTACTGGTCAACTAACGGAAAGGAACCAATTGCAATGAATTTTCGAAAATAGGGACTCAATTGAGTCAAATAAAAATGGGGGGACCTACTTGAGATTTCGCTACAAAAATGAGGACCTATGGAATGATTTAACCTTAATTTAATTTAACTCACATTGTTTTCCAATTCCAACTGGTGTTCACTTATTTCATTAGAGATTTTATCACCATTATCTACCAAAAGACTAAACTCTAACTTAGTTAATAGTTTTGCAATTCAATTCAAACAAAATATTTAGTTCTTCATCAAAATATATGTAAAAAAACTCTCAAAACCCATGAATCAAATAGTACTGAGAAACAACACAGGATAAAAGAAACGTGTTTTTGATCCTAATACAAATTCAATAAATAAAATAAAAACAACATCAACACAAATAGAAAGAAAAACATACTAATCAGAAATAAGGATAAAAACAACATGAGATTTAAGGAATGTAATTTGTCCAAAACTTCAAATGAAGAACTCTAAAATAAAAGAAAACAAGGAGAAGCAAGGAAAGTGAAACTACTATATGAGAAGTCACATAAATATAAAAGAAGAAAATACAAATCAAAATTGATTACAGAGAATATAATAACTAATCATTATCTTTTTCCTAAACATAACTATAATTTATTGAAAAAATGTTTTAATTAAATTTTATTCTCAAACATAAAGTTATAATTAATTTAATATAGGTATATTAATATTAAAAAAAATTAGAGGCCTTTTATTTGTTAAACATAATTTTAGAATTAATTTAATTGAGGTATGTAGTACTAAAAATTACGTTTTGAGGCTTTGTTTTTCTTAAACATAATTTTATAATTAATTTAATAAAAAAATATTAGTACTAATTTTTTTTCAAGACTTACTTTTTTGGAGACCTAGAACGAATGTTTTATGTGTTTTACTCTTGAGTCGATCCTAACTTGTGGTATCGTTATTTCTTTTATCAACAAAAATTTATAACTATATATAAGGAGACTTTCTATTTTTTATATCCACAATTACTTATTCCTAATTTACCCTTTATAATACAATTTTTCATCTATCTTTTTAAAGACTAAATGTTATTTTTAAATGTTTTCTATAAGACTATTCTAATAGTTATTTTATTTTATTTATTTTTATTCATTAATATTTATTTTCTCTTCTTTTCTCCATTTATTCCACTTATTTTTAATAAATATAAATATTTTTTTTATATTAACTTACTAATATTACAAAATCATCGATTACTAATATAATATTATATATTTAAAAAATGTGTACACACAAACGCGATATTTAGATATTATACTTCCGCTAATAGTCAAAACTTTAATAATTAATATTAGAGACATGTTTAGGGTCTAATTCAAAACCAATTATACCTTTTTTCTATAGTAGAGTTATTTCAAATAAAAAAATAGTTTATAAATTGTTATATAAATTAGTCAATATACTAATTTTTTTTTTCTCTACAATCGGATGTTATTTAAAGATTTTATTGTTGTGTTTAAGTTTTACAAATTTAATCTTCAATTATTTAAACAAACATAATATAATAATAATTTACTCTATTATATAAAAGGATTTTTATTTTTTTTTACACGTCTTATTTTCAATTTTACCGTTTAAAAAACATTTTTTTAAATTAAAATAATTATTTGTACCCTTTAAGTTTAAATTTAACCATTTTTCATTTGACAGTTTTTTTCTTTCATAAAGTTAACTTTTCTTTAAACTAAAATAACTATCTATAATAAAAGAATTATTTACAAATGAATAAAAACCACAAGAAGTATAAATATTATTTATATTTATTTAATTAATTATATTTTATTTAAATTATTTTTATGATTAAGAATAAAATAATAATTATCTAATTTTATCAATTAAATAATTTTTTTTAATTTATTAAATTCATCACATCACTTATTAACTTTCATAAACTTTTCTCTTAATTTTCTTCCTAGACATCGTCTTTTTCTTAATCTAAACGACCTAAGTCTCATTTCTCCTTTTTAAAAATTTACTTTCTCAAATCCATTTAAGAAAAAAAAAACACAAGCCAATTGTTATATTATATCATTAAAATATTGTTTTAAATAATAACATAATATATTTCAACATATTTTTAATCACCCAATTTAAATAATTGTCTTATCTATATGTGGAATGCACATTTGATCAAGGGAATAATGTTTGCACGTAAGACACATAGATTGGCTTCATACAAATACATTTCAAAAGGGTTTAATTTATTGAGATATTAATATCATAAGTACCACCTTCTTGCATACTTATAAGACGCAAATTTACATAATGAAAATTAAAGAAAACACGTTTTGGAAGTACCAAATTCAAGTAAAACTATCCTAATCATGGATCTAAACGGTGCAAAATCTAAATACCAATAACGAAATTTTAATGTAAAGTAAAATTCTAAATTAAAAGCAGCTATCCTTGTATATACTTCTTTTTTACTTCTTAATACAATCCATTACTATTAAATGTTTATTTAAAAAAAAAAAAACTAATTAAGATGGCTATTAGTCGAAATCTGGCATCTCTTTTTCATCTAAATCTAATTCACTAACCTCTCCTTCTTCACACTGGCCCACCCATAAAGACATAGTTGAGTTTTCTTGTGTGGGTAGAACCCTACAACAATCTCTCCTTGTTGACTGCAAAAACAAAATTCATATCCTTCATTAATAAGAGGGTTAATTTCAATGTTTAGCAAATTAAGTATCATTGAACATAAACAAATGATATATACATAGATAAGTTTCTCTATAAATATTTAAAATTAGTAATTGATTCAATAATAAAAATGTTAATATATTTCGTTTTTAATACAATAAAAAATTATATTATTAATGCAACAATTCTAATTTTGTAAGTTTATTTAAATTTTCTTGATAATTAATATAATAAAACACGCATTTATTAAAAAAAATAATATGCAATTAACATTAAATGAATTAACAAAATTTGTAAATTTATAAAAAAAATAAAGGATAAAACGTTTACTTGAAAATTAATTACATATTAAAGGAGTTCAAATAATATGAACATATTAATAAAACTAATATCTTTTGTATTAAGATTATAATTTATTTTTAAATGTAACTATTTATTGCACAAAATTAATTATGTATAAAAAATAAACTAATTTTTATCTCGTGACCTTGACTCTGATATCAATTTTTACTTAAGAGTATAACAGCGCAAGTGATATAATTTGATTGTGACTCGGTCCACTTGACCTCTGCCACGAGACCATTGTGCAACCCGCAACACTTTTGACATCATTTTTATAATAAAAAAAATAATGTGTTAAATGAGTGGATAAATGTGTCAAAGCAATTTTTTCCCCTAATCTATTCATAATTTCTAAAATGTTTCATCCAAACAAATATTTTAACGTGATTAAAAGACCAACATTCTTACCCTTTGCCAACGAAGAGGATCTGGTTTTTTCGAAACTATAATGTTATCGATAGTCTCTGGCGATTGGATTTCCCATGAGCATTCAGGAGGTCTGGTTTTGAAGCGAGAATAAGTGCCAAAAATTTTCTTTCTAACTGGATCGTATCGTGTTCTGTTCATGTAGAAAAGGAAAGCTTTCTGACAAGGGTTTTTGGTGACAGGTCTAGTGTTGAATGAGTATGCAGTGTAATCAGCTTTTTTGTACCAATTTAGAAAGGTTCGCGTTGGCATTTCGAACTCTCTGGGAGATAGCACCCCTCTCAAAACTTGAACCACAAAGCCCCATGAAATCGAGATCGACCAGAATCTCTTCTCGTCATAGCAGATTGATTGCTGCATTATGCTACCTGAGTCTTGCTTAACTGATTTCATCAAGTGTTTCAAGGATTCTACTCGATTCATCATTGGGAATATTGGTTGCACCAGATCGATGTGGTGTAGTGTCAGTAATGGAGTCACGGGATGTGCCCCCAGAAGACCTAGGAGATCGCCATACACGTCGTACTGCATTAGAAAAACAAATTTCACTTCCTTCAACAAAATATGTAGAGAATCAAAATCCCCTAAGATTATACCATTAATTACTTTATAATGAAATTTTGGTAAGAACGGTAAGAACTAGGGATGATAAAACGAGACAAACTGCGAACCGACCTGTAAGCCCACAAGAAAATTGTGGGACGGGTCGATATTTTAGGCTTGTTAGCCCGTACCGCCTCAACCTGCACGGGTCAAGGACAGGTTGGAACAGACCAGCCTCTGACCCTCATTAAAAAGATTGCAATTGTTTATGGTTGTTGTTTTCTTTATGAACTTTTGCATGGACGGTACAAATTTTCGGATGAGTATAAGTGTTATGTATTTTTAAAAGTGCTAAAATTTCAAGAATTCATGATACATGTCAAAATATGAATATGATTATGATGAAAATGTTGAATTATCAATTTATTTATTATTTAACTCTCCCAAAGTCTCTGCTTAATTTTATGAACTTTTTAAAAAAGTTTAAATTTGTAAAACATTAAAAACTTTATCACAACAGATATAAAATAAATATCGGCCAACATATCAGAATCTATGCAAATGCGGTCCAAACTTTTGAGTCCTCACTTTTAAAGCAAGACGAATCAGTCTAGCTTGTATCTTGCGGCTCAAGTGTGAGGCAGACCTAAATGTACACCCTAAAGTTTTGAGTTGAAAATGAAACGAATGTAAGAAATAATTACCTGATGAAAGCCTTGTTCCCTAGTTATGGGCACCCCTAGTTCCGCCATGCAAGCTTGCATTCTATCATCACTTCCATACAAAGCAGGATATCGTTGAATGCAACGATCTTGCATCTTCGCAAGCTCCTTCGCTAAAGGGTAGCTTATGGCAAATCCTCCTCCACCATACGCCATAGCATATGAGAAATGAATGTTCTGAACATGGCTCTCAGAAGAACTACCAACATAATAGAACTGAGTATGATCATATTTGGAAAGAACCCTAACCACATTATCCACAATAAACACTGTGTCATCATCTCCCATCATGAACCATCTCACATTCTTCAGTCCAAGCCTCAATGTTTCTGTCACCACCCTCGAAATCCTCAATGCAGACCTTTGCCCTTGACTATTCGTGTATTTCAATTTACTTGTGTCCCCAGAAATTCGAAGCTGTGGCAACCCTTCATTTGCTTTAACCTTCACTTTGCTATCTAACCACACCACCCCTCTTGTTTTATTAGGCTTCCACCACACCTTGATGTATTCTTTTCTTGTTTCCCACAAATTCGATGAAGCAGCAATCCCAAAAACAATGTGTTCAACGTTGGTGTCTTGTCTCTGAGACAACTCATCATAGGGTATTTTCTCTTCTTCTTCCTCTTCCTCTTCTTCTACTACTTTTTTCTTCTCTGCTATCCCTTCTTCTTCTACTACCTTTTTCTTCTTTGCTATCCCTTCTTCCTCATCTTCGTCCTCCTTTTCGTTCTTTTCCTCACCTGGTTTCTCATCTTCATCGCTTTCTCTCTCGACAGTGTTTGTAGTTGACGACACGTTATTAGGTTGTTCTTCGGAGGATGCCTCCAAACGAATGGAGTTGGAACAATCTTTCTTGCTCCTCGTTAAGAGAAGAAAATTGGAAGAGTAAAGGATGTATAACACAATCATGATGAGGATCAACCAAGTGATGATGCGTGGCTTGGAAAAAGAGGGCATTTGAATATTGTTCCAGGTTCTTCTTCAATTCCTCAGGTTGTTGCTTTACTATTTTTACTCACAAGTGTTGAAATGGAGAAAGGTGATCATGGAACAGACATTCAAACTCAGAATTGTTCGGATCAGCCTAAAGGAGAGAGAGAGAATAAGAAGGTATTACTATGTTTGTTTCTTCTTGGTGTTTGTGCTTCTGAGCAAAGTTTGTTGCGACACAAAGCGAAGTTAAATGCGCTTAAAATGGACACTGTTTCAATCAATGGTGAAAAATATTTGTCATAGGAATATATGATGACATTATCCACTGTTTCATATATAGTCAAAATACAACACACATATATAATTAAAATAAATATGAATTAATTAACAATGACTAAATTATATAATTGTGTATTCTTTGTATGAATCAAATATGAATATATATGTTGTAGATTCTACAATATTTAACAATGAACTTGTCATATTCTACAATAATGATAAGATTCAATTAAATTTCAATTACTTTATAAATTTGGTTATTTTTAATTGAATTTTTATTAAATATTTATGTTTCATTGAATACTCGAATTAATATTTTTTAATTTTGTCTTAAGTACTCCATCGTTTGATTTTTATCATCTACGGGGATGATTTAATTTTTTCTTAATGATATTATTGCTTTTAATAAGCTTGATTGTAATAGATGCATTATGTAACATCAAGTGATCTAATCTTTTACATAACTGCACATTAACTAGATATACTTATCTCTCATAAGATAATATGTCTTTTTACTTCTATTTGTCAAAAGTGTAGAGTCATACAAAGTTGATCATCTTTCTAGAGTTTTTACTTATGTGAAGAAATAGTCAACGTAACTTTAGCTCTTTGTCCAAGAATTTATTGGATTTGATCGTGCATGCAAAATATCCTTTTGACACATGAAAGTCATAGACATTTTCTACAATATAAAATAAACATAAATATGAATGAATTGTACGAAGTTAACTTAAATTTATATCTATTAATTAATCGAGAATATCAATAGTTTATCATTCAAAATTATAAGACTTTGTTACAAATAAAACATTTGCATTTTACATTTTACATTTGTTGTTGTATTAAAACTATTATCTTACAAACGACATATGTTACCATGTTTATAGTTTTTCTTTAACATTTGATTAAAATCCTGGGTGATGGACTTTCTCTTAACAAAGATAGTATTGTTTTTTCTTTTATCATCAAATAATAGTTTGCTATATATCCTTGCTAATTACTAGTTTGGGTATTCTTGATGTTTTTAATTTTGATAATTAGGTCTCTTAAATATTTCAATAAATAAATATAAAAGATATTTGATTTTAAAAAATAGAATTCTGGTTTAAAGAATGTCTTTAGAATTTATTAAATATTTGTTTTATCTAAGTAGTGTGTTCATCGTTAAAGTTGTTCACAATTATTTTTTTTTTCATGACAAAAAATTATAATAAATAATTTAATTGTTCATTAGTTTTTGAGTCAATAAATAACTATTATTGTAGAGTTTAAGATTCGATTGATTAAAACATTTATAGTTTGAAAGTTGTATAATCTTTTTACCGATGTTTAGTTCCAAGTAGGGATGTTAACGGGGCGGGTATGGTACGAGTAGTAACTTCTCCGTACCTTACTCGTTGGATAAATATTTGTTATGTATCTGTACCTAGATCCGTGTGGGTATCCGTTATACGGGTACCCATATATATTTTTTTTAAATCCACATATATATATATATATATATATATATATATATATATATATATATATGTACACATATATATATATAAAAAAAAAAATTTAATATTTAACAACAAATTTTAACTATAAAATTCAAATAAAAATACAATGCATAACATTTATAAATTTCAAATAATGTGTAAATAACTCATTTAAATATTGTTGAATAATAGTTTACAAATAAATGGATATTTTTTTTAAATCAATTGATAAAAAATAACTCATTTAAAATCAATGTGTTAATATTTTAATCATTTTTTTTATTTTTTTAATTTAAATTATAGTACAACAGGTACGATTATTCACAGGTACGGATATTATGATACTCATATCCATTATATAAAAAATACTCGTACTCGTTACCAACAGATATCCATTTTCTACCCGTTGTAGGTTTTATTTACAGATATCTGCGGATACATATTTTTTTGACATTCCTATTTCAAAGGCTAAACGTTTTTTTAAGAAATAATAAGATATATAATAACTATTGTTGATTTTGGTAAAATAGTTATAAAATACTTTTTATAAGATTATTTCTGGTTTCTTATTTGCAACTTTCCTTAGTTAGATAGATGATGTTTATTATCCGGGGTCTTCAACATTATTATTTGATCTAAATTTTATTTGATTAGATTCATTTACTTGTAAAAGAAATTGTTATTGTTTTTGTGCAGGTGTGATTATGTGAAAGTAGATGCAGAAGAGAAAGTGGAGAAAAGAGTGGAGAAGGAGTGTCAACTTCGCCATGAGAATTTTCACTTTGTGGAATGTGACATATATGTTGAGATATTTTAAGATTTAATTAGTTAAATAAATTTAACATATCTTTTTTGATATTTTTAAATTTAATATATTGATTTTATATATATCTTGTGATATTATTAGACGTAATAAACTAATTTGATACTATTTTGTTAAATCATATAATATATATTGTTTTGCGGTTTCATAAAATGAAAATGAAAAGTGGATTTTTTTGGTAGAAAACTTACCTTAAAAGATTTTTTTTTTTTGTTAGTAATGATATATTATATAATTATTTTTTAAAATTATTATACAATATTTAATAACATTATTAATTTTTAATATGGCAAAATTATTAATACAATTTTTATTATCATTTAAAATAAATTTAAATAAAACTATTAATTAAAACATTAACTATAAATTTTATAAAATATAATTCATAAATACGTTTTGGAATTTTAAAACTTTTTAAAAGTAATTTAAACAATTTTTAGCGATTTTAAATCTTCATAACTATTAAAAAATAATAAAATATTATATATTTTATGACGTTTTTTAATTATTAAAACATAATGAAATATCAAAAAGTAGAAGTGAATTTGGAATTGATTTTTAGTTGTTTGTATTTTTTTAGCAATATTATTACTGGTTAAATTTTTTTTATCACAAACTCTTTTTAACATGTGTAATTTTGATAGTTATTTTAAGCATCAGAAAATTTATTTGTGTCAGTTTTTAATTGCTACAAATTTTAATTTTAATATTCACAAATATATTTTGTTTAGTGAACGTACATGTCATAACATATGTTTTGGGATAGGGATCGAAAGCCTACTAAAAGAACCTCTCCAACTTGCGCTATCCTTCTCCACACCAATAACTTCAGCGAAATCCACTTCTTAGCTGGGATGACGATCGGGGTACCTGTCTAAAGTACTCCGATGCTTAAGTCAATAAAGGACCGATCGGTGTATCAATATATCTGCTGTAATAAATGCGAAATTAAGATCCTCACCAACCTACCTTTGGGCCCTATTTATAGTTTTCTGTGTGGGCCTGTGATTAGGGTTTCTTAATCACGGCCCAATGATCCTTTAATCAAGATTATTGACTCGTTTAACGTTAATTAACTCGATTGACTGACTGATCGTGCGACCGATGGCCGCTTGGCTGGGTTAGTTATACTGTTTGTAATAAGTGAACCCTTCATGTACGTCTGGCCGACCGACAGACACATGCGAAGGACTACACCAGTCTAAAGAGATTGATCAACCGAGGGT